>Ga0209297_1002025_pt1 | contig 11462 bp, 13 predicted proteins | sample S_130805_MF_Meta_FD_187322 | JGI IMG/M metagenome (GOLD analysis project Ga0209297, IMG submission 187322) | Freshwater microbial communities from Lake Simoncouche, Canada to study carbon cycling - S_130805_MF_MetaG (SPAdes) (version 2) | ecosystem: Environmental > Aquatic > Freshwater > Lake ... | reverse complement strand
TCCGGTAAAGAGTTTAAAACTTTTCTATAATAAAACTATTTACTTTTGGTCTCCATGGTTTGGGCCAGAGGCAAATGGAACTATGGCAAGAAATCCATGGTTAACAATTAGTCCTATTAAAAATATCGCCTCAACACCAGACGGCGATAAACTTGTTTATGGCGGGTTTGGAAAGTTGATCTCTTGGCTTTGGTTACTTGGCGGATTAGCATTATTACTTTACGGATTCATAGTTCTTTGGCGCCAAAATTCACTTGAAAGATTTATTGGCAATATTGCCATGATTGCAATTTCAACTAACTGGCTTATTTCACTGATCTCGATTGGGGATCATCGCTTTCGCATCCCAATTATGGGCATGAGCCTTTTCCTTCAAGCAATCGGCCTTAAAACCCTTTTTAAAGGGGGAAAACCGCCGATGGTTGAAGGACCTGCTTTGCGATAATCTACCCGCCTGATAGAAACTTAATTATTGAAGGAGACCACCTATGGGCCGTGGCCGTTCAAAAGCTAAACAAACTAAGGTTGCCAGAGATCTTAAATACTCAAATCAAGACATGGATTTAGAAAATCTTGCTAAAGAGTTGCATGGTGAAGTTAAAAAAGAGAAGAGCTTTGATGATGAGGATCCATACAGTGAAGGTAATTACACACCCCGTGCTTAATTAGTTATGCGCCCAACCCCATATGTTTCATCACTTAGAGTCTATGAACCAATAACTTCATTTACACCTGCTGATCAACTTAGATGGAATCAAATTGCAGTTACATCTCCTACTGGTTGGGATGAACAAAAGAGTGCGCTTCGCCGGACAATAATTACCGAACCCCCTGCATTAAAGCCAGATGGTGCTCATGTACTAGAGCATGAAGGCAAAAGATATATCGCCCCCTGGTCAACTGCAGCCCGTTGTTGGGTGGCGTTAGATGATTTTAAAACTACACTTCCATCATCAATTATAAAATTCTTTTTACCTCAAACCATTGAGGATGCAATAAGTGTTAACTCAGACATTGTTGAAGATAAAGTCTCACACATTATTACGTCAACCTGGAATATTCCACCACGTTGGTTCTCACTCTTTGAAGCAAATGATCGACTTCGTGGCACAAACGAGGATGGCCCCTACACAATCCTTAGAACCTCAATCTCAAATGCAAAGCAGCGATGTTTATTTGCCCACCAAGCAGTTGTTAATGCATTCGGTAATGGCCCGATAGAACAAGAGATTGCAGATCTACTTGAGTGGCTAAGTATTTTTCACTCAGAATCAATTGTGGAGTGTGATTACGGTGGCTTAGCTATTTATCTAGAGAAAACATTAATTGAAAATGGTGAACCAGGATTAAATGCCGATACCTCAATTGAGGATGTGGCTAGATCACTTGCAGGCCTTGCTGCAGGCGATGGTGCACTCGCTGGCCAAGGTTATGAACGCTTAGTTACCCGTTGGCGCAGAGTTGCCGCTTTTGAGCAGGCAATGTAATTGTGGCTGTATTTAAGGTTTTAATTTAAGGCTTATAAGGAGAATACTTATCTTTAAAAGGTGCGAAATGGACATTTCGACTAGCATTTGAGGATGGTGAATTTAAATGGCTTCTGAGCAAGAGGTTTTACTAACACCAGCTGAGGTGGCATCTTTATTTCGGGTTGATCCAAAGACGGTTACCAGGTGGGCAAAGGCTGGCAAGTTAACCTCAATTAGAACCCTTGGTGGACACCGAAGATATAAAGAGTCTGAGGTCAAATCACTTTTAACTTCAATTTCAAAACCAGTAACTGGAAATGGCGGTAATTAATAATGAGTGAGGATAAAAAGCCGGCAATTGATGCAAAGGCGAAGATGTTAGAGGCGCTCGCAAAGAAGCAAAAGGGAAATAACACCGGTAAGAGTGCCGGACCATCCTCTGGCTCAAAACTTGGTGCTGGTCAAACTGGTGGTGCTGCACCAAAGATGCATCGTCGCAAATCTGGTTCTGCTTAAGAAAGAAATATTTAAGTAAATGGGGATAACAAATAAAGAGTACTTCCTACTCTTTGTGATGGCATATTTACTTGTTGGAGCGTTGACCCCATTAATGCGCAGGATTGCAATCGCAACAGATGTAATTGATCGGCCTAATTCATCACATAAATCGCACAAACAACCAGTTCCTTATCTGGGTGGAGTGGCAATAATTATTGGAGTTATCGCTATTTCTTATTCAACCTCTTTGGTATCAAACTTCACCGCTAAAACATTTTGGTTAGCAACATCAGTATTAGGGCCAGCGCTACTTCTTGGCTTAATTGGTTTATGGGATGACTTAAGAAATTTACAACCACTTCCACGATTTATTGCTCAAAGTATTGCGGGGGTTTTTACGGCAGGTATTTTGGTCGCTACCGATAATGTTGGCAATCCAACCGGCTCTGCTGTTTTTGATTCGATCATTACCGTTATCTGGGTAGTTGGAATCTGTAATTCAATTAACTTTTTTGACAACTTAGATGGTGGGGCTGCTGGAACTGTTGCCATCTCATCAATTGCACTTGCATTTTTAGCACTTAATGGGGATCAGTATTTAATTGCGGCCCTTTCTACCGTGACTGCTGGTGCCACTCTCGGCTTTTTAGTTTGGAATAAGAGCCCAGCAAAGATCTATATGGGAGATGCAGGCGCGCTATTTCTTGGGGTATTACTTGCTACTTTAACAATCCGACTACACCCAAACTCAGATACTCAAATTGGTTCTTACTTAACTCCAGTTTTTTTGGTTGCAATTCCAATTCTAGACACTACGGTTGCAGTTTTATCACGATTAAGAAGGCACATTTCTCCATTTCAAGGCGGACAAGATCACCTATCCCATCGTTTAGTAAGAGCTGGATTTTCAAGAAAGCAGGCAGCAGCATCACTTTGGGGTTTATCAGGGTTGTACGGGGTCGTAGCTATATTTATTTCACGGCCTAATGAAACGACTGAGAGTTACCTAGCTGGTACCGCCGGATTACTTTGGGTGGTTTTATTTGTTTTATTCTTTAGAACAAAGGATGCTTAAAGTTTTTTCTTAAAGACTAGATAATTTAAAACAAAGTAATTTACTGGCACAATTACTATAAGCGGTGCAAGTTTAGCAATTTTAGGATCGATATTTAGCACAACCAGTGCCTTAATAATCGAGGTTGAAACTAGCCACCAAAAGGTTAGGGTAAGTAAGTACTTAACTCCAGATCGTGAGTGGTTTTGCTCACTCTTAAATGTCCATCTGTGGTGGGTAAAGTAATTTATTGAGGTGGCAACCGCAGATGATATTAAATTTGCAATAAATACTGACTTAATAGGACCATATAAATTAATAAAGAGTAAGTAGTCAACTGCAGTAGTAAAGAGACCAACCATGCCCCAGCGAAGCATTGAGTAATCAAAATATTTATCTTTCAGTGCTTTTAATTTTGAATTCATAATACCTAACTCTAGTTATTAATTAATGGTGGCTGAGGCCGGGATCGAACCGGCGACCTAACGATTTTCAGTCGTTCGCTCATACCAACTGAGCTACTCAGCCAATCAAAGTGCAACCAAGCACCCTGCGACCCAGACGGGACTTGAACCCGCGACCTCCGCCGTGACAGGGCGGCGCGCTAACCAACTGCGCTACTGGGTCTTACCTTTTCGAAAGCTGAAATTTCTTTCAACTTCCGTTGCGTCCCCAACGGGATTTGAACCCGTGTTAACGCCGTGAAAGGGCGACGTCCTAGGCCACTAGACGATGGGGACCAGAAGGAGAAGGGTATCGGTCAAATAGGGCAGATCAAAACTAGTTAAATGGGATGATTTGTGCATGGAAATAATCAGTAATCCAACAGAAAATGAAATTAAAAGGGCTGCCAAAGCATTAAAAGATGGCCACCTTGTGGCATTTCCAACCGAGACTGTTTACGGACTGGGTGCTGATGCAAGTAATGAAAAGGCAGTAAGCAGAATCTATTCAGTCAAGAGAAGGCCTATTGGTCATCCATTGATAGTACATATCTCTTCTATAGACCTATTGGAAAAATGGGCCATTGAAATTCCTGATTATGCAGAAGAACTTGCCCGATGTTATTGGCCAGGGCCTATGACTTTGATACTTAAGAGAAGTAAGTTAGCAAAAGATTTTATAACCGGCGAGCAATCTAGTATTGGAGTGAGAATTCCTGCGCATTCAATAACTTTGCAGTTACTTGCAGAATTTGAAAATCTTGGTGGAGCAGGCATTGCAGCCCCCAGCGCAAATAGATTTGGTGCAGTTTCACCAACATGCGCAGGTGATGTATATGAAGAAATCGGAGAATTATTAAATCAAGAAGACTTAATAATTGATGGTGAGCAGTGTCTTATCGGGATCGAGTCAACAATTATTGACTGTACTAAAAATCTTCCAAGCATTTTGCGTCCTGGAGCGATAACTAAATTAATGATTGAATCAACAACCGGATTAGAAACTAATACCTTTTTTAATCCAAATAAAATTAAAGTTTCAGGCTTATTAGTTTCACACTATTCGCCAAAGGCTAAGGTAATTTTGAACCAAATACCTGAAACCGGTTGCGGATTTATAGCATTAGCAAATGTTCCAACACCAGAAGGTGCAATTAGATTAGATTCCCCAATAACGATCGAAGACTTTGCACGGAATTTGTATGAAGCGCTTAGGCGCGGTGATAAATATGGACTTAAGTATGTTGTTGTTATTGAACCTGATGGGCCGGGGCTAGCAAAGGCAATTAGGGATAGAGTAGGTAAAGCCGCGGCTGGTAATTAGAAAAGAAATAGTGCGTTAAACTTTAGCAATATTAATTATAATTAATAAAATTGGGGCCTTTAGCTCAGTCGGTAGAGCAACGGACTTTTAATCCGTGGGTCGTCGGTTCGATCCCGACAGGGCCCACTTAAAGGTCATATTTTCGACCGGCGTAAATATGTTGTTGCCTAGACTAAACAATTTATTGGCAGATATTAATCACAAAAAAATAAAGTGTAAATTTTTATCTATCTAGAGGTAAGCTTGTTAATTAAATGTGTACAATCAATTTTACGTCTTTATATTTGAACCTCAATATTACGCTAGTTAAAATGTATTATCGACTCGAAACTTCCCGAATAGCTGTATTTTAAGTTATAATTAAAACTCAAAAAAAGAGAGAAAAAATAATTATGGACACAAGTATTTACGATCTAAATGTATACATAACGCATTTTATACCTCCTAACAGAAAAACTTTTTCCTGGATTAAATCATTCATAGAATTAAGGTTAAATTTTGAATACGTTAGGTCGTGGCTTAGATTAATAAAACATGGCACTAGAGGATATCAACCTTGGAAAAAAGATATTATGACAGATGCTAGAGCTAAGGAATACAGCAAAAGAGATGAATACTTATTCGAAGTTATTAGACAATTAAGTGACTTAAAAGTCGGTGAAATTACAATAAATATCATAACCAATTCCAATAATATTAAATCAAAATTTGACAAAATTATGAACTCAATTAATATCAAGTATCATGTCTATAGTGATTACAACAAAATCAATTTAATTCATAATTCGCCATGGAATTATAAAAATAAGAAGTCACCTTGGTTATTAACCTGGGAGCATAAGAAACTAATCCTTCAAGATATAAATCATGCAAAAAATAATTCACTTTTTTTGTACCTAGAAAACGATATAAAATTCACTCAGAATAACCTGGAGTATTGGCTAAAGCATAAGACTAAATTATCCAACACAAAATTAATACCATCATTTTCGCTTATCGAGTATTCAAAAAATCGAAATGAGTGGGTATCTGTTTCAGAATTTAGGGCAGATTCAATTAATTTTAGTGATTTAAAATCTATAAATATTGATGGGAAAATATATTTGAATTTGAATAATCCATATTGTGCAAGTTATTTAATGGATTTAAATATGGTGAAGGAGTATTCAAAATCTGCGGCTTTTAATGAATTTGAAAGTAGAGCTTTAAGTTCTTGGGATATAGGTGCAAGATCAGCCATGGGGCTTACGTTTCTGAATGTACCTAAAAACTTTAACTCCAGATGTGTTATCCCAGTTACACTTCAAAATGGGTATTTTGAATTAGATGAAAATGCGCTTTTGCACCATTTACCAAATTTATATTCAAAGGTGAACGTAATTGAGAAAAAGCTACTTCCAGTGGAAAAGTTGATAATCAATAAATAATCTGCTTGATTTTACAAAAGAATGTTATTATAGGTGCTCCTAGGTTTTGCTTTTAATGAGATAGGGGAAATTATTAAGATTATTTCGAAAGTAAAACTCCATTTGAGCGAATCCGGTTCTTTGCGTTATGAAATACTTAGAAAATTATCATTCGGTAAAAAACCTAGATTGCTACTTAATAGAACTAATAGTAAGTATTTTAATCACACAGCTCGCAGAATAAATAGAATTATGCATGGAAAAAGTTTTAACTATTTAGAAATTGGAGTAGCAAGCGGAACCACTTTACAATCTGTTATTGCAAATAATAAGCATGGAGTTGATCCACTACCATTGATAAATATTGATCAGTTACCAAATGGGGTAACTTTTAGTAAAGTGACTTCGGATGAATACTTTTTCTCACTAGATAAAAATATGGAATTTGATTTTATTTTTTTGGATGGGCTTCATGAAATTAAACAATTACTTCGAGATTTTTATAATTCACTCAAACATTTGAAAGTTGGTGGCTGGATTTTAATAGATGATATTGTGCCTGTCGACTCTATTTCAGCAATTTCTACTATAGATGAGTCATATAGAATTCGAGGTGTTAAACACGAAGAAGGTTACCCTTGGCACGGTGACTGCTTTAAATTATTGCAATTAATTCTTTTAAACTTCCCTCAAATTGATTCATTTTTGATATTGTACCCAGATAACCCTCAACTTTTATTAAAAGTAAATGCAAAAATTGATTTCAGAGATTTTATAAATGATACAAAAATTGAACAAGTTTTAAGTCAAGATTATGTAGAAGTTTTTTCCTCTGAAAATTTAAAAAAATATCCAATATATATCGAAGATATTCTAATGATCGAGTTAGAAAAAAAGGGGATTATTTTAAAAAATTAGCACTATTGTAGTTAGGAGTATTTGATTTATTTGATATATTGATACAGTGATTGATAATTTTGATACGGATGTTTTTATCTGGACTGAAGCTTATAATTGTGGTGAAATATTAAATCCAATGTTAAATTCATATATTACGCATAATAAATATCCAATTAATATTTTTGGCACAGAGAAAGATTTGGCTCACATAAAGAATAAATCGCCTCTACTCAAATATCAAAATTTAAAAAATTCAAAGAAGTTAATAAATATCGAAAATCGGATACTATTAAAATACAAGCATGGCCACAGAGGCACTGCTGAATTATGGAGTTATATTATTACTAATCGGCCAGAGAGATATTTTCTTCATTTGGATAGTGACACAATTTTTTTATCAGATGTAGTTACTGATCTTATTTCAGCAGTTAAATTAAAAGGGTACAGTTTGGCCGGCTCAAGGCGCCCGTATTTTCATAGGACTTATCGGAAAACAGGTCGAGATGGAATTAAACTTGATAAATTACCAGACGTTGTAAATACTGACTGCTTTATTTTTGATAAAAAATTAGTGAATACGAGGCCACGCTTCTATCTAAAGCGAAAAATTGTAGGTAAAAGGCCAATTAAACATCCAGTTGTTGATTTTTTTGACCCAGTTTCATTTGAATTGATCGGTAAAGGTGGATTAGTTTTGTATATGGATAGTGCAAATGACGGAGACAAATCATTTCCGAATTTAAATAGTGAATTCCATAAGAAGAGAATTTCTTTTGCTGCAGTAGGGTCAGGTTTAAATTTTTATAAAAATCCCAGTACTAAAACTAGTCCGGGATACCGAGATTTTGCAATTTCTTCATATGCTCTTTATTCAAGTTGGTTACTTAATAAAGACATTGAAGTGTCACCTCTGGACGCTCCAGAAATAGTGTCTAAACTAAAAAAACTAAATCAAAATAAATGGACGATAGAATAGACCAATGAGAGTAATAGTGAAGTAAATGATTAAAATTAGGTTTAGGAATTTTCCTGGCGATAAGTCATATGGACACTTCGCAGAGTTAGTTGAATTAGCTACAGGCGAAAAAACGATTATTATCAGTGATCCTAAAATAAACGTGGATTTAGAAATTACCGGACCATACAACAGTCAGTCTGATAATTTTAAAACACCGTTTTCAATAAGGTTAAGAAGGTTTGGTTATATTGTTTTTACAAACGGTAAACATTTAGCAAGAAGAGATTTAGCTGTTGGAATTCAACCACTAAAGTCGGCGAAAAAAAATATCTGGTACACGGGTGAAAACGAAAGACCTCCTCAGGGAGATTGGGATGGATATCTATCATTTGACACAAATTTACCCAAGGATCGATGTGTTTACTTTCCGTTGTGGTTTTTAACCTCCACAGATCTTTTTAAATCAACAACTGAGTCTTATTGGGGAGGCAAAGTTCCGACTATAAGTGAATTAATGAACGGAAGAGTATATAGGCCAGGAAAAAAGAAATTTGCCGCTTCATTTATTGGCAAAAATTACTCGATGAGACTTCATGCACTAGAGGCCTTATCACAAATTAGCAGTATCGACATATTTGGTGAATCTGTAAGAAATCAAATTAAGATTCCGGCAAAAGTTGCCAAGAAATATAAATTTATCATGTGCTTTGAGAATGATATTTATCCGGGATACGTTACAGAAAAACCACTCGAAGCTTATATTGGAAATGCTATTCCTCTCTACTATGGCTTAGATACAGCAAACTATTTAAATTCAAAAGCAATTATTAATCTCACAGATTATAAAAATTTATCGAATTGGGCTACGCATGTTAATGAAATAGAAAAAAGTTCTACTTTGTATAAAAAAATTTATGAGGAGCCTATTTTATTAAAAAAACCAAGATTAGATCCAGCTTTAAATCTAATTAGAAAAGTACTTGGCGCTTAAGCATGAAAAATAATGTACTAATTGCTATTTCCCAAGCAAATGTTGAACCTTGGACTTCAATATGGAAAGAAGGGCAAAGTAAAACTTGGATAAACCAGTATGCTGAGGGCATAGATGTTATTAGTTTTGTTTCAAAAGATGCTCCAAATCTAATTTATAGACTTGACAAAATTCATTACAGTAATAGGGCAAAGAAATATATTGGTCTTTGGCAGGGCAGGTTAGACTATTTAACTACTAAACTTATATCCAGAGAAATTCCGAATTATGTTTTTGACAATCAACATTCAATTTTAAATGTTGATTGTTGGTCTACTTGGAATTTGTTAGGGCGGAGACTTGTTGCACTTTATGATTGGTTTTTGAAACACACTGATTATAATTTCTTGTATACTACAAATTCTTCAAGTTATATTATAAAAAAAAACCTATTGAAATTAGTGCAAGACTTTAGTATGAACGATAATATTTATGCTGGATACTTGATGCCAGAAAATCAAGAAATACAATTTGTGAGTGGTGCAGGACGTTTGCTATCTCGCAACTGCGTAGAACTAATCGTAAATAACTGGCACAACTATACTCATAATAATATAGAGGATGTGTGTATTGGTAACTACTTAAGAGATTTAGGGGTTCGACCAATTTCTTTAAATCGGGTCCAAGTGCAAGATTTAGCTTCTGTTTCAGCTTTAAGTACAGAAGTTTTAACTTCTGAATTTCATTTTAGGTGCAAAGGGCTAGGCAAGATAAGAAACGATATTGAAATTATGACCACGCTACACAAGCGCATCTCCAATTTGTAATTAATGATACAAAACAGGGGTCGATAAAAATAGTAAAAGAAGCGAAGTGGGAAAAATAACAAAACGAATAAAACGGACAAAATTAATAAAACGGACAAACTATAATTATTTCTCCACAGGGCAACATTTACCCCCTTTTGGTGTCTTACTAAGTAGAGGGGTCAAGACGTTGGCTCATCGAAAGCGGGAAATCAAAGTGTCACTTCGTAAGAAGGCTCAGGCCCCAGCGACTGTTGCTGCATGGTCTGTTTCTGATTTATCCGCCCTTTACACCCAAAATCGCTCATCACTAATCGCTCAAGCCCGCCGAATTCTTCGCAGCGATGCTGATGCAGCAGAGGTTGTTCAAGATGCTTTCCTGAAATTTATCTTGGCAGCTCCAGAGCTAGATACCACAGATCGTGCCATGGCATATCTGCGTACTACAGTTAACAATCTATGTCTGAATGTAATCCGTGCAACCGGATCCCGCCCTAACTTAGTTGCAATAGATTCAGATGCAACTCAAGAGCGCCTATCTGAGATCGCAGCAGAAAATCACATCCCTATGGATGCAACCCTTGCTGCCGCAGAGGATGCTTCAATTATTCGCGAAGCACTATCTCGCTTATCTGAGACCCAACGAACCGCCCTTGTGATGTGGGAGGTGGAAGGCCGCACTACTAAAGAGATTGCAACTGCAATTGGAACTAGCGAGAAAAATGTTCGCCATGTTGTACAACGTGCCCGTGCTTCATTTATTCGTGTATTAACCGAATGGGTAGTTGATGAGAAGACCGGTTCTACGGCGCTTGATTCACTTTCTGGCTCATACAAGAAAGCAGCTGAGCTTGCCAGGAAATCTTCAAAAGTTGCACTTTCATTACTTATTGTTTTAGTTGCATTCCTAGGATTTAACTCAGTAACTGGAACCGAGTTTAATACCGGAACTGCGGTTTCAAACTTCACTCAAGAGGCACCTGTAACTAATCAGATTGCACCAATTGCCCCATCACCATCTGCAACAGCGGAAGATCTTACAAATCAAAAGATAGCTGAAGATAACTCAGCGATTAACTTCCGTACTTCTAAATCATTATTTGCTGGTCTTTCAAAGGATGGCCTGCCAACAGGGTTCACAGTTTCTGATGCCGCTGGCAATGTTGGATCACTCTCTATTTCATCACAATCATCAATCATGAATCCAGATGGTTATGTATTAGTTTCATATGCACAATCACAAGGCGATGCCACCCTTAATACATTGGTCTCTCAAACCATCACAGTTGATGGCTCTGGAACCTCATACTTCGGAAGCCCTTCAGTAACCGTGGCCGGGTCTTGGTATCCACTAACCCAGAGCGGCTCAGCTTCAACAATTACCCGCCTTTCTAACGGAAATTACCTTCTAATAGCCACCCTATATATTGATTCAACGGTGGATTCAGCCCTATTTGTGGCTGCTACTGGTGGGTTAGATGTCGATGCGATTCCAAACGAGGTAACTACCCGTATAATTTTGAACTCTAGCAAGAGCTCCATCCTTGCTCAGGCGATCAATATCGGCGCCAAAGGGGTCAAATAAATGACACCTAAAAAACAGGTTTCTCCTGCAATCCGGATATTGCGGGGGG
>Ga0209297_1002024_pt1 | contig 11466 bp, 10 predicted proteins | sample S_130805_MF_Meta_FD_187322 | JGI IMG/M metagenome (GOLD analysis project Ga0209297, IMG submission 187322) | Freshwater microbial communities from Lake Simoncouche, Canada to study carbon cycling - S_130805_MF_MetaG (SPAdes) (version 2) | ecosystem: Environmental > Aquatic > Freshwater > Lake ... | reverse complement strand
AGGCTGTTGTGCAGTCGATTCGAACTTGGCGCGCCTCACCTATCTCTACCCTTGTTTACACACACGGTCACGCAGATCACGTCGGTGGCAGTTTTGCTTTCGCAAACGATGCCATCTCTAAAGGTGCACCAGCGCCCCATGTAATAGGTCACGAAAATGTCGTTAAGCGCATCGACCGTTACACCACCACTAACGAATGGAATGTGCGCATCAATCAGCGTCAGTTTGGTGGCATCAAATCAGACATGAAGCCAAACTCGGGCAACATGCGTGAAGCACTTTCACTTGGAGAGAGCGCTCAGCAGTTTCTTCCACTCGCCACACTTCGACCCGACGAATCATTTTCGGATCAACTCATCATTCAGGCTGGCAACACTTCGGTCGAGTTTCATCACGCTCGCGGCGAAACAGACGACCATTTGTGGGGTTGGATACCCGAAAAGAAGTGGCTGTTCACCGGTGACTTTGTGATTTGGAATTACCCAAATGCGGGAAACCCTCAGAAAGTGCAGCGCTACGCGCTTGAGTGGGCAACCGCATTGCGCCGGATGATTGCTCAAGGACCGGAGCTATTGCTACCCGCCCATGGATTACCAATTGAGGGCAAGAAGCGAATCGCCACGGTGCTCGACGACATTGCGACATCATTGGAAACTCTGGTATCACAGGTCATTGACATGATGAATGCCGGCGAGACCCTCGACAGCATTATCCACTCGGTGAAAGTTCCGCAACACATTCTCGACAAGCCATACATGCGTCCGTTTTACGATGAGCCAGAGTTTGTGGTGCGCAATATTTGGCGCCTGTATGGCGGTTGGTGGGACGGTGCGGCATCACGACTCAAGCCTGCGCCAGATGCCGTTGTGGCCCAAGAACTCGCCCACCTCGCAGGCGGAGCACATGTGTTAATTCAACGTGCACTCGAACTCACCGAGACCGATTTGCGCCTCGCATGCCATTTGGCCGACCTTGCAGGTTGGGCAGCCCCAGACGATGCGTCGGTGCATGCCGATCGGGCAGTAATTTACGACAAGCGTCGTCGAAGCGAGATGTCGCTGATGAGCAAAGGCATTTACAAGGCTGCAGCCCGCGAGTCTGAGGCCATTGTCAAGAATGCCGGTGCTTGACACCTACAGCACAACATATGTAAGTGTTCATTTATGCTTCACTTCTGGCCTCCCCGCGTACACATCTTTTGCACATCACCACAGCAAAAGGATCGCAAATGCACGAAAGCAACACAGCACCAATCAGCCAGAACATCGTTCTAACAATGTCCGAGCTCATCTCCGACGATGCCAAAAAGTCTGCCACTCGTGCCGACGTCATGATGTTGGCAATAACTACCGAATCTGAATTCAGTAAGTTGCGATCGTGGATTAGCGCACGATTCGACACAGTTGAAGCAGATTTTGCCAAAGTTGATGCACGATTCGACAAAGTAGAGGCAGAATTTGCCAAGGTTGACGCACGGTTTGACAAAGTTGATGCACGGTTTGACAAAATGAGCAGTGAGAATACGCACAACACCAATCAGCTACTTCGACGCAACACCGCCCAGGTTCTCTCCATAGCCATCAGCGCGTTCGGAGTCATTGCGGCACTCGTTGCCAACATCATTTTCTAGATCTTCAGTGGGCGCGACGGGACTCGAACCCGGGACCCCTACCATGTCGAGGTAGTGCTCTAACCAACTGAGCTACGCGCCCTTACTTGCGTGAAAGCCTACCTGTTCTAGGCGACGACCCGCAATCGCAAACTCACTTCATTAGCCATTAAACGGCCAGCACGCGTCAGCACAAGTCTGTCGCCCACTTGTGTAATCAAGTCGTTCATCACTTCACGATCTTGCGTGCTCAATGCATCAGTTGGTACGCCGTCGCGGACTCGTACGAGTAATTGCAGTGCTTCAAGTTTGCGCGTCTCACTGTCGAGCATTTCGCTTGACGATTCGGGAATCTCGCCTGCATTCACCATCTCGATGTAGCGGTCAGGCGTGCGCACATTCCACCATCGGCGACCATTTTTGTGTGCGTGAGCTGCGCAACCGAAACCGTCGTAGTTGCCTTGCAACCAATACAGATAGTTGTGTTTGCATTCGTGTCCTGGTTTTGCCCAGTTTGAGATCTCGTAATTGGCTAGTCCACTATTTGCAAACAACTCATCAACGAGTTCATATTTGTCGGCTTGGTCATCGTTGTCTGGATGCCGCTCAGGCTGAGTGGCAAGTGGAGTGTTTGCTTCGACAGTGAGACCGTAAGCGGAAACATGGGGTGGATCTAGAGCCACAACATCAGAAACTGTGGCGCGCCAGTCTGCGACCGTCTCGCCAGCAGCACCATAGATGATGTCGAGATTAAACGTCGTGAATCCTGCTTCGCGCACATACGCAACCGATCGGCGAACGTTTTCTGGATCGTGCGTACGACCCAACGCAGCCAACACATGTGGCACTGTCGATTGCACACCAACCGAGATTCGATTCACTCCACCCTCTCGATATGTGCGCATCATCTCGAGCGTGATGTTGTCGGGGTTGCACTCAACAGTCACTTCGGCATTTGGTGCCAGTGGAATATCGCGTATCACTGCAACCAGTTCTTCTGCCGGCACCATGCTGGGCGTACCGCCCCCCACGAACACACTCGTTGCAGGGATCATTCCCTGGGCGATAACCATGTTGATATGAATGCGCATTGCTCGCAAATACTCACCTGTCAAATGATGTCGGTCGGTAAATGTTGCAAACGCGCAATAGTCACACCGCTTCGAGCAAAACGGAATGTGCAGGTAGACACCGTGGGATGAAGAATCAAGTTGCATTAGGCGGCACAAACAGCAAGTCGAGTTCGGCCAACTTGGTTCCAACATCATCAATACTCACATCAAGCATCACAGCAATTGCTCGCGTGTCGTTGGCACGAACAGTAATAACTTTGCCGTTGAAGTCTTGTCGCTGAACCTGAATCATTCGCAAAAGACGCTCAAGCATCTTGAATTGATCACCTTCGAGCGCAGACAATTTGGCAACATCAATGCGCAATTTCTTCGGTGCAGTAGTACCTGGCTGGGCCGAATCCTCTCGTTGCTTGTCGCGAGGCAGCAACTGATCGACTGTTACGCCATAAAAGCGCGCAAGACGTTCGAGCCTCAACACGCTGATCACACGCTCTCCACGCTCATAAGCGCCCATAACTGAAGCTTTGAATTCCTGCTGAGTGGACGTCTCGACTTCATTCAGCGACAAATTCTTTTGTTGCCGAATGCTGCGCAAGCGCTCACCCACCAAACGCGCATATGACTGTTCGTCAAGTGGATCGTTTACTGGCGAATTCACATCCCACCCCTTCGACATCGAGTCATCAACGCACCTGCAACTATTGCAGCAGTCTCAGCCCTCAGCACGGATTCTCCAAGGGAAACCCGAGTAACAGACTTATCGAGTTCTTCAGGGGTAAATCCACCCTCTGGCCCTACGACAATCGTGCGATGCACTGCCGCTACCTCGACGCCGCCTGGTTCAGCAAACGAAACTTCAGTGCGGAGCACCAAATCGGCAAGTTGAGTTACTGGATGCACCACTGGAAGCCAAACTCGTCGACTTTGCATTGAAGCTTCATTGGCAACTCGTTGCAGTCTTCCAGTTTGCTTTTCTGCCTTAGCCACATCCCACCTAACAACTGATCGAGCAGTTGGTGCAAGTGGAATAATCTCATCGATTCCAAGCTCTGTGAGCTTTTGGACAATAAGTTCTGGCTTTTCTCCCTTGACAGGAGCAAACGCAATACAGAGCGACCACTTTGGTGGCTCAACTACAAACAACTCACTTGTTGCGCGAACTTCACCATCTTTGGAGATGGTTGCTGTGATCCAGGAACCAACGCCATCACTGACTGTGATTTGATCCGTCGATTTGACCCTGAGAACTTTGAGCAGATGATGCTGATCGTCAGTACTGAGGTTTGGTATTTCTAGCGACTGAACAAAAACGTGAGCAGCACTTCGGCGAAGTGTTTCGATCACAAAAATGCTGACTTAATCTTGGCTTTCAATTTAGAAGCCGTCTGTGTCACATGCTCACCGCGGGACTCAGCAAATCGAGTCAGCAGATCTCGTTCAGCCTCGCTGAGTTTGGTTGGCACCGCAATCACAATCTGCGCGCGTAAGTTTCCTCGACCTTTATTGCGTACACCTTGGTTGAGATGCGGAACTCCGCGGCCCTTGAGGAGAAACTCACGTCCCTGCTGCACTCCTGGTGGAACAACCAAATCTTCATCGCCATCAAGCGTGCTCAACACCAAATGAGTTCCAAGTGCTGCCTGCGCTATCGAGATCACTACATCAGTAACGAGATCATCTTCTTCACGGCGATAGGTCTCGTGTTCGGCAACGCGCACATGAACATACAAATCCCCAGCGCCGCCGCCACGTATACCCACAGCGCCCCGACCACCAACACGCAATGTTTGACCCGTGTTGATTCCTGCAGGCACTTCAACTGTGTGCTCTACATCTTTGACGATTCGACCGTCACCCCTACATGGTGAGCATGGTTCATCAATGATTTGGCCCAGTCCGCTGCATCGACCGCACGGTGCCGCAGTCACCATTTGTCCAAGCATGCTTTGACGAACGCGACGTACTTGCCCTGCTCCTCCGCACTCCGCACACGTCTTTGCTGATGTTCCCTTTTTGGCTCCACTGCCTTCGCATTCATCGCAACGAATCGCAGAGCGCATTTTCACTTCAGTCGTGCATCCAAATACTGCTTCTTCAAAAGAGATATTAGCGACGACTTCAACGTCTTGCCCACGTGGTGGACCCGACTGTTGTCGCTGTCCACCGCCGCCGAACGGCGAGCCACCACCAAAAAATGCTTCAAAGATGTCGCCGAATCCGCCAGCACTGCCGCCGCCAAATGGGTCACCGGTATTGCCGCGACCGCCAACTCCAGCCTCGCCAAATTGGTCGTAGCGTGCACGCTTGTCAGAGTCGGAAAGCACTTCGTATGCGTGCGACACTTCTTTAAATTTGGATTCGGCTTCAGCATTTCCAGGATTTGCATCGGGGTGCAACTCGCGGGCACGTTTGCGATATGCGCGCTTAATTTCGTCGGCATCAGCACCACGAGAAACGCCAAGCAGTTCGTAAAAATCTGTAGACATAAAAAGATCAGCCCTCAGTGAGCCTTCGTCCAAGGCGTTCTCCAACAATTTCGACAGTTGCAAGAGCCTGCGGATAATTCATTCGCGTTGGCCCCAACACTCCAACCGTGCCAAGCGTGGCACCGTCCACCACTACAGGTGCCAGTACCAACGAACATGTGGCAAGGGGTTCTACTCCGTGTTCGGCGCCAATTGCTACCGACAAACCCCTATTCAGCATGTCGCGCACAAGAGACACAACAACATATTGCTGCTCGAGCGTATGCAATACCGAGCGCACGATCTCTACAGCATCAAATGCTTGAGCCATCGCCGATGCTCCACCGACAAAAACTGATTCATCGACTCGTCGACTATTCATCGCGCGCACCACTTGTGCGGCAAGTGCATCGACAATCACATCACCCGACGTCATCAGTGGCAGAGATGCTCCAAGCGCCTTACCGATCATGATCCGACTCAGCGCTTGTGAAGCTGCAGCCGTCTGGTCATCGGTGATCGACGCACTGAGTTCAATCGGTTCACTTTCGACAACTCCATTGGACAGCACTACAACGACCATGGCCATATGAGCACTCAACCCAACGAGTTGGACAGACCGAACCACCGCGACTTCTGCCTTAGGACCCATCACTAACGCTGCGTAGTTGGTCATCTCGGCGAGCAGTGTGCTCGTGCGCTGCAACGTCTCTTCCAAGCGTCCATGTGCCGTATCGAAAAACTGACCGATGCGATCTTGAGCGGCAAGTTCGAGAGTGCCAGAAGGTGTTAGGTGGTCAACAAAAAATCGATATCCCTTATCAGTGGGAATGCGACCAGCCGATGTGTGCGGTTGGGCCAAATAACCCTCTTGTTCGAGGAAACTCATGTCGTTGCGCACTGTGGCCGACGAAACCTGCACACTAGAAGTATTGGCAATATGCGACGAGCCGACTGGTTGCGCCGTCGAGATGTACTCCTCCACTACAGCGCGGAGAATGGCTGTTTTGCGGTCGTCAAGCATCGTCACAAGGATACCGAGGCCCAACGCTTCAATGGATGCGCCTCTTCACTTACCCGATACCGCTTTGTAGCGATCCAGGGAAATAAGGCGCTCCTCTGCATGATCCACAATCGGTGAGATGTAGGGATTGAGCAACCCCAAAGTCCATGGAGAGTGCACAACGTCATTTTCTAATTCGCCAAGTTCAGGAATCCACTGGCGCACATACGAACCCTGCGGATCAAAGCGTTCGCCCTGAGAAATGGGATTAAAAATTCGAAAGTATGGAGATGCATCGGTTCCTGTGCCGGCCGTCCATTGCCAACCGTGGTTGTTGGATGCAATATCTCCGTCCACTAAGTGACGCATGAAAAACTTTGCACCCCATTGCCATGGCAGATGCAAGTCTTTAACCAAGAAACTCGCAACAATCATCCGAACTCGATTATGCATCCACCCCGTTGCCAACATTTGTTTCATCCCGGCATCAACAATTGGAAAACCGGTCTCACCTTTGCACCACGAATCAAAGCGAGTCAAAGCATCAGCGCCAGTGTCGTGCGTCATTTTATTCATTTTCAATTGCAAGTTTTCCCAAACCGTTCGTGGCTGATGAAAAAGTACATCGGCATAAAATTCACGCCAACACAATTCGCTTCGAAAAACTGAATGCGATTTCGAATCTCCAAGCTCGGCCAACAACGATCGCGGATGCACGATGCCGAATCGTAAGTACGGCGACAACTGACTTGTCCCTTGTATATCGGGGTTGTTGCGCGTCTCGGCATATCCGTTCAGTGCGCTATCTCGAAACGATTCCCAAATCTTCCACGCAGCGTGTTCGCCTGCATCCGGCAGTGTTGAGCTGCACTCTGGTTCAGCAGGTAAATCTTCGGATGTAACAGTTGGAGCACCGTGCCACACGATTTGTGGTTGAGGCAATGGAGCAGACCATCCGATGGACAGCCATATCTTGGAAAACGGAGTGAAAACTGCGTAAGGAGTGTTGTCTGCCTTGCGAACCAAGCCGGGATCTACCGCATACGCAGAGCCGACGCTCTGCAACTCGGCACCAACTTTGCGCAAAGCATCGCCAACCCGGGCATCTCGTGCCTGGCCGTACGGAGCAAAATCTTTTGCAGCAAACACTGCAGTCGCGCCGACTTCCCGAGCAACAGCAGGAACTACATCAACAGGATCACCAGTTCGCACAACCAATGCTCCGCCCATCGATTTACTAAGTTCATGTAAATTGCGCAAGAGAAAAACTAAACGTGGTGCTCCAGAGCGTTCGAAAAACTTTGGATCGATGACAAATAGTGGTGTCACACTCCCCGCGCGAGCTGCAGCGACTAAAGCCTCATTGTCGGCTAAGCGCAAATCACGCCTAAACCACATCACTGAATTAATTTCGATCGACACCACTTCTCCAAATCCACTGAATCATGAAAATACCCGTACACAAGCCAATCACACCTCCATAGCCAAGCGACCACTGCACGCTCACGGCATCTGCAATCCAACCCGTTATCGGACCACCAATTGGTGTTGATCCCAAAAATGCAACCGCGCTCAAAGCCAGCATTCGGCCTCGCATATCTGGCGGAGACTCATACTGAATAATCGAGTTGGCTGCGGAGATCATTGCGGCTCCGCCAGCGCCAAGTGGAATCGCCCAAACAAACGCAATCCAAACATTTGGTGACCACGCCATGCCGATATTCGCGATTGCCAACAACATCACATTCGTTGCCACCCATCGGTAGGTAGCACGATGCAAACGAGCAGTTAGTAACGCGCCAATCAAACTCCCGACGCTGGTGACCGCTAGCACCCAGCCGTAATACTTTGGATCCCCCCATTGCGTGTCAGCAAGTTTTGGCAATGACACTCCGTAGTTGAATGCAAATGTACTGACCATCGTGAACACGACGAACAAAACAAGCAGACGTTCATTGTGTCTCACAAATCGCAATCCATCTCGAACCGGTGTTCCACCTGCTGGTCGTAATGGTGGTGAAAACATTTCCGATTTACGTAATCCTGCAACGCCATACAACATCGCGGCGTAGGAAATTCCATTAATGACAAACAGCCATCCTGTTCCCAAAGGTCCCACCAAAGCGGCAGCGAGTGCTGGCCCAAAGATGCGCGACCCCGTCATGACCGCCGTGTTAAGACTCATCGCATTTGTCATGTCTTCTTGGGGTACAAGTTCGGTGACGAGCCCGCGTCGTGCGGGATTATCAATTGCCCCTATGACACCAAGTGCCCCCGTAAGCACGAACACGATGGGCATATTGATAATTCCTGTGAGATCGCATACGCCAAGCACAATGGCCTGCAATGCAAGCAGCGTTTGAGTGATAATCGTGGTGCGTTGTCGGTTGTAGCGATCTGAAAGCGCACCAGCCCAAGCCCCGAACAACAACATCGGCAAGAACTGCAGCGCAGCATTGATGCCAAGTGCAACGGCGCTTCCAGTTAGTCGATACAGCAAAAACGATGTGGCAGTGAGTTGAAGCCATGAGCCAATATTTGAAAGCAATAAGCCGGCGAAGAACAATCGTGCATTAAAACTCTTCAATGAACGAAACATGGCACCATTTTTAGAAGAGTTCTCAGCCATCGAGTTTGAGCGCCGAAATGAACACGTCGCCTGGCACTTCTACGCGGCCAATTGACTTCATTTTCTTCTTTCCTTCTTTTTGCTTTTCGAGCAATTTGCGTTTGCGGGAAATATCTCCGCCATAGCACTTTGCCAAAACGTCTTTTCGCTTTGCTTTCACTGTCTCACGCGCAATAATACGTCCGCCGATTGCCGCCTGAATTGGAACATCAAACATCTGTCGCGGAATGAGCTCGCGCAACTTTGCACACATGCGATTGCCGTAGTCGTATGCCTTTTCGCGGTGGACGATTGTAGAAAACGCATCAGCAGGAAGTGCATTCAATAAAATATCCACACGCACTAGGTCAGACACTCGGTATCCATCAAGTTCGTAGTCCAAACTTGCGTAACCCTGCGAACGACTTTTCAGTTGATCAAAGAAATCGACAACTACTTCCGCAAGAGGCATTTTGTATTGCATATCGACGCGCTCAGGAGAGAGATATTCGAGCTTGATCAACTCGCCACGTCGGTCCTGACATAATTCCATCAGCGAACCCGTGTAATCCTTTGGCGTAATGATGCTGACGCGAAAGAACGGCTCCTCGATTGAACCTATATATACGGTCGCTGGCAAGTCTGCTGGGTTGTCAACCTTTACTTTTTCGCCATTGGTCTTATTGACCATGTATTCCACAGACGGTGCTGTAGCAATCAGTGCCAGGTTGAATTCACGCTCCAAACGCTCTTTCACGATTTCCATGTGCAACAGTCCGAGAAACCCACATCTAAAGCCAAACCCAAGTGCGCCAGAAGATTCTGGCTCATACGCAATGGACGCATCGTTGAGTTTGAGACGCTGCAAACTTTCACGCAGGTTTTCAAAGTCATCGCCATCAATCGGAAACAGTCCGCAAAACACCATCGGTTTCGGATCGCGATAACCATCCAGAACTTCGGTAGCCGAGTTGATTGCCGTGGTCACAGTCTCACCACTTCGTGCCTCACCAACATCCTTGATGCCAGCGATGAGATAGCCCACCTCTCCAGGCCCAAGTTCGGCAACTGGTGTCGACACCGGCATACGTGCACCAATCTCGATCACTTCATGCGTCGCCTTGGTCTGCATGAACAGCAACTTGCTTCCGCTATTCATTCGACCGTTCATGACGCGGATACTCGACACCACCCCGCGATACGTGTCGTACTGAGAGTCAAAGATCAGCGCCTGAAGTGGCGCATTTGCGTCACCCTTCGGTGCTGGAATGCGAACGATTATTTCATCCAACAACTCGGGCACACCTACACCTGTCTTTGCCGAGATACGCAAGATGTCTTCTGCGGGAATACCCAATACCTTTTCGATCTCCATCGCGTAGCGATCCGGATCTGCTGCCGGCAAGTCAATTTTGTTGAGTACCGCAACAATTTCAAGATTGCTTTCCAGTGCCAAGTAGCAGTTGGCAAGAGTTTGCGCTTCAATCCCCTGTGCAGCATCGACAACAAGAACTACGCCTTCGCACGCGGCAAGCGAACGACTTACTTCATATCCGAAGTCGACGTGACCAGGTGTATCAATGAGATGAAACGTGTGGCCCTTCCAGGGCACACGCACATTTTGCGCCTTGATCGTGATGCCGCGCTCACGCTCAAGATCCATCGAATCCAAATACTGGGCACGCATGTCTCGTGACTGCACTGCCCCGGTCATCTCCAAAATTCGGTCGGAAAGGGTCGACTTACCGTGGTCGATGTGGGCGATGATCGAGAAATTGCGGATTGTTGCGAGATCCATTGATGCGATTCAGTTCTGCTGGGCCAGGCTTTGTTGATGACGATGGCGCTACAGCCCTCAAATTCTACAGTTGGGGCTACGCCCTAGTCGCTGTTAGCCTGAACAGTCCTGAAATCTTCAGGGCGTCTAACGAAAGAATGGGTAGTCGAAGTGGCAAATATCAAGAGCCAAAAGAAGCGAATTCTCACCAACGCCAAGGCCACCTCGCGCAACCGCGCGACGAAGAGCGAAGTGCGTACACGTTTAAAGAACGCAACCGAGACAATCGGTACACCTGAGAACCCAGAGGCATTGCGCCTCGCCGTCAAGCGCCTCGATATGGCCGCTTCAAAGCGTGTCATTCACCCTCGTCAAGCTGCTCGCAAAAAGAGCCGCCTGATGAAAAAAATCAACGCCGCGAAGTAAATCTTCCGCCCGATTTTGCATGTTGCGGTGCGCCGCCCATGCGACTCAATCTTGCTACCAAGATTTCCATTGTCAGTTCTTCTTCTAAGTCCTTGCCCCCACGCAAATCAATGTCGGCTCTAGCAAGTAGTTGCAAGGCTGCAGAAATATTGGCGGCGCCCAATCTCCTGTACGTCTCCAAATATTTCTTACCTTGAAATTCACTTTTCGCACCGATGATTGCCATCGCTTCACTCGCTGTATGGACTTCTGGCCCATCAAGTTTGAGAAGTTTTACATAATGATTGTGCAACATCGCCATGAGTTGCATTGGATGTGATTCACCACTTCGTATCATGCGTCGTAACATCGCAATGGCTTTAGGTGAATTGGAGAGATCGATCGCATCGGTCAAATCCCACGGCATGACGCTGCCCTCTTGACCGAGGAATGGTTCTATTTCGTCGACGGTGAGTTTCTTGTTTGTGCCGTACGTCGAAACCAATACCTCGATGATTGAAGGAAG
>Ga0209297_1002023_pt1 | contig 11466 bp, 5 predicted proteins | sample S_130805_MF_Meta_FD_187322 | JGI IMG/M metagenome (GOLD analysis project Ga0209297, IMG submission 187322) | Freshwater microbial communities from Lake Simoncouche, Canada to study carbon cycling - S_130805_MF_MetaG (SPAdes) (version 2) | ecosystem: Environmental > Aquatic > Freshwater > Lake ... | reverse complement strand
AAGTAGTAGTTTTTCTAATGGCATAGATGTTTATATGGAAGCTAAACTATTTATCCCGAATGCCTTTATGCCAAATGGTATTAATAAAACTTGGCGGCCAAGATCTTTTTTTGTAGATAAATTAGAATATGAAGTAAAGGTATTTAATCGATGGGGAGAACTTGTTTTTCATAGTAATGATGATACTGAAGAATGGGATGGAAAAAACTGTTTAACTGGAATATATGTTTATGTAATTAATTATAAAAACTCCAAAGGCAAAACCCAACAAACCAGTGGAAAAATTTCATTAATAAACTAAGGTTAAAAACAAAAAGTTAAAAACTTTTTTTTATTCCAATTAATACTGAATTTGATAATTGTAATTTAGAACTTATAAATGCGTTTAATTTCTCTATTTTTAATTTGTGTTAGTTTTGGTTTTGGTCAAAAAAAATTAAAACCTAAATCTACACGTATTTTATTTGTATTTGATGCAAGCAAAAGCATGAAAATTGAATACAATGGAATTACTCGAATAGAAGGTGCAAAAAAATTATTTTATAAATTTATTGATAGTTTAAGTAAAGATAAAACTTATCAATTTGCATTACGCGTATATGGACAAACGGTAAAGTATCCTCCAGGCGATTGTAAAGACAGTAAATTAATTGTTCCATTTATGCCTAATAATATCAACTTAATTAAGCAAAAAGTAAGCGAAGCAATACCAACCGGAATAACCCCCATAGAGCATTCTCTGACAGAAGCTGCAAACGATTTTAAAGAAAATGGCACGAATAATATTGTAATTATTATTACTGATGGCATTGAAGAATGTGGCGGAGACCCCTGTAAAGCAAGACAAAAACTAACTGAAAAGGGAATTCATTTTAAACCATTTATTATCGGAATTGGCTTAAGCATAGAACAAATAAAAACTTTTGAATGCGTAGGTGACTTTTATGATATTGAAAACACCTCTACACTTTCAGATATTTCAAATATTATTCAACAACAATTATTAAATAAAACAAGCAGTCAAGTTAATTTATTAGACCATAAGACCGAGCCATCGGAAACTAATGTAAATCTTACATTTTATGATGTAGAAAAAAAAGAATATAAATATAATTATATTCATACTTTAAATTATCAAAATAACCCTGATACATTATATTTAGAAAATGAACCAACTTATAAAGTTATTGCAAATACAATTCCACCATCAGAAAGTAAGGAAATTAAACTATCAATAGGCAAACACACAATTATTCCTATAGATGCTCCTCAAGGATTTCTAAAAATTTCAAGAAATCAAGGTGTTTATAATTTTAATGAAAAAGTTAAATGTATTATTCGAAAATCAAACGAGATGAATACAATAAACATTCAACCTATCAATACTACAGAGAAATATATTATAGGCAACTACGATCTTGAAATTTTAACTTTGCCACGTATATTATTAAATTTTAATACTATAGAGCCAACAAAAACAAAGGTCATTACAATTCCTAGTGCTGGCCTTTTACAAGTTAAATGTATAGAAGCGGGCGACGGAAGTATATTATTAAAACGAGAAAACAATTTAGAATGGGTTTGCAATTTAGGCACTCAAACTATTCAATCTTTTTATTTACAACCAGGAAATTATATTGGAGTGTGGAGAGCAAAAGCTCTAAAAGGAAGCATTTATTCTATAGAAAAAAAATTCACTATAACTTCAGATACTCAGACAACAATCGAATTTTATAAGTAACAATTTTATATTTACGTTACATTAAAATGACCAATAAAAAATAAAATTCTATAAAACAGACATTCTATTTTTAAATCTTTTGAAAGAATTATATTAATTAATTAATTAGCTAACTATTTTTCCAAAAAAAATCCCCGATAAATTACCGGGGATTTTTTATTGATTATGAGTTGATTAAAGTAAATCATTATTCTTTAATTACACTTCCTCTGAAAACAGATTGATTATTTTCCATTACATTAATAAAATAAATTCCTTTATCAAATAAATTCAGGTTAATTTGATTCATCAATTCTGCTTTTTGTGTTTTAATAATCTGCCCTAAAACATTTGTAATAGTTAAGTAAGTATTGTTTATGCTAGTCAGTTCAATAGTAAACTCTCCGTTATTTGGATTAGGATAAATTTTTAATCCATTTTGATTGCTTAATTCGCTAATCGCTGTGCATGTATTTACTTTTAACTGAACAGTTCCTGTTCCTAAACATCCATTTAAATTGGTTCCTGTTACCGTATAATTCGTGTTGATGATTGGATTAATTGCAAAACTTTGGGTTGTTGCTGTATTATTCCATACATAGGTATTTGCTCCATTGGCAGTTAATATAGTAGACTCTCCTCTACAAATTACACTTCTGGTTAATACCGCTGTTACAGTTGGGTTTGGATTAATTGTTAAATTAACTGATCCGGTGCTATTGCAAGACATGTTATTAATTACCGTTACAGCACTTACTGTGTATAATGTACTTACACTCGGATAAACAAATATACTTGATCCTGTTCCGCCATTACTCCATAAATAGGTGGTTCCTCCAGATGCATTCAAGGTAACTGAACTTCCCATACAAATGGCTGTTGAATTACTTACCGTTAAGGTTTGGGTAAATACATCTACACTTACCGTTTGGGTAGTATTGCATCCTCCTGCTCCTGAGCTTAATACTGTATAAACTGTGTTTGCTGTTGGACTAACAACTACTGCCGCTGTGGTAGGACCAAAATTCCAAGTATAATTACTTCCTCCAGAAGCAGTTAAGGTTGATGAGCCTCCAGTGCAAATTAAAGTCTCGCTTGCTATTACATTAATAATAGGGCTAGGGGTTACGAGTACCACTTGAGTAGAATTAGAGGTGCAACCTAAAGAATTTGTTCCACTTACTTGATAAGGTGTTGGCGCAGTCGGGCTAACAACCAAAATAGAACCAGTTGTTGGGCCAGATTGCCAAGTATAAGTAGAGGCGCCAAAGGCGGTTAATGTTACTTGTGCTCCAGCGCAAATAATTGAATTGCTTGCTGAGGTTGTTACCGTTGGGTTGGGTTTGGCAATTATTGTAATGTTTGCAATTCCACCACAAGGGCCGCTGGTTCCGGCAACTGTATATATTGTAGTTGCTAATGGGCTAATAATACAATTTACACCAACTACATTTCCGGGCATCCAAGTATATGTACTTGCACCGCCTGCTGTTAATGTAGCCACATTTCCTGCGCATACTGAGGAGGAAGTTGAGATTGCTACAACTGGTAATGCTGAAACAGAAACGGTTTGTGTTGTTGAATACGTGCCACAAGCGTTGGTTCCTGTTAATGTATAAATTACTGTCGCTAAAGGTGTAAAAGGGACTCCATTAGAAACACCCCCAGACCAGGTATAAGTATTAGCTCCTATACCAGTTAAAGTAACTGTATTACTTAAACAAACTGCGTTAGTGGAAGAAGATGCACTAATAGAAGAATTTTGAACTGTAATTGTAACAATATTAGTCGCTATACAAGCTGCTGTGCTTGTTCCTGTTACTGAATATACTGTAGTTGCTGTTGGAGTTACTACAATAGAATTAGCTGTACTACCGGTGTTCCATAAAATACCACTGGCTGCATTGGTGCTTAACGTAACAGCAGAACCTAAACAAATTGGATTGGAAGAAGGATTTAATGAGATGTTACATAATGGGGTAATGATAACTTTTCCATGACCTAAATTAAATCCGGAAGTGTTTGACTGATTAATTCCATTATTATAAGAACCGCCGCCGCCACCCCAACAAGCTGGCTGCCCAAGTTGTCCGCCACCACCGCCACTATAGCCGCCCCCGCCGCCGCCGCGGTTATTATTCCAACTTTGAGTGCCACCGCCACCGCCAAAGCCACCTATACCTCCGTTTGCATATGGTAAGGCGCCAACATTACCTCCCAAGGCACCGTTAGTAAACGATAATGCAGGGCCAGTGGTTCCACCTCCATTGCCATAAAAACCGGCACCACCATTAGCCGAAGAAATATCTGCTCCACCCGATCCTGCCGTTCCTCCTATGCCAGATGTAGAACCTACACCTGAATTTCCACTAGTACTAATTGTACCGTCAGCAGAACTTGCAACATAAGAAGTCGCATGAGAACCACCACCACCACCAGCGACAACTAAGGGCGTATTGTTAAGCAGAGATACAAATGAACCACCGCCACCTCCGAATTGCAGTGTTCCTGCTGCTGGGTTTACCTGTCCCATTTGACCTACTACAATTTTCAAAACAGTTCCAGCTGTAAAAGGAAAATCACCTGCTATTTTTGCGCCTTTGCCTGCAAAACCGCCATACCCCTCTGCTCCAAAAGCTTCAATTCTATATGAGCCACCTGTTGATATTGTAAAAGTTTGAATACCACTGTTTGACGTTACTAAACCATTTAGATTATTTGTTGCATAAGCGGAATTAACCTGAGCTTGTGTTGGGCCCGTTGCACCAGTTGCAGAAGCATTAGTAAAAGTATAGGTTTGCTGTGCATTTAATAAAAAAGAATTAATTGTTATAAAAAAAATCATTTTTATAACACTAAGATGTTTTGATGATTTATTTTTCATGTTTTATTGATTTATGTTTTGATTATTAATTTATTGAAGTAAAATTATAAAAAAATAAAATAAAATCATTAATTGTTTAAATAAAAAGATCTAATGTTAAAATTCAGGAAGTCTTCCATAAGTAGCTGGCATTTTTAAGTTTTCGGCTTTTAATTCAAATTGTTCAGTTAAAAACTTTAGTTCTTTTATTTTTTTATAAATCGGTAAAAATGATGTTTTTAGTTCGTTGTATTTTTCCTCTAAAGTACCAGTACTACCATAACTTTGCGACCAAGTAGACGAAATCATGTTTTCTAAATCTCCAACAAAACCAGGAACAATTTCGAACTCTCTTTTAGCCAAACTTACATCTCCGTCTAACTTTAATTCTAAGTCTTTTGTTTGATTTTCTAAAATAGACATTTCTGAAACTAAACCTAAAAGTCCAGTACCACTTTTGGTTATTCCTAATTTCAAATACTTTATTCTATTTTTCAAATGATTTACATAATCTGCAGAACCAAGAACTATTCTTCTGAACTCAGCAATTTGATTATTAAGCTGCATTTGCTTTAATACATCTTTGGCTGGAAGTGAACCTTGATGCATTGTTTTAATTTGAAAAGAAACTTTTTCGCATAAAATTTCTTTTTTATCATTTATAACTTTTATAATTTGAGCAAAATATTTGCCAGGAAGGGCTTCGTGACCTTGATCAGCTTCATAATAAGGGTTTTCTAAATCAGGGGTATTAAAATTAATGGGTGACGAAACTTCGTAAGTACCATCCCAAACTGTGGATTGCATGCCTTTTTTAAAATTTAATTTTAGTTTTTTTATTTCGTTATTTTGTTCGTCTGTAATAACTAAAAACAAAAGTGGCGCTATCTCATTATCTTCTAAACGAATGCTATCATAAGATGGATAAATAAGGTCTTCGTTATTTTTTAATTTTTTCTTTTCAATTTCTATACGTTTTTCTTTTATTGATTTGTAATCTTCTTTAATAAATAAATTAAAGGTTGCTCCAACTGGAGGGTTTTTTGCGGTATAAAAAGCTTCTCCTTGAAAAGATTTTCCTTTGTGGCCATAGGGTCTAGATTCTTTAAAAACAAGGCCATCTTTTATATTAAAAATTGTATTCTTTTTTAAATCTTCGTCTTTAATCGTTTGAATTAGTGAATAATTATCTAAAACATAAAATCCTCTGCCGAAAGTTGCAAGAACTATGTCATTTTGTTCTTTTTGAATAGCAATATCACGAATAGAAATAGAAGCAGGCATTCCATTATTAAGTTTAAGCCAGTTTTTACCTCCATTATTTGTAAAATAAAAACCAAATTCGGTGCCACAAAATAAAATATCTGGATTTTTATAGTCTTCTGCAATGCAATAAACCCCTCCATTTTCGGGCAGGTTAGAAGAAATACTAATCCATGTTTTTCCTTTATCATTACTCTTTAAAAGATAAGGTTTAAAATCGCCTTGTCTTAAATTATTAAAAGCGGCATAAACAATATTTTGATTATGTTGCGAAGCCAATAAATACTGAACCAATGTTCCAACAGTTATTTCTTTAAATTTAGTTTCAGGAATCCCTACAAACTTTTCTATCTTGGTCCATGTTTGACCTGCATTATCTGTTATTTGAATTAATCCATCATCAGTTCCAGCATAAATTAGATTTTCATTTATAGGTGATTCACACAACGAAGTAATGTTTCCAAATAAAGAAGTGCTTTGATTTTTAGCAACAGCATCCATACTCCAAACTTTCCCCATTACAGGTAATTTATTACGGTCTATTTTTCGAGTTAAATCTGGACTAATAACACTCCAAGAATCTCCACGATTATTACTTCTAAAAATTTTATTAGCGGCAAAGTATAAGCGTTTATTATCTGCATTGCTTATTATAAGAGGAGAATCCCAGTTCCATTTTAATGCTGGTTCGCCTTGTTTTTCAATTGGTTTAATCGAAACTTGCTCACCAGTTTTTCTATCAAAACGGATTAAACCTCCATATTGCCATTGGCTATAAACAATATTTGGATCCAAAGGGTCTACCCTACTTTGAAAACCATCACCGCCAACCGTTACAAACCAATCTGCATTAGTAATGCCACTAGCAGAAATAGTTCTAGCAGGGCCTCCTAAAGTATTGTTATCTTGAGTTCCTCCGTAAACATAGTAAAAAGGTTTACTATTATCTACACTAACTCTGTAAAATTGAGTAATAGGTAAATTTGCTTTAAAATTCCATGTTTTTGCTGCATCAAAACTTTCGTACAAACCTCCATCACATCCCATTAATAAATGATTAGTATGATCTGGAAAAATATAAATTGCGTGATTGTCGACATGTTTATTTTTCTCGCCAAGAGTGTTAAAACTTTTTCCACCATTAACCGAAACCATGGCATAAGTATCTAATGAATAAATTTTATTTTCGTCGTTTGGATCGGGTACAATTTCTTGGTAATAATTTCCAGCAGTTGAAAAATCGCTTTGTTTAATCCAACTTGCACCTCTGTCTTCACTTTTATAGACGCCTTTACCATCAGTAGCTTCTACAATGGCATAAATAATATCTGAATTAGTTGGGGGTAGTGCTAATCCAATTCTACCCATATCATTATTAGGCAAACCATTATTAATTTTCTTCCAAGTTACTCCAGCATCAACACTTTTGTATACAGAACTTTCGGAACCACCACTAATAAAAGTCCATTCATGACGGCGGCGCTGATGAGCACATGCATATAAAACAGAAGAATTATTATTATCCATGTGAATTTCATTAAAACCTGTATTTTCACTTACTGACAAAATCAACTTCCAAGTTATTCCGCCGTCTATTGTTTTATAAATTCCCCTTTCGCCTCCTGCCGTCCATAAGGGACCGTAAGCTGCAACATAAACTATATTTGAATTAGCTGGGTCAATAACAATACGACCAATGTGTTCTGATTTAGAAAGCCCCATATTTTTAAAAGATTTTCCCCCATCTTCGCTTTTATAAATTCCATCTCCATAGGCCACACTGCGCTGATTGTTGTTCTCGCCAGTTCCTACCCAAATAATATTAGGATTATTTTTGTCTATGGCCAAGCATCCAATTGAATAAGCACTAGCATTGTCAAAAATAGGTTCAAAACTAGTTCCGGCGTTAGTTGTTTTAAAAACACCTCCACAAGCAGCCGCAATGTACCATATAGAAGGGTTTTTTGGGTGGACGGCAATATCAATAATCCTACCTGAAGTAACAGCAGGACCTATGCTCCGAAAAATTAAGTTAGAATAGGTTTCTGATTTTAATAAGGGGTTAACAATGGAATCTGATTTAGATTTAATATTATTTTTTTGCGCATTTAACTCCGTAAAAGTTAAAGACAATAACAAAATCAATTTAAAACTTATTTTCATATAAATATTTTAAGAATCAAATTTATATAATAAATACGAGGAGTTAAAATTGTAAATAAATAAAAAATTATCTTTTTTAAAATTAAATTTTTAGACTAACCTAAATTTATTTTTTGATTAACAAAAATAATGTTATTTTTGCAAATGACTATTTCTTTGACTGAAGAAAACTACATCAAAGCTATCTTTAACAAAAGTAATTCAAACAATATAGGCGTTAGTACAAACAGCTTATCCAATCATCTTGAAAACAAAGCAAGTTCTGTTACTGATATGTTAAAAAAATTAGCAGATAAAAAACTCATTCATTATAAAAAGTACAAGGGTGTTTTATTAACTCCAAAAGGCGAAAAAATAGCTATTAATATTATTAGGAAACATCGTTTATGGGAAGTTTTTTTAATGGAAAAATTAAATTTTAGCTGGGATCAGGTTCATGATATTGCCGAACAACTTGAGCATATCAAAAGCGATGAATTAATTAAACGCTTAGATGATTTTTTAGGAAAACCAACATTAGATCCTCACGGAGATCCAATACCTAACGAAAAAGGTAAATTTAATGAGATTAAATCGATGCCTTTAAATGAATGTAAAATTTTAAAAGAAATTATTTTTATAGGCGTTAAGAATCACACCATTTCATTTTTAAAATATTTAACATCAATTGGTTTAGGAATAGGTGATAGATTTAAAATAGAAGCAATAAATAATTTTGATAATTCTTATCAAATAAAAGTTAAAAAAAATAATCTTGTGTTTTTAAGCAATGATTTAGCATCAAATATTTTAGTTAAAATAAAAAATGAATAAATCATTAGAAGAAGTTAATTCATCTGTAAATACCAATAAAAGCAGTTCATTTAGGAAGTTATTGGCATTTTTTGGACCTGCCTATATGATAAGCGTTGGCTATATGGACCCAGGGAACTGGGCAACTGATATTGCAGGAGGAAGTAAATTTGGCTATAGTTTATTATGGGTGTTAGTAATGAGTAACTTGATTGCTTTATTGCTACAAAGCCATTGTGTTAGATTAGGAATTGTTACTGGAAAAGATTTAGCTCAGGCCTCGCGAGAAAACTATCCCAGATTTGTGAACTTGTTTTTATATATATTAGCTGAAATAGCTATTGCAGCTTGTGACTTAGCCGAAGTAATAGGGATGGCCATAGGTATTCACTTACTATTTCCAAACATTAGTATTTTAATGGGAGTATGCATAACGGTTTTTGATAGTTTTATTTTATTATTTCTATTAAACAAAGGCATAAAAAAATTAGAGGCCTTTATTATAAGTTTGGTTGTATTAATTGGAGCCTCATTTTTAATTGAATTGATAATTGCTAAACCTAACATTAGCGATATTGCATCTGGATTAAAACCATTTATTAAAAACGACGAGGCGCTTTATATTGCAATTGGAATTATAGGTGCAACGGTTATGCCTCATAATTTATATCTCCATAGTTCATTGGTTCAAACAAGAAGATTTAAAAGAACCCCAATAGATATTAAAAAAGCAATTAAATTTAATACCATAGATAGTGCTATTGCTTTGAATCTGGCACTTTTTGTAAATGCTGCAATTCTTATTTTATCTGCAGCTACTTTTTATCAGAATGGCGAATATGGAGTTGCCGAAATTCAAGATGCCCATAGATTATTAGCACCAATGCTGGGAAGTGCCTTAGCTCCTATATTATTTGCTGTGGCTTTAATTGCTGCTGGGCAAAGCTCTACAATTACAGGAACATTAGCTGGTCAAGTTGTGATGGAAGGTTATTTAAATTTTAGACTACAGCCTTGGATTAGAAGATTACTTACTCGTTTAATAGCAATTATTCCAGCATTTATTACCATTTTAATTTTAGGAGAGGGTGCAACCGGCAGGTTATTAATTTTAAGTCAAGTAATATTAAGTTTGCAACTTGGGTTTGCTGTTATTCCGTTAATTCATTTTGTAAGTGATAAAAATAAGATGGGCGAATTTGTAATTCCAAATTGGCAAAAAATACTTTCGTGGATTGCAGCAATTACTATAATTAGTTTAAATGTAAAATTAGTTTATACAGAAATATTTAATTTATTATTAAATAGTAAAAATATTATTTTAATCAGTTTTACAATTATTCCCATATGTTTATTTTGTTTACTAATGCTCATATATATATTGATAATTCCTTTTATTATGAAAGAAAAAAAATATAGTAATAAAGAATTTCATGATGCTTTTAAACCATTAAATTTAAACATTAATACAAGTCCGAAATGCATTGCAGTAACTGTAGATTTTAGTAGTAGCGATAATAAAGCAATTAATAAAGCGATTGAACTAAGTAATAATCAATCCAAATTAATCCTAATTCATATATTAGAAAGTACAAATGCAATGGTGTATGGAGAAAATGCTTTTGATTTAGAAAGAGAAGAAGATTTTCAAAAACTTAAATTGTATCAAAATCAATTATTAAAAGAAAATATTGTAACAGAAATTCAATTGGGCTTTGGAAATCCAAAATTAGCCATACCAGAATTAATCTTGAAAAATAACTGTGACATTCTAGTAATGGGTACTCACGGACATAAAACAATGAAAGATATTATTTTAGGTGCCACGATTGATAGCATTAGGCATGAAATCAAAATAACATTAGTTTTAGTTTAAACTAAAAATTAGAATTTATAAATACAGATTCAATTAGCTTTTTAACATTTGATTTATTATTGAATGTTAAAATTTGATTGTTTCTTTCTTCAATCATTTTATCAGAATAAAATTGAGACATTAAATAATTAATGTTTTCAATAAAGGAGTTTGCATCCTCTGATACTTTTAAAGAAATTGTTGAAGAAATATCTGTGCCTGAAAGTAATTTAGAATTACAAATAATAAATCTTCCATTAAAAAGAACATTTAATAATTTTAGTTTTAACCCTGTTTCTTGTGAAGTATATAACACATGAATATGAGCATGAAGAATCAATAAAGAAAGATCTTCTTCAGAAGGATTAACTTTTAATCTGATATTTTTAAACCTACTAATCAAATCAATTAAAAATTGAGGTGGATTTAAACCAGCAATTACACAATCAAACGAAATTTTAGAAAAAACATTAGTAATTAGCCAAACTGCTGCTTCATAATTTTCTGAAACGCTTAAATTTCCATGAAACAAAATATATTGACCTTGACCCTGTATAATTGTTAACTCATGATGTGGATGAAAACTTGGCAAATAAATAGACTTAACTTGAGGATATTTAGACTTAAAATATAAAGAATCCTTTTCGTTTACCGCTAGAATTAAATTTGAATAATTTAATATGGCTTCAAAACGCTTTAATTTAAATGCCTCTATCTTTAAATATATTTTTTTTAAAATGTTGGTTTCTGATTTTGACAAAGCATTGTAATAGATATGCTCGATATTACTATGTCGATATATTTTTAAAC
>Ga0209297_1002022_pt1 | contig 11470 bp, 12 predicted proteins | sample S_130805_MF_Meta_FD_187322 | JGI IMG/M metagenome (GOLD analysis project Ga0209297, IMG submission 187322) | Freshwater microbial communities from Lake Simoncouche, Canada to study carbon cycling - S_130805_MF_MetaG (SPAdes) (version 2) | ecosystem: Environmental > Aquatic > Freshwater > Lake ... | reverse complement strand
CTGCAGGTGTATGAGGCGGTGGTCGGCGCTGGTGCCTCCACGGTGAACATCCCCGACACGGTTGGCTACGCCATTCCGTCTGAATACGCCGCACTCACCAAGCGCGTCGTGGACCTCGTTGGTCGCGACGCCACGGTGAGCGTCCACTGTCACAACGACCTCGGCCTCGCCACGGCGAACACGCTCGCCGCTGTGCAGGCGGGGGCACGCCAGGTTGAGGTCACGATCAACGGACTCGGCGAGCGCGCTGGCAACGCTTCACTCGAAGAGGTAGTGATGGCGCTGCGCACGCGACCGGGCCAGTTTGAATCGCATGACATCCGCGTCCAGACGGAGCAGCTCACCGCCGCGAGTCGGTTGGTCAGCTATCTCACCGGCTTCGCGGTACAGCCGAACAAGGCGATCGTTGGCGCGAATGCATTCGCGCACGAGTCGGGGATTCATCAGGACGGTGTCCTCAAGAACCCGCTCACGTACGAGATCATGACGCCGCAGTCGGTTGGACTTCTCGGATCGTCGCTGACGATCGGCAAGCTCTCTGGCCGACGCGGACTTCAAGCGAAGCTCACCGAACTCGGGCACGACCTCACCGGTGAAGCGCTCGACGCGCTCTACCGCGAAGCGATCGCGCTCGCCGACATCAAGAAGGAGCTCACCGACGCCGACCTTCTGGCGCTCGTTGATAAACGCGCCGCCACAGGCAGCGCGGCGACGATTGAGCTCGTTGACTGGAGCGTGGAAAGCTCTCACGGCGGGGGCTCTGCTGGCCGCGTTGAGGTGCGGGTGAACGGTAAAGATCACAAGGCTGAGGCAACCGGAAACGGCCCAGTTGATGCGCTCTATGAGGCGATCGACCTTGCGATTGAGCCAACGCTCGGCTGGCGGCCGAACCTCGCCGAATACGAGATCCGCGCCGTCTCCGAAGGGGAGGATGCGCAGGGTCAGGTCTCAGTGAAGTGCCGCCGCTCCTCTGATATGGACGCCGAGGGGAAGCCACTTCCCGAGACGCGCATCGTCAGCGGCCAGGGGCTTAGCACGAACATTATTGACGCCTCACTTGTGGCCTACATCACCGCAGCGAACAAGCTAGCGGCGATCGAGTCTGGCGCGGCGAGCGCACCGACGAAGGGATCGCGCGAGGCGATGCAGTGAGCTCCACAACGGAGAGCGCCGCCCTCCCGCTGCAGCAGCGGAGCGGCACGTTTGATCATCGCGTCGTCACCGCCCCTGGCGATGGTGTTGGACCAGATGTGGTCGCCGCGGCGCGACGCGTCCTTGATGCGGCGGGGAGCCGCTTCGGCTTCACCATTGAGTGGCTCGAGATCGCCGCTGGTGGCTGCGCGATTGACGCGCACGGCGTGGCGATTCGCGAAGAGGATCTGCAGATTGCCGATACGGCAGACGCACTCCTCCTTGGCGCCGTTGGCGGACCGAAGTGGGATAACCCGAATGCGAGCGTTCGACCGGAGCAGGCGCTCTTCGCGCTGCGCACGCGCTACGAACTCTTCGCCAACCTTCGCCCCGTCACCATCCTCCCGGAGCTGTATGACGCGTCCCCACTCAAGTCGGAGCGACTCGTTGGCGTAGACCTCATGATGGTGCGCGAGCTGACCGGCGGCCTCTACTTCGGCAAACCATCCGGAGAAGAGGTGACACCGACTGGCCGACAGGCGGTAGACACGCTCCCGTATCACGAAGATGAGATTCGCCGCATTGCCGTGGTCGCCTTTGAACTTGCGCGCAAGCGCAGCAAGCGACTCGCATCCATTGATAAGGCGAACGTTCTTGCCACCAGCCGCCTCTGGCGCAAGGTGGTCACCGAAGTTGGCGCAGAGTATCCAGACGTGAAGTTGGAGCACCGCTTGGTTGACTCCACGGCGATGCTTCTCGCCACCTGGCCAGCCACGCTCGACGTGATCGTCACGGAGAACCTCTTCGGCGACATCCTCTCTGACGAAGCGGCAGTCTTGGCTGGCTCGCTCGGCATGCTCCCTTCGGCGTCGCTCGGGACGAAGCGGACCACGCACGGGACCTTCGGCCTCTATGAGCCGATCCACGGTTCAGCACCAGACATTGCGGGGAAGAATCTGGCGAATCCGATCGGTACGATCCTCTCCGGCGCCATGATGTTGCGCGAGTCGCTCGGCCACGCGGACGCCGCACTCGCGGTGGAAGTGGCGGTCGCAGCCGCTGTGCGCGCGGGCGCGCGAACCGCTGATCTTGCGGGCGGCGCAGATGCCGCAGCGCTGAAGTCGGCGGGACTCACCCTGGTAGGAACGCGCGAGGCAACAGATCTGATCGTTGAGCAGGTGCTGAACGCGAAGGGTGGCGCGGCATGAGTGGCTCGATGAGCGGCGAGAAAGAGCCGGTCCTCCTCTACGACACGACGCTTCGCGACGGCGCGCAGCGCGAAGGCCTCGTCCTCTCGCTACAAGACAAGTTGCGGATTGCCCGCGCGCTCGATGAGTTCGGCATGCCAGCGATTGAGGGTGGCTGGCCAGGGTCGAACCCGAAGGACATTGAGTTCTTCGCTGCGGCGAAGAAGATTCGCTGGGAGCGCGCCAAGCTCGCCGCCTTTGGCAGCACGCGCCACAAGTCGAACCGACCAGAGGCCGACCCGAACCTCAACGCGCTCTTGGATGCTGAGACGCCGATCGTCACGATCTTCGGGAAGAGCTGGACGCTTCACGTAGACGAGGTGATTGAGGCGACACGCGCGGAGAACCTCGCCATGATCGCGGAGAGCGTTGGCTACATCGCCGAGCGCGGCCGCGAGCTGGTCTATGACGCCGAGCACTTCTTTGATGGCTATGAGGCCGATTCCGCCTATGCGTTAGATACGTTGCGCGCCGCGCGCGACGCTGGCGCCTCCACACTTGTCCTCTGTGACACGAATGGCGGCACGCTGACCAACCGAATGAGCGAGATCGTGCGCGCTGCGCGTGCCACGCTCGCCGCGGACATAGGCGCACGCAACGTGGTCTGGGGGATTCACTCCCATAACGACGCGGAGCTCGCCGTGGCGAACGCGCTCGCGGCGGTGGATGCTGGCGTGCGCCATGTTCAGGCAACGATCAACGGCTACGGCGAGCGTGCTGGCAACGCCAACATGGTCTCGCTGATGGCGAATCTCGCCTTAAAGAGTGAGCACAAGGTGGCGGGTGCCGACCGTCTCGCCGATCTCTCCACCCTCTCGCACGAGGTGGCGGAGATCGCCAATCTTGCGCCAGACGATCACCAGCCGTATGTGGGCCGCTCTGCCTTCGCCCACAAAGGCGGCGTACACGGCGCCGCGCAGGTGAAGACGCCACGCGCCTATCAGCACATTGATCCCGCGCTCGTGGGGAATCGCGGCCGACTGGTTGTCTCAGAGCTCGGCGGGAAGGCGAACACGGGGAGCCGCGCGGCGGAACTCGGCGTTGAACTTGCCAACTCCGGATTGGACTCCAAGACGCTCTCAGCACTGGTGAAGGAGATGGAGGCGGCCGGCGCGAGCTACGAAGGCGCCGAGGCGTCATTTGAGCTCCTTGTTGAGCGCCATAAGCCGGGCTACACCGCGCCATTCAAGATTATGGATTTCACCGTGATCGTGGAGCAGCGCGAGGCGAGCGAGCCGCGCGCGCAGGCCACGGTGCGCGTCCAGGTGGGCGGTGAAGATCTGCACACCGCATCAGATGGAAACGGCCCAGTGAATGCGCTCGACCGCGCGCTGCGCAAGGGGCTCGGCGCCTTCTACCCGCAGCTGGACGCGGTACACCTTGTTGACTACAAGGTGCGCATCCTTGATGGCGGTTCCGCCACCGGCGCCAAGACGCGCGTCGTGATTGAGTCGGTTGCCGGCGGTGACGCCTGGTCAACGATGGGGGTCGGCGAGAACATCATCTCCGCATCCGCACTCGCACTTGCCGATTCACTGGAGTACGCCCTGCTAAAAAGTGGCGGCGCCGTGGAGCGACGCTCCGAGCGCAATGTGCCAAAGGAGCGCTGATGAGCGGCACGGCGCCCATCGCCTATTCGGGTGAGCCGGGCGCATTCGCGGAAGATGCACTGATCGCCTTCTTCGGCACAGAGGCGGAGCGTCTCGCCGTTGGATCATTCGCCGATGTTCGTGCCGCACTCCTCGATGGTCGCGTGCAGTTCGGCGTCCTGCCGATTGAGAACCTGGTGAACGGTACCGTGCGCGAGACGCTTGATCTTGTGCGTGACGGTGCGCTCGAGATCGTGGGGGAGTCGGTGGTACCGGTGAACCTTGTCCTCGCCGCACTCCCTGGCGTTGTTCTGGATGACATCACGCGCGTCTATAGCCATGCGCAGGCGCTGGCGCAATCAGAGCCGTTCTTGCGCACGCGCACCTGGCAGCTACTTAGCACCTACAACACCGCGGGTGCAGGCGCAGCGATTCGTGATCGTAACGAGCGCGATGCCGCCGCTGTCCTCTCGCCGCGTGCTGCCACGTTGCACGGACTCGTTGAGTTGGCGAGCGGCATTGAGAAGGATCCAGGTAATCGCACCCGATTCTGGGTGCTGCGCTCAACCGGAAGCGGCGCAGAGATCAGCGCCCGCAGCGGCGCGCCACGGACAACGCTCCTTGTTGGTGTGCGCAATGAGCCAGGGACGCTTCTCGCTGTACTGCAGCGGATTGCGGCGGCGGGGGTGAACATGAGTAAGTTGGAGTCGCGGCCAAGCCAGGGGGGCGACTGGGAGTACGTCTTCTGGATGGACCTCGACGCGGGAGCACACGACGCGGCGCTCCAAGGGGCGCTGAAGGAACTCGCCGCCGTGACGAGCGAACTGCGTATACTCGGCAGCTACCCGCGCGGCGCCGCACTCTAAGCGGCCAGCACCCAAAGCGGCAGCGGCACTCGGCTAGACTCGGCTCATGAAGGCGCAGAAGATCCTGATCGCCGGCTCCTGGGAGGAGTCGTCGCAGCCACACGAGATCCGTTCGCCGTTTGACGGCCACGTGGTGGGGAGCACCTTCCTTGCGAGTGCCGAACAGATGGAGCGTGCCGTGGTTGGTGCGCAGGCGGGATTCGAGCGGATGCGCGCGCTTGGTGCATGGGAGCGCGCCGACATTTTGCGCAAGACGGCCGCAGGGATTAGCGCGCGCAGGGACGAGCTCGCCGCACTCCTCTCCGCCGAAGCGGGGAAGCCGATTCGCGACGCGCGCGCAGAGATCGATCGCGGCGCGCTGACCTTCCGCCTTGCAGCGGAAGAGGCGGAGCGGATGATCGGCGAGACGATCCCACTCGACCTTGCGCCGTCGAGCAAGGGGCGCCTCGGCATCACACGCCGCTTCCCAGTCGGCCCTGTCCTTGGCATTAGCCCCTTCAACTTCCCGCTGAATCTCGCCGCACATAAGGTGGCGCCAGCAATTGCCGCCGGCTGCAGCATCGTCTTGAAGCCGCCATCAGCCGATCCTCTGATCATGCTGAAGGTGGCGGAGATCATGACCGAGGCTGGCCTCCCCGAGGGGGCACTCAGCGTCATCCCAACCGCGCGTGACGTTGCCGACAAACTCATTGACGACGAGCGCTTCCGCCTCCTCTCCTTCACCGGATCACCAGTGATCGGCTGGAAGATGAAGGCGCGCGCAGGGAAGCGTCGTGTCCTCCTCGAGCTCGGTGGGAACGCCGCCTGCATCGTGGACGCCACCGCCAACCTCGACTGGGCGGTGAAGCGCTCACTCGTCGGCGCCTTCGCCTATGCCGGCCAGGTCTGCATCAGTGTGCAGCGCATCTTCCTTCACGAGTCAATCGCCGATGAGTTCGAGAAGCGCTTCGTTGCTGGTGCGGCACAACTGAAGGTGGGCGATCCGGCTGATGAGGCGACCGATGTTGGGCCGCTCATTGATGACGGCGCAGCGAAGCGTACGCAGGAGTGGATCGCCGAGGCGGTCGCCGCGGGCGCACGCGTCCTAGCGGGCGGCGCACCAGTGAAGGCGGGCGAGCCGCGACTCTTTGCGCCAACCATTCTCGCCAACGTGCCGCGCAGTGCACGCATCTGCAGCGATGAGGCCTTTGCGCCGGTTGTGATCCTTGAGCGCTACAGCGACTTTGCCATGGTGATCGCGTCAGTTAATGAGAGCCGCTTCGGCCTACAGTGCGGACTCTTCAGCAACGACCTTGCACATGTGCGCACGGCGTTTGACCAGCTGGAGGTTGGTGGCGTGATTGTGAATGACGTTCCCACCTACCGCATTGACAACATGCCGTACGGCGGCGTGAAAGAGTCGGGTCTCGGCCGCGAAGGGATTCGCTGGTCTATTGAAGAGATGACCGAGCTCCGTCTCCTCGTCCTCGCCGACCCGCAGTAACTCTTCGTTAGCCGGATAGTCCGTCCGGCGTTGCGGCGGCGAGTCGCTCGAGTACCTCTTCAACGCGACGCTCTGCACGCTTCAGCCGCTTTCGCGCATCGCGGAACTCAGCATCTTGTTCATCGTTGAGTGCGCCGATGACGCCCTGGATCTGCACTTCGCGGTCACCGATCACGCTAACGGCAGGCACAGCGACTTCCGGTGCTGCAGCGGCACGACGTCCAGGAGCTGCGGCGCGGCCGAGAAGCGCGGCGATTGCGCGCACCGCTTCGACCGGCGCCTCCTCTTCGGACGCGGTAGTTCGCGGGGTACGGAGCGCAGCGTTAACCGGCGGGAGTACCACCTTACGTCGCGTGTTCTGCTGTTCGTCGCTCATGCTCCTCCTTACGCCGCATGCTGGGCGGACGGCTATTCTCGCCGATCTACGCAGGACTGGCGAGATTAGGCTCGGCGTAGGTGGGTGCTAGGCTCGCAGCATGTCTGCAGAGAGTGTCGCCCGATCCCTCGCCTTCATCAACTGGGTGGTGCTTGTAGGCCTCGCGGTTGGCTCGCTGGCCGCCCTCCTCCTGATCACGCACCGTGCCGAGGCGACGCGCGGCTATCGCGGCTTCACCATCTTCGCCGCTGGGGGCTGGGCCTTCCTCGCCTGGCTCGCCGACGGAGCACTCCCGAGTCCAGATGCCGCCGCGCCGATCCACGCCGCTGGCGCTGAGATCGATGCGCTGCGTCGCGTACTTCTCGTCGTCGTTGCTTCACTCGCCACACTCTGGATGCTGCGTATCGCGCGCGGTGGTGATGGTCGTCGCGTCGGCGCACTCACCCTTGCCGCCGGCGTTGCTGTTTTGATCGTTGGTGCGGGTGGCTGGGCGCCAACGCCACTTATCGCCGTGGCGCTCCTTGCGCAACTGTTGGTTCTCTCTGCGGTGACGGGTGGCGCCTTCGCCGCAATGATCCTTGCGCACTGGTATCTGGTGACGCCAAAACTTCCTGAGGCGCCACTCCTGCTGCTGGGCCGCGCACTCGGGATCGGCATCGCCGTGCAAGGCACCCTCTTCCTGGTCTGGCAGCTTCTTGGACTCGGCGGCCTCGGTTCCGGCTGGGACTTCTTCGCCATTCTCCGACTCACCATCGGCCTGATCTTCCCCGCACTCCTCACCTACGCCGGGTGGCGTACCGCGAAGGCGCGCTCCATGGAGTCTGCGACCGGGTTGCTTTATATCGACCTCGGTGCCGTAGCCACGGGGACGATCCTTGCGAGCGGCCTTTTCTTCGGTGCGGGGATCTTCGTCTAGCGCATGCGCATCAGCGTTCGCCTCTTCGCTATCCTCCGCTCACGCGAAGGTGCCGATCAGATCAGCCTGGAGCTCCCTGACGGCGCAACCCTCGTCACGCTGCTCGATACGTTCTTCATCTCACGTACAGACCTTCTGCCGCTGCGCGCGCATCTTCGTATCGGCCAGAACGGTGCGCTCGTTGAGCGCGCGACGGACCTCGCTGCTGTAACGCTGCGCGATGGTGATGAGATCGCTCTCCTGCCTCCAGCGAGTGGTGGCGCACCGTCGCGGCGTGTGGCGCGGGTGCTCCCTGCACCGTTGAATGAGCGCGCGATTGATGAACTAATCGCAGAGATTGCGACACCGGAAGATGGCGCAGTGGTGATCTTTGTGGGGCGGACGCGGACATCAGCAGGGACGCCAGCGCCGGGTGAGGAGGGGGCGGCCACCACGTTTGCCAACGAGCGCGTCCTCTCACTCACCTACGAAGCGGCCGAACCGTACGCCAGCGCTGAGCTCACCGCAATCTGTGACCGACTGATTGCTGAAGGGCTGAAAGGGGAGGGTGGGATCGGCGTGATCCATGCCGTAGGGAGCGTCCTCGTTGGTGAGATCAGCATGATCAGCGTGGTGGCTTCGCCGCACCGAGATGTGGCCTATGCGGTGAGCCGCGCGCTGATTGAATCCATCAAGCGAGATGTGCCGATCTGGAAGGCGGAGCACTTTGCGAGTGGCGCCGTGTGGGGGGCCAACCCGGACGCGCTTACGAAATCTTCTTAATCGTGTATGTGACGCTCTCGCCGTTTGGCAGGGTGACCTGCACCTTTTCGCCGAGCTTCTTCCCAATCAGCGATGCGCCGAGTGGGCTGACGTTGGAGATCTTCGGAGGTTCGCCGCTCGGGTCAGCCTCCGTTGAGCCAACGATCATGTAGGTGCGCGTCTTGCGCTCCGCGGTGACCTCAACGGTGGTGCCGAGACCGACCTGGTCGGTGCTTGCGTTCTCATCAATCATCTCAGCGTTGCGCAGCTTCTCTTCAATCTCAAGGACCTTCCCCTCAATGAAGCTCTGCTCGTTTCGGGCGATCTCGTAGTCCGCATTCTCGCGGAGATCGCCGAGCTCCTTCGCCGCTTTGATGCGTGCGATCACGGAGGGGCGCTGATTGTGGACAAGGTCGTGCAGCTCGGCTTCGAGTGCCTCACGTCCCGCCTTCGTTAAGTAAACCGGTCCAACCATGCGGGGGAGTCTAGCCGTTCCTACCCCTCTCGTCCCTTATGAGGCGCAGTGCAGCGGCCGTCACGCTCGCCAGCGCCAGCATGGTGATCTGGGGGGCGAGGGGGTTCCCTGCAACGATCAGGAGGAGAGAGAGGGCGGCACTCCAGCCGGCCTGCAGATTGATAGGCCGATCAGGGGGGAGCTTCAGCGCACGGAGGCGGAGCGCCGTTGCGGCGAAGAGCGCCGAAAGAAGGAGGTCGGCAGCACCGAGGCCGATCGTCACGAAGGATGCGATCGCAACGCTGCGATCTGTTCCGCCCTCCGGCGGCATCGTCCCACCAAGGAGTCCGTAGGTGAGCGCGCCAGCGGCGACAAGGCCGATGCCACGCACCCACTCTGCGGCGACGAGTGCGGTGAAGCCGAGAATCCTCGCGAACTGCATATCCATAGGGTAGGCGGTCGCGCCAAAGAGTGCGCACGCGGTACGATTCACGAGATGGCTGGCGCCGCCGGCCGAACGAAGTGAGGTTGAGATGAGCGACGAGAAGAAGATCATGCTCTACGGCGCGGACTGGTGCGGCGACTGCCGTCGATCAAAGGGATACCTTGAGGCGCATGGCGTCCCGTTCACTTACGTTGACGTGGATGCCGATGTGGCAGCCAAAGAGATGATTGAAAAGCTCACCGGCGCAAAGTCAATCCCCGTGATCATCTTTGATGATGGGAGCTACCTGATTGAGCCCTCCAACGACGCGCTCGGCGAAAAGGTTGGGATCGTCAAGAGCTAGTCGTCTCCTACCGCCGCGGCGCGAGCGGCAGTTCGTCTAGGCTTTTTAGGATCACGTCGGCGAACTCCTCAGCGCCCGCCGATGATGGCGCGCCATCAAGTGGGACAAGGACGACGGTCATCCCCGCCGCCTTCCCCGCGCGCGCACCGGCGAGCGAATCTTCAATGGCGAGTGAACGCGACGGCGTGATGCCGAGTCGGCGACACGCCTCGAGATAGACGTCGGGGAGCGGCTTCCCGGCAGTCACTTCGTCGCAGCTGACGTATTCGCGGACAACGCTGGCGAGGCCGAGCAGCTCAAGCACCGTGCCGATCACCACGCGCGGACTCCCCGATGCAACGGCAACCGGCCCGCGCGCGGCGGCGCGACGGAGTGCGGCAACACCACTGCTGATCGGTCGAATCGCGCCACCCTTGTACGCGTTCAGCAGGTGATCAACCGTGAGGCGCGCAATCTCCGCTGGATCCGAGTGACCGAAGAGCTTCGCCATTCCAGCGCTCCACTGCGCGGTGTTTGAGCCGTAGAAGGCGTGGAAGTCCTCTTCGGTGATGCTGCTCCCCACCGCTTCCGCCACAGCGAAGCGCGCCGCCGCCCAGAGCGGCTCGCTGTCGCAGAGGACGCCATCCATATCAAAGACGACCCCTTCAGGGTCGAGCGCGATCGGCGGGAGGGGGCGGACATCACTCATTCGCATAAGGGTAGCGGGGCGCGTACTCTAGGCGCATGAGCGAGCAGATCACCTCCCTTCGCGAAGAGCCCGCCGCATGGGACGCGCGCCTGACGCGCGCCTACGCCACCGGAGAGATTAGCGAGATCCCCTTCACGCAACTCGCCGCCTGGGGAACCTCAAAGCAGCTCACCGGCTGGACTTCGGTCCGACTTGTGATGTCGCATCCGAGTGGCGCGTGGGCGGGAGCACAACTCCTGATGCAGTCACTCCCGGGACCACTCGGTCGTCTCGCCTACGCGCCGCGCGCACCGCTCGTTGCGGCGCAGAGCCCAGAGATCGCTGCGGCACTCCGCGCTGAACTGCTGACCGCACTGCGCTCACTGCGCGCCGATGGCGTCACCCTGGTGCGACTGGAGCCTGGCGACTCAGTGGTGATGGACCCCGAAGGGAGTGTGGTGCAGCCCGACGCGGCGCTGACCGCCTCGCTCCGCACGCCGTGGCAGGTGGCCGCAGCGGGCGCCAACCTACGCCTGCATGCAGCGGCTCCGATCCAACCACGATCGAGTCGTCGCATCCCGCTGGGGGGCGGCGTTGAGGTGGTGCGCGCCGGGTGGCGCAGCAAGTGGCGTCAGTACGCGCGTCAGGCAGTCAGCGACGGCGTGACCGTCCGTCTCGGCAGCCCAGAGGAGCTCCCGTCGCTGAGTGCGGTGATGCACTCCATCAGCGAGCGAACTGGGGCCGCGGCGCGCAGCGGTGAGGCATTCGCCCACCTGATGCGCGCATTTGGGCCGCGCGCCGAACTAGTGATCGCCGAACGGCACGGTGAGGGAGGCGGCGCTGAACTGCTCGGTGCGCTCCTGGTGGTGCGAACCGAGAGCGGAAGCACCGAACTCTTCGGTGGCGCCACCGATCACGGCAACGAGCTTCGCGCACCGTACGCGCTGAAGGCCTTCGCAATTGAACGCGCGATCACACATGGCAGTGCTTGGTACGACATGTGGGGCCTGGTGACGCCAGGGATCGCGCACTTTAAGGCGGGCTGGGGTGGCGAGGTTCACGCGTATCCGGGTGCGCTTGATCTAGATCTTGATCCGATTCGCGGCCCGCTCGTGCGCCTGGCGCTGCGCGTGCGCCGCGTAGCGAGCTAGGCGCTGTAAGGGGGCGTCACCGCGCGCGGTCGACGCAGCGCCACCAGGTTGAGCACCCCAG
>Ga0209297_1002021_pt1 | contig 11471 bp, 10 predicted proteins | sample S_130805_MF_Meta_FD_187322 | JGI IMG/M metagenome (GOLD analysis project Ga0209297, IMG submission 187322) | Freshwater microbial communities from Lake Simoncouche, Canada to study carbon cycling - S_130805_MF_MetaG (SPAdes) (version 2) | ecosystem: Environmental > Aquatic > Freshwater > Lake ... | reverse complement strand
GGACGGTGAAAAGCGATGACTTAGTCCGATTCTCTAAGACTGCAACGACGACTTGATCAAAGTGGTTGCTGGCTCGCGCAATGATGTCAAGATGCCCGAATGTGATGGGATCAAAGGACCCAGGACAGACGGCGCGTTTCATGGCTCAAACGCTAGCAAGAGATGGCGCAGTTATCCATTCTCAAGGCGCACAGGTGCCATAGTAGATAGTGGCCGCCCCGTATTTCCTCTCACGTGCAGCGAGAAAGCCTATTGGCCAGCTAAATGTCGATCCCTTTGCAGTGCGCTCCACTGCAATCAATGCGTCGCTTTTAAGAAACTCACCGCTATGAAGTTTGCCCAGAATCTCTTCTACTTCCCTATCAGTGAAATCAAATGGAGGATCGATATAGACGATGTGATATCTCTCTTTGGGAGCATCGCTTAGAAAACGTTGGGCCGACATTGCATACATGTGAAATTTACCCACCGGCTGATTCTTTTTAACTGCCTCATAGTTATGTTCAATAGTTTTCTGTGCATCGGCATCGCGTTCGATAGCGTGCACAACCGATGCTCCTCGAGACAGGGCTTCGAGTCCAATTGCACCAGAGCCACCAAATAAATCTAAAACATTGAGCCCAAGGAAATCACCGAACTGCGATGTCAATGAGGAAAATAGCCCCTCGCGTGCACGATCAGATGTAGGTCTGGTTGCACCTGCAACCGTGCCCAATGTGCGTCCCTTTGCTACCCCGGCAATGATTCTCAAAGCTTTAACCCTTTATCTAATAATCAATGGCAGCATCTCGTGCCAACAGTGCAACCTCTGCGCTAAGGGCAGGGTAACTTGTTAAATCCGCCGATGCAGCAATTACACCCTCTGCATCGCTGCGTGCACTTTCAATTAAAGCCTCATCACGCAATACGCGAAGTAATCGAAGGTGTGATTGAGTACCTGATTGTTTTGCACCCAGGACATCTCCCTCTCGACGTTGTTCTAAATCAATACGCGAGAGTTCAAAACCATCCAGGGTGCCAGCAACTGCATCGAGCCGCTCTCGTGCCGGCGTATCTCCAGGGGCGTTTGTAACTAAGAGGCACAGACCTGGCGAAGCTCCTCGTCCCACGCGCCCACGGAGTTGATGCAGTTGTGAAACACCGAAGCGATCGGCATCCATAATCACCATCACCGTGGCATTAGCGACGTCAACACCAACTTCGATGACCGTAGTCGAGACAAGAACATCGATTTCACCATCTGCAAATGCACGCATCGTTGCATCCTTTACATCACTGCTCTGTCGACCATGCAGATCGGCCACGCGAAGACCCTTCAATGCACCGTTTGCAAGCCTTGGTGCCAACTCAGTTACCGATGCGATATCGGGTGATTCGAGACCAAAGAGGAAGTCAATATCGGCGCTCTCATCACTTCCTGCCTCAATCCGTGGGGCAACGACGTATGCCTGATGCCCGGCAGCAACCTCTTCGCGAATACGCTCCCATGCCCGTTCGAGAAATGCGGGTTTTTCAAGCACTGATATCACGTGAGTAGTAATCGGTTGGCGACCAAGTGGAAGTTCGCGCAACGTCGATACATCGAGATCTCCAAACACTGTCATGGCAACTGTGCGAGGAATCGGTGTGGCTGTCATTACTAATAGGTGTGGTGGTTTCTGTGCCTTTACTTTAAGTGCATCACGCTGCTCAACACCAAATCTATGCTGCTCATCGACGACGATTAAACCTAAATCATTAAACTCAACTTTTTCACCCAGGAGTGCATGGGTTCCGATAATTATTCCAGCACCGCCGGTTGCAGCAAGTGATAAGGCCTCTTTGCGTGCCGCTGTATTTTGTGAGCCAGTAATCAGTGTTACCTGTGTCGCCTTATCTGAGCTATCCAAAGTGCCGGCAAGGGCGAGTGGGCCTAAGAGTTTTTCAAAGGTACGCACATGTTGGGCAGCTAGTACCTCTGTTGGTGCAAGAAGGGCGGCCTGTCCTCCGCTATCGACAACGGCCAACATCGCACGAAGTGCGACAACTGTCTTTCCAGAACCGACTTCACCTTGTAATAATCGATGCATGGGATGGGGCTCTGCTAAATCTCTTTCAATCTCGCTAATTACTTCTAGCTGACCACCAGTAAGTTGAAAAGGTAGCGATGCATCAAATGCCTCTAACAGTCCACCTTTTCTGGTTTTGCGTGAAATCGTATTGAGCTTCTTTAACTCATTGCGACGCATTACTAACATAAGTTGTAATAAAAATGCCTCGTCAAATGTAAGACGTTCCCGAGCTGCATCGGCGTGATCTAAATCAGCTGGAGCGTGAAGTTGCACAAGAGCCTGCTGCAACGAAGGATAATTATGTGCACTGCAAATCTCTTCGGGTAAATAGTCGCTAACATCATCAAGGGATGCAATCGCCATTTCAACGCATTGGGAGATCTTCCAGGATGGCATTTTCGCAGTCGCTGCATAAACTGGAAGATACTTACCGGCAAAACTATCGACTGCGCTATCTACATCTGCCCCATCTGGCACCATCTGATAATCGGGGTGGGCTAACTGTTTTTTACTATTGAAAACCCCCACTTTGCCGGCAAATAAACCTTGAGCGCCGACCTTTAACTCTTTTTCCCGCCACGCCTGATTAAAAAAAGTAAGTGAGAGTTTGTCTCGCCCATCTGTAACGATGACCTCCAAAATGCTGCCTTTGCGCCCACGTATTGGGCGATTGGAAGAGCTATGCACTTCTGCCAAAATCGTAACTTCATCGCCCTCTTTTAATTCGGCGATATTTGAGAGTTCACCACGGACCATGTAGCGGCGTGGATAATGTCGCAGCAGATCACCGATCGACTTGATTCCAAATGCCTCGGTGAGGACCTTCGAAGTTCGATCCCCTATGACGTCGGAGACTCTGCTTTCAAGGTTTGCCACGAAGTGATTCTCTCCTGTTAGAGGGCTCTGCAAGCTCATGCCACGCGTGGATTGGCGTAAGGCTGGCTCCTCGCGATACTCTTTGACCCTGTCCGTTAAGGACTAAAGAATCACTATCGAGATCACTATAAGGAGTACCGTCGTGGCAGCAACATGCGATATCTGTGGCAAAGGCCCAAGCTTTGGTAACAACGTCTCCCACTCACAGGTCAAGACCCGCCGTCGCTGGAATCCAAATATTCAGCGCGTACGTACTCTTATTGGCGGAACACCAATGCGCCAAAACGTTTGCACCTCATGCCTTAAGGCTGGAAAAGTTACTCGCTAATTTTATCGAAGAGTTAATTGAAATGGCGCCAGGTATCTGGCGCGTTTTTCATCTCTAAGCCAGTAACTCCGGCACCTGCACCAACCTCTCCAACACAAAGCCCCGGTAAATCCCTTCCCGTTGCAAGAAATACGTGATCTTCACCGCCTGCAAAAATCCACTGCCAGACATCAACACCGCACTTTTGGGCTAGCTCGCTCAGTGCAACAAACTCGGGGTCGTTAGTAAAGAAATCCTTATTAAAGTTAAAAGAGGCTCCAGAGGCTTCGGCCATCTGCGCTGCCTGAATAATGAGTCCATCACTGACATCGCACATCGCACTTGCACCAGCGTTGGCCATTGCAACGGCGGCAGAGTAGTCAACGCTCGGTGCACAGAACTGCTCAATTGCATAGGCCTCTAAATCATCGGCGCCATCTTTATTTATTACCGATAACCCGCCAGCAGACCATCCCGGCAAGGATGAGATATAGATTAAATCCCCTGGAGCTCCCCCACCACGTGTAGTTACTTTTTCAACGCTACCTACCGCCGTAATTGAAATAACTTTTATCGTCCCCCGCGTTAAATCTCCCCCAACCACTGCGGCCCCACAACTTCTCGCCTCGTGTTGGATTCCATGGGCTAAATCACTGATCCACTCCATCGACTCGCTACCAGTAAGTGTTACGGCTACAACTAAGTACTGAGGTGTTGCACCCATTGCATAGATATCGGCCAAATTTGCCGCTGTGATCTTGCGTCCAATATCAAAGGCCCCTGACCACTCGGTATTAAAGTGTGTGCCTTCTACGGCCGAATCGGTAGTAATAACCGATTGCGGCGAAGTTGTAACGACAGCGGCATCATCGCCGATACCGATCAGAACTCCAGAGTGATGAGAGCCAAAAATCTGCGCCAGCGTGGAAATGACCTGCGCCTCATCAAAGTTCATAGTTCTAACCTTATTCCACTAGTCAGTAATGCCATTCCTGAAGTAGCCTGTGGGCTCTAAGGAAAGGAAAAGCGATGTCAATACAGGCCTACATTTTAATTCAGACCGAGGTCGGCAAAGCTAACTCGGTTGCCAAGGCAGTCTCTGCAATCGCTGGTGTGACTCTCTCTGAGGGTGTTACCGGTCCTTACGATGTCATCATGCGTGCAGAAGCACCTAGCATGGAAGAGTTCGGTCGTGTCATCTTGTCTAAGGTGCAGGCAGTCCCCGGTATCACTCGCACATTGACCTGCCCAGTTACCTCTTAATATCTGATTTAATAAACTCTAACGGTGCGTACGCTATTTCATAATGCACAGTGCTGGTCTGCTGGAAAAGAAATCTTTGATGGAATTCTTATCGATGGTGAAACTATCATCGCAACCGGTGCAGAGGCCCTAGATTCCCAATTTGATAAAAGCATTGATCTACATGGTGCACATGTAATTCCAGCATTTATCGATGGGCATGCTCACCCTATCTTTGGGGGCCGAGAGGCTGCCGGCCCAAGAATTAATGGACTCAACTCACTCGATGAAATCTTGGCCCAAGTTAAAAACTTTGCAATCAATAACCCTGAACAGCTTTGGATCATTGGCGGTGCATATGAGGCTGCGATTATCGATGGCGGAGACTTTGATGCACACTGGCTAGATTCAGTCGTTAGTGATCGCCCCGTTGTATTGCATGCAGTTGATCATCATACGATTTGGGTAAATACAAAGGCGTTAGAACTTGCTGGCATAACCAAGCAGACCCCAGATCCAGTCGGCGGCACAATTGCTCGACGCAGCGATGGCACAGCCAAAGGAACACTGCGCGAGCCAACTGCGATGGCCTTAATTCTTGACATCGCCCCAGCCGACTCAATTCAGAGCGATGTGGCGGCAATAAAGCGTGCATGTGCTTCATACCTTGAGGCCGGTGTCACTACATCAATTGATTCGTGGGTTGAAAAAGATATGGCCCAGGCCTACTTGGCTGCGGCTAAATCTGGGGACTTAACGATTGCCATGAACCTATCTTTTCTTGTAACCCCATCCAACTGGCGCGAAAATCTTGCGGAGTTCAACTCACTTCGTGATGAGTTTGCCGCTCTACCTAATCCAGATTTAGTAAAGGCCAATAGCATAAAGTTTCTAGCCGATGGCGCTCTTTCTGCCGGTACCGCAGCGCTCATGGAGCCTTACTTAGACAACCCTTCATCTTCTGGAATTAAAATCTGGGATGACGATGAGTTACTGGATGCAGTTGCATTATTTGATATGCATAAATATCAAGTTCATCTCCACGCCATCGGTGATGCCGCAGTCAAACAGGCACTGGATGCAATAGAGGCGATGATTCGGATAAATCCGTGGTGGGATCGACGCCCGGTTATTGTCCATGCCCAGTTAATCTGCGATGAAGACTTGCCACGTTTTAAGCAACTAGGTGTGATAGCTAACATTCAGCCGCTGTGGTGTTACATGGATCCCATGAATAAAGAGTTAATCCTGCCTCGCATTGGTAGTGCCAGAAATGATTTGCAGTACCGTCTGCGCACCTTAATAGATAGCGGCGCAACAATTGCTTTTGGAAGTGATTGGCCCGTAACAAGTGAGGTTCCATTACGAGCCTTAGGCGTTCCCATTAATCGACTAGCTCCTGGAGTCAAAGATGCAAGTGGCTGGAACATAGCGGAGGCGATCACATTAGAGGAGTCACTTACTTTCTACACAAAAAACGCTGCCTATCAAATGTTTCGTGAGCATGAGCGTGGGAGCCTACAGGCTGGTATGAAAGCCGACTTTATAGTGCTGGAGAAAAACCTGTTTGAGATAGATCCCAGTGAAGTTTCATCAGTTGATATAACTGCCCTGTATCAAAATGGGGTCAAGCTCACTTAACTTCCAAATGTAGCCCCTGCAGAATTATTACCCAGGTAAGCGCTGGTATTTGCCCGCCGTTTACAACTCTGTACTGGGATTTTTTAGATCGCCACAAAGAGACATTTGCGAAAAACCACCGCATGAGCCAGCAGATTTTTGGTCTAAAGCGACTGAGCGATCTGCCTGAATTAAAAGAGCGAGCCCAAGAAGTTCTAGCTGGACTAAAGGCAGGAAGTATTTAAGAGGTTATGTTTTTGTGGGCAAAAGATCATCAGATGAAATGTGCCTTGGCGTTATTGCAGCCACCAAGTAGTTGGCTCTAAGCCCTATTTCGAACCTGACTACTTCAGTCCCACTTTTTAAAAGATTTCGTGGAATAATCCCCGAATGCGCCAGCACCTGATCCACTCACTACTTCGACAAGTGGGCTTGCATGGATAAGAACCTTGAAAACGCCGGCATCGACTACTTTTCCCAGCTATACGGCGCCACATCAGATCAGGGTGAACCGCAACAGACAATGATCGATAAATGGCGCGACACATTAATTGCAAAGGCCTATCGCACATACAGCAGCACACATTTATCTGAATCCGATGTTCTAGATATTGGATGCGGCTACGGCTGGCTACTAGATGCCTTCGAAGGAGCCCGATCTCTTTCCGGTATAGACATCGCCCATCACGCCATCGAACAAGCCACCAATCGAAAGCCCGAGCGGCTTTTCAAACAAGCCAATGTGCAAGATCCGATTCCATTTAGCCACGGCTTTGATCTCATTCTTGCCATCAACGTCATCGAACATCTGACAGATCCAGAAGCTGGAATCACATCAATTGCCAATGCCGCAAAACCCAACGGCATCGTCATCGTTCATCTACCAACGATCACAAACTGGATTACCGAGTGGGGCTACAGCAAGTTATATGACTCAGACCCAACACATATCTATCGCCCATCGGGTCAAACAGTGCGCAAGCTTTTTGAACAATTAGGTTTTGAAACCCTACGCGACTCATACCTTCCACACTTCTTACCCGCACTCACCAAGATCTGGCCCATCCACCCGGCCTACTGTGCAATCTTTCGCAAAACTACGAACGCCACATCCGAACTACCTTCATCACCAGACCAATAATCACCAACACAAAACCCACAGGCAAGGTCACCATTGGTTACTCTCTTCTCATGCCCAAAGATCCATCCCGCGAAGCCCACTTCCCCGCCATCGAAAAGCGATACGGCGAAAAAATGGCTTACTGGTTTAAGATCATGGCAAAGATTGAAGGCAAAAAGTATCCAGAACAAATAGCGCACCTAAAAGAGAGCCACGGCTTCTCCCAAGCCCACGCTAACGCCCTTGTTATGTATTCAAGGGGCTCGCAATCCTCACAAAGGTTTAGTACCCCTACAGAGTTCTATAAATCTGTAACACCCCAACAGGCAAAGACTATAAAGTCGATTTTTAAGGCGATCACCACAAAGTTTCCGCAGTTAGAGCTTGTTATCGCCTGGAATCAGCCCATGGTCAAGCTAGATAAGCGCTACATCTTTGGTGCATCAGCCTCAACCAAACATGTCTTAATTGCGCCTTGGGATCAAAAGGTATTCAAGGAGTTTGCTCCAAAATTTACTGAGGGCAATGCGCTCAAAAAAACGATTCAACTACCCAACGACTGGGAAGTAGATGCCAAGTTGATTCAGGCGGTAATTAAGGCAAGTCTTGCCAATCTGAAGTAATTTCAAAATTGAAGCTTTATTTTCGTCCTAAGAAAGAATTAATTCCTCGAACCAAAAACTCTTGAATCTCCGACGTGACATGTGGTGCAAGCCCGGCCAAGTTATTGAAGCCGTGAATGGCGCCTTCGCACTCCTTAAAAATGACCTGCACACCAGCTGCTTCAAGTGCTTCGGCATATAGGCGCCCGTCATCGGCCAACGGATCATATTCTGCAGTAACTAAAACCGCTGGGGCTAGACCTGATAAATCATGACAGTGAGCGGGGAATGTGTATGGGTTACGAAGATCTGCATCCGAGCCAATGTACTGAAATTCAAACCAACGCATAATTTTGGAGGTTAATCCAAAGCCCTCTGCATTCCTTATTGCACTTGGGAGCGAGCCATCATTGCCGGTGCATGGATAAACGAGCATCTGAAAGGCTAGTTCTACTAAATTCTCATCTCGGCTTCTAATTGCCACCGCAGCTGCAAGATTTCCCCCAGCGCTATCACCTCCCACTCCAATTTTCTTTGGATTAATTTTCAACATCCCTGCATTTTTTACAACCCAATCAAGGGTGGCATAACAGTCATTGAAAGGGGTGGGAAATGGATGCTCTGGAGCCTTCTGGTATTGAACTTGAACAACTACAAAATTACCTTTATTTGCAAGAGATCGGGCAGTGGGTTCATTGTTATCCATATTTCCAATCACCCAACCACCGCCGTGGTAGTAGAGCATGACCGGAAGATTTGGTTCAGCACTTGGGCGATAGATTCTTATCGGTAAATAACCAGTTGGGCCTGAAATTATTCGATTCTCAACACTAAAAATTGGCTCTGGTGCACCGATAAAAACTGGATCTGGGAGAGTGCGAAATCTGTACTCCTCTATCGACATCTCCCATGGAGCAGGCATATTCATCTTTTCGCGCAGTGCCAGATAATCTGCAAATTCCTTTTTTAAGGTCATGGGTCAATTTCCTAAGGTGCCGTTTGTGCGCCTAAGTGCAGTTGTTATCAAGGCCGTGATTAATGGGGAGTATGCAACGCCACTTGCCGCCATGAGCTTTGGATACATTGAGGTCCCGGTAAAGCCAGGCATCGTGTTGATCTCATTTATTATTACTTCGCCCTTTTCGGTATAGAAGAAATCAACACGGGCAAGCCCACTACACCCTAAGGCTTTAAATGCAGCTACTGCGCTGGCGCGGATCTGATCACTTGCAGCTGCTGGAATATCTGCTGGAACTTTAACCGTAGTGGCGTTATCTAAATACTTAGCCTCAAAATCATAGAATTCAAATCTACTATCGATGATGATTTCACCAACAACTGATGCCTGTACGCTGCCATTAGATTCAAGTACGGCGCATTCAATCTCTCGCCCCGCAACTGCGCTCTCAATCATCACTTTGCGATCAAAGGTAAAGGCATCCTTGATCGCAGCCTCTATTCCAGCACTAGATTTAACTTTATGTGTGCCGCGACTAGAGCCGCCACGGGCGGGTTTAACAAATACTGGATATGAAATATCTGAAATCTTTGTCTTCCAATCATCACTGGTTACAACAATTCCAGAGGCCGTTTTCATGCCGGCTGCGGCAAAGATTGTCTTTGAAAATGATTTATCCATCGCAGCTGCCGATGCCATTACCCCGCTACCAACGTAGGCGATATCTGCGATTTCAAAGAAGCCCTGAATCGTGCCATCCTCACCAAATGGGCCGTGCAGTGCTGGAAAGACGACATCTATGTGCAGCGTTTTTCCATTGACTGCAAAGCCATGCACGTCGGCCACAAGTGGTGTGGCCTTTTCATCAACTGTTGGTAATACCCCGTTAATGATTGAAAGCGAATAGTCATTGGGCAGTAATACCCAGTTGCCTGCCTTAGTTATTCCAATTAAAACTGGGTCATAAAGAGATCTATCTAAGCCAGCCAGAACTCCACCAGCTGATAGACAGGAGATCTCGTGTTCACTACTGCGTCCTCCGCAGATAATGGCAACGGTTTTTTTACTCATCGTATGAAGTTCTCTCCACGAGTTGTAATCTCCATTAAGCGATCAAAGGCCTGCATCGGAGTAATGGTGCCTGCACACACATCGGCTACGGCCTCAATCACTGGGACCTCGATACCAACGCTGCGGGCGATTTGAAGAACTGCACTAGATGAGGCTACGCCCTCAACGGTCTTGGCTATATGTTCACGCGCTACTGCCATAGATCCTGAACGTCCTAATATTTCACCGAACGTTCGATTTCGAGAGAGTGGGGATCCACAACTGGCAACGAGATCGCCCATACCGGCTAGGCCTGCAGCCGTGAGCGGGTCGGCCCCATGGGCCGCCGATAGTCGTGCCACTTCATTAAGGCCCCGAGTAATAACCATGGCCTGAGTATTTTCGCCAAAGCCCATTCCGATCGACATTCCAACGGCTAATGCGATGACAGATTTTATCGCGCCAGCGAATTCGCATCCCAAAATATCGATTGATGTATAGACGCGATAGTAAGGGGTAGCAAATAGCTTTACTACTTTTTCTGCAACGATGGTGGTGTGTGCTGCAACTACTGCACCAGCTGGCTGGCGCAGAATTAACTCATTAGCTAGATTTGGACCAGTGATAATAGCGACGTTATCAGTGGCCATAACCTCTTGAATAATCTGAGTCATCCGATTTTGAGTAGATACTTCGATGCCCTTTAAAGTGCTTATATATAGTGCATTTGCTGGGGCATAAGCCTTCCAGACATGCAGATTCTCTCGCAGTGTTTGTGCAGGAACTGCAAGCACGTAAATAGACGAGTAATCAAATGCGGCAGCTAAATCACTTGTTGCATTAACACCGTTAGGCAATGGATTGCTATCTATGTAGCGTGAATTAGTATGGCTCTGATTAATCTCATCAACAACACTTTGATTACGACCCCACATAAGAACGTGATTTCCGGCATCGGATAAAACTTGAGCCATTACGCTGCCCCACTGCCCTGAACCAAAGACTGTTATCTTGCTCATCGTTTCCTCTTAAAGTTTCCGGTTCGGGGTAGAGTCGATAGATGTGGATCAAAGATCTCCACTGGGCGTTTTTCTCCCCGTAGCTCTTCGAGTAGATCGGTAATTGCGCGCATCACAAAGGCAGTTGCCTCGACCAATGCCTCTGGGTCATCCTCTCGCCCATACCAGCGCGATAATTCAAGTGGGGCTCCAACTAAGATATTGATGGGAGTTCGAGGAAAGAGTTTAATTTTCCTCTCATACGTTGGCATCACAATGTGTGAACCCCATTGCGCGATTGGGACTACCGGAGAGTGCGTCATAATTGCAAGGCGAGCAAGGCCAGTCTTTGCAACCATTGGCCAGCCGGCCGGGTCGCGAGTAAGTGTGCCCTCGGGGTAAACACCTAAACAGTGGCCGGCTTGCAGTAATTTCACTGCATGCTCAAGTGCCTTAGCGGCATCTTTACTCTCCCGGGCCACTGGTACTTGGCCTGCAGCTAAGAGAATCTTTCCAATAACTGGAGTTTTAAAGACACCCTCTTTGCCGATATAGCGCGGGGCACGCCCATTGCGATAAAGAAAGTGGGTGAGGAATAAAACATCGAGATAAGAGATGTGATTGCTGGCAACGATGACCCGCCCAGT
>Ga0209297_1002019_pt1 | contig 11481 bp, 11 predicted proteins | sample S_130805_MF_Meta_FD_187322 | JGI IMG/M metagenome (GOLD analysis project Ga0209297, IMG submission 187322) | Freshwater microbial communities from Lake Simoncouche, Canada to study carbon cycling - S_130805_MF_MetaG (SPAdes) (version 2) | ecosystem: Environmental > Aquatic > Freshwater > Lake ... | reverse complement strand
TCTGTAGGTGAGTGAAATCTAAATCGCAATGACCAGTTCCGGTTGCACCATTCTTGTACTTCAATTCAACAGTCATCATTTGATCGACTCCCGGTGAGAATTCTTTAGCTTTAGCACTGACGACAGTTGGCTCTTCACCAAAGAGTGCAAGACCCAAGTGACGCTGCATGTGAATGGTGTAGCAACCCATATCCATCATGGCGCCGCCCGCTAAATCCAATTGGTAGCGAATGTCGCTCTTATCGGAGACTGGTCCAGCTAAATCTGCATACACGCTTGTGATCTCGCCAATCTCGCCAGACTTCGCAATCTCAATTGCGCGCTGATTTGTTGGGTGGTAGCGGTTATGGAATGCCTCCATAATTTTCGTCGAAGACTTGCGGGCAACATCAACTTGCCATTGCACCTCGGCAAGATTGCTACCAAATGGCTTCTCGGAGAGAACATGCTTTCCTGCATTAAGGGCTTGGATATTCCAAAATCCGTGATGTGAATTAGGAAGACCGTTATAGATAACATCGATCTCAGGATCGTTGATGACCTCTTCATAACTTCCAAAGGCTTTCTCAATCATCCACTGCTGTGCAAAAACTTCTGACTTTTTGAGATCACGAGCGCCAACTGCTACTAATTTATGGTTGAGGGCAAGAGCTGGAATACAAATTGCAGCAGGTGCAATGCGCGCCGCCCCCAGTAATCCAATGCGAAGTACTTGTGGCTCTGATGTTGCGCTCATGGCGAACTCCCGATTCTTAGCGAAGAAATAGTGCAGTTAAACGTCTAGTTGTGAAATATAGTCCACCGACGATCATTACGGTGAAGTAGAGCAAATGCCCAAGCAGTCCTATGCCAATGTTTCCTAATGTCAGATCTCGAATCATTGAAATTGCTTGCCAGAGTGGCAGCGCCTTAATTACTCCCTGCAGCCAACCAGGAAAGACAGTGAGGGGATAGAGCGAGCCAGAGAAGAGAAATAACGGCAACATAATGATGTTGATGAAATCCATCTGTTGGTGTGACTTGATGTAAGAAGTCACTCCCATGCCTACCGATGCAAAGCCAAAGGCAATAATCACGGCACCAGGCACTGCAAGAATTCCCCACCAACTCGGTATTAATCCCAGCGGTGTCACAACGATCATAAATCCCATCGCATAAATCAAGCCACGTAGAAGTGCCCAGACGATCTCACCGAGTGCCACATCTAGTGTTCCCATCGAAGTAGTCAACATTGATTGGTAGAGCATGTCTTCGCGCAATTTCCAGAAAACATTCCAGGTTGAGTCATAAATTGCGCCATTCATGGCACTCGTTGCGAGTAAGCCTGGCGCCAAATACATGGCATATGTAACAGATTGGCCATTACCTGTTGAAACCGTCCCAACAAACTTTTGCAATCCATAGCCAAAAGCAAAGAGATAGAGAACTGGTTCTAGGAATCCCGATAGAACTACGAGCCAGGTAGATTGTTTAAAAGCGATCCAGCTTCGCTCAAGTGAGGCATGCGCGCGTCCCGAGTAAACACCTTCGGCAAATTTTCCCATTCGTCGTTCGGCAATCGCGACTGCTGACTCAATAAACATTAGCGCGCCAATCTAAAAGTAAATCGACGGAGAGCGAGTGTGAGTCCAACGATGATGGGAATTAGAAGAAAAACAAAGTGAAAGAGGAGAGTCGATCCTGGAATGGAGTGACCATAAGTGAAGTAGCGCCCTAACTCTGTGGCATGCCAGAGTGGTGAGAACCAGCCAATCCATCGGACTGCCATCGGTAGAGTATTAAGAGGATAAAAAGTGCCAGAGAAGAGAAAGAGCGGCATGATGACGAAGCGATTGATAATCACAAACATCACATCAGCTTTTTCGGCATAAGCAGCAACTGCCAACATCATTGCGCCAAAACTCGCTCCAGCAAATAGAGCAGCGGGAATGGCCAGCCATGCTTTTCCAGAAGGAAGGGCATGGAAAGGAATAAGAATCAGGAAGTAGATAAGTATTGATGAAAGGGTGCGAACAAGAGCCGAGATAAAAATCCCAATTCCAATTTGATTGCCAGTCAGTGGCGTGGCATTCATTGCAAAGAAGGTTTTATGCCAGCGAAAGCCCTCCATTGTTGGCCAGATAGTCTCATCCATAGCCGATTGAATCGCAGCGCTTGCAAGGAGAGCTGGTGCTAGGAAAGTTAAATAAGTGACGCCATCAATCGCATTAGAGCCAGAATTCTTGGAAATCATGGCACTTACACCAACGCCTACTGACATTAGATAGAGAACTGGATTGGCCATTTGGCCAAGAAGAATTTGCTTCCACCACTTTGCCTGTACTCGCATTCGAGATTCAAATACGTAGAACGTGCCACGGCGCATCACCTTTACGGCATCAACAAGATTGAGTGAGCCTTGCCGTTTTCCCTCAAGAATGGACATTATTCGATCAGCGATCTTCCAGTAAGGCGCAAGAAGACATCTTCCAAAGAACTGCGTCGGACAAGTGAAGTGAGTGGCTTGAGGTGTTTAGCCGTAACTTCTTCCAAGAGCGCCTCACCATCATCGGCATACATCAAAATTCGATCAGGCAGAACTTCGATGCGATCGCACATTTGTCGTAGTTGATCTGCAACTTGGTCGTTGCGACCTGAACCAAAGCGAACTTCAAGAACTTCCTTAGTTGAATACTTTTTGATTAATTCTAGAGGGCTATCTTCGGCCATGATCTTGCCTTTATCCATAACGATTAATCGGTTACAGAGTTGCTCAGCTTCATCCATGTAGTGAGTGGTAATAAGAAGTGTGACACCTTGTTCCTTTAAGCGGAATAAGCGATCCCAGAGAATGTGGCGGGCTTGCGGATCTAAACCTGTAGTGGGCTCATCTAGCATCAAAATTTCTGGCTCGCTTACTAAGGCTCGTGCAATTGTAAGGCGGCGCTTCATACCACCACTAAGAGCTTCTACCTTTACATCGCGCTTCTCTTCTAACTGGGCAAATTCAAGTAGCTCATCAACTTTTGGACGAATAAATTTCTTAGAGAGCCCGAAGTAGCGGCCATAAATGTAAAGGTTTTCGGCAACAGTGAGTTGGTTATCTAAATGATCTTGCTGTGGCACGACACCTAAGTGAGCTCGAATTTGTGGACCATGTTCATTGGGATCTTTACCAAGAATTGAAATTTCACCCGAAGTGCGTTGCAAGGTTGAGGAGATAATTCGCATCGTTGTTGATTTGCCGGCGCCATTTGGCCCTAGAAATCCAAAGGATTCGCCTCGGCTGACAGTGAAGTCAATATTGTCAACGGCAACAAAGTCGCCATATCGCTTGGTTAATCCCCGCGCGATGATCAATTCTTCACTCATGGAACCATCCTAATCGCAGGCTCTTTTTAGGGAAAACTGAGATTCTCGCGTATAGTTGCGCTACGTGCGCTTCTTAGATACCCCCACGTATGACTTAACTTATGACGATGTTTTCATGGTTCCAAGTCAATCGGACATCACCTCACGTATGGATGTCGATCTTTCGACAACAGATGGCACCGGTACAACAATCCCGATAGTTGTTGCGAATATGACTGCAATTGCTGGTCGACGTATGGCCGAAACAATTGCGCGGCGCGGCGGCATGACTGTTATCCCACAAGATATTCCGCTGGAAGTAATTCATGATGTTGTTGGCTACGTAAAATCTCGCCACAGTTTCTTCGAAACTCCTATTACTTTAGCGCCCACTGAAACTGTTGCGGCAGCGCTGAGCTTGCTCCATAAGCGGGCACATGGTGCGATCGTTATTGTTGAAAGTGGCAAGCCAATTGGAATTGTTACCGAAGATGATTGCGAGAGCGTGGACCGCTTCACCCAAGTACATCAGATCATGAGTAAAGAATTGATTTTGCTTAAAGATGATTGCAATGCACGCGATGCCTTTGATTTCCTTACCAATGAGCGACGTAAATTAGCGCCAGTAGTAAATAGTGCAGGTGAGTTGGTAGGCATTCTCACTCGCACCTCTGCCCTTCGCTCCACTCTTTATCAACCAGCCCTGGATAGCAAGAACCGACTTCGAATTGCGGCAGCGGTAGGAATTAATGGCGATGTTGCAGCAAAGGCAAAGCGCCTCCTTGAATCCGGTGTGGATGCCCTCGTTGTCGATACCGCCCATGGTCACCAACGCAAGATGCTAGAGGCGCTCAAAGCGATTCGCGACCTTAATCCTTCAGTTCCAGTTGTTGCAGGCAATGTTGTCACCGCCCAAGGAACACTCGATCTCATTGCAGCAGGTGCAGATATTGTGAAAGTTGGCGTTGGACCTGGTGCAATGTGCACCACTCGGATGCAGACCGGTGTTGGTCGCCCACAATTCTCTGCAGTTTTAGAGTGTGCCGCAGCTGCCGCAAAGAAGAACAAACATGTCTGGGCCGATGGCGGTGTGCGCCATCCACGCGATGTTGCGCTCGCACTTGCTGCCGGTGCATCCAATGTGATGATCGGTTCTTGGTTTGCTGGAACTTATGAATCACCAAGTGATTTACGTCGTGATTCCGATGGTCGCCTCTATAAAGAATCCTTCGGTATGGCCTCGGCACGCGCAGTAGCTGCCCGCACATCAACTGAATCCGCCTTTGATCGCGCACGCAAGGGCCTCTTTGAAGAAGGAATTTCTACTTCACGGATGTTTATTAATCCGGCTCGCCCAGGTGTTGAAGATTTGCTCGATGAAATTATTGCTGGCCTACGCTCCTCATGTACTTATGCTGGGGCTTCTAGCTTGGCGCAATTTCATGAACGAGCTGTTGTGGGAATTCAATCGGCGGCAGGCTACGCCGAAGGTCGGCCACTTCACTCTTCCTGGAGCGCAAAGAGTTAACTCACTGTGCGAATTAAAAGAGAGATTGCACTAGCACGCGCGCTCGCATTACTAGAGCGCTCAAACCAACGATCGATTATCGCGATCATTGGAAAACCTGGCGCTGGTAAATCTACTTTTAGTAAGTACCTTTCGGAGAATTTGCCTACCGGCCTGGTCGCATTTGTTCCAATGGATGGATATCACTTGAGTAATAAAGTATTAAATGATTTGGGGCGAAGTAATCGCAAAGGAGCACCAGATACCTTCGATGTTGATGGATATGTTGCACTCCTTCGCCGTATTAAAAATTCACCAGATGAATCAATTTACTTTCCTATCTTTGATCGCGCGATTGAAGAGTCGATTGCGGCAGAAGGCGTAGTAAAGCCAGAAGTGAAATTAGTAATTACCGAAGGCAATTATCTACTTCACAATGATGGCGGCTGGCAAGGCGTTGCACCGCTAGTCGATGAGTCATGGTGCTTAGATCTGCCAGATGCGCTTCGCATGTCACGTCTAATAAATCGCCACATCGCATTTGGCCGCACGCCAGAGGAAGCTCAAGCGTGGGCACATGGAAGCGATGAAAATAATGCGCAGATTATTGGCGCAAGTGCTAGTCGTGCAGATTTTACGATTGAAGTTGATTAGTCCTTAAAGCAGAAGATTTACTTACCTTTTACGTAAACCTTGCCAGCTTTCTCGGTCACTTTATATTTCACAAGTGGTGCAATTGAATTCTTTGGGCCACCACCTGGACCTTGCATAACAGCGCCAGTCTGTGCACTAAAAGCAGATTGATGACACGGGCAGACCAGTAATGAGCCAGTACCTTTTACAACACAACCTTGGTGAGTACAGACGGCATCGACGGCATAAAGACCAGTCTTAGTGCGATACAGCGAGAGTGCAACGCGAGTTCCATCTGCAGTTTGGCCAGAGAAAATCGCACTCAATCCAACTTTGAGTTCTGCTGATTTGCAGACATAAAGGCCAAGTGATGTTGTCGTAGTGGCTGCTCGAGCCTTATCAATTAATAGCGTGGGTAGGAGTGCAGTAATTGCGGAAAGTACCGCGCGACGATTAAATTTTCTCATTTCTAGATCCTAGAGCAATTTTTCTAATCTTCCAGTGCAGATTCCAGTTTGTTCTTGAGAATAAAGATAATCACAGCAACAAGGGCTAAGAAGAAAATCGCCCAATACCGTAAGTAGTGTTCTAACTTCGCCAGGGAGTGCGAAAATTCATAGCCAAGGGAGACGACAATCGTTGAGAAGAGTATTCCGCCAGCTGCATTCCATTTGAGAAATGTTCGATACGGAACCTTATTCATACCGGCGAGTGCAGGAACGAGTGCACGCAACAGAGCTTGTGCGCGACCAAAGAAGATCGCCCCGCCGTGATAGCGATCAAAAATTTTCTGAGCAAGCGCCCACCGCTTTGCGCCAACAAATCTTCCCAGTCGAGATGTTTCAATTCGCGGCCCAAAATGTTTTCCGACTTCGTATCCCACTGAATCTCCAGCGATAGCACCAAGAATTGCGCAGATCAAAAAGAGCCAGAAGGGCCAGACTTTTTCATGAGCAAGAACTCCACCAATTAAAAGCGAGGTCTCTCCTGGAAGAACGAATCCAATAAAGGCGGCTGCTTCACCAAATGCGAGCAAGATCAAAAGGACGAAGAGCGGGATTTGCAGGTTATTTTGTACAAGCCAATCGGCAGAACTCTGTATCCAGTGGGACATAGAGATGAGTATAGGTACTATCTTTATCTATTGTGGCAGCGAAAAGAATTCTCATGCTGGTGGCAACTTCGCTAGCAACAGATACCCGAGTTATGCGCGAGGCCAACGCCTTGGTCGATGATGGCTATGAAGTACACATTATCGGCAAAGAAGTTCCTGGAGATTTCACACCACGCAAGGGAATATCGTGGTCATCTGCATTTAGTGGAAGTGGGTTACGACCCTCTGGAACGCAATCGTTATCGGGTAAAAAATTACTGCCGCACCTACGTTTTGCGCGTTGGTTGCTACTCCCCCAACATCGCGAGAAATCTTTTGCTAAATGGGCAGATGCAGTTCACATTATTGGTTCGCACTTAGAGTTTGATGCAGTACATGCGCATGACTTCACCGCACTGGCAGTCGGCGAAAGACTGGCCAGAGAACATGGTGTGGCGCTCGTATACGACAGCCATGAATGGTGGTTTGGTCGCCAACGTCAACACCGTCAGACGCCATTACTCAACGCGCGCCAAGCAAAGGAAGAGGCAGATTTAGCATCTCGCGCTGTTGCGGTGATAACAGTAGGAAATGCAATCGCCGATTTATTCCGTAGCCAGCGAAAGATCGAGAATGTTTTTGTCGTTCGAAATAGTTTTCCGCAATCAAAGAAACGAAGTGAAGTCACCTCACCGCCGCGAGGCCTAATTTATGCCGGTCGCATTGATGCGTGGCGTGAATTAGAAACAATTACTGAAGTCGCACCTCGAACACCGCTGAGCATTACCTGGATGGGCGAGGCAGATAATCAGTGGGCACAGCGCAATGTGCCGCTGGCGCGCGCTGCTGGAATCGAAGTTCTTGCCTCCCAGAGCATCGAACAAGTCAGTGCTGCAATGCAGAAGGCTGGCCTGGCACTTGTTACGCACTCCAATGAATTTGTCTCACATCAATTAGCAATGCCCAATAAATTGTTCCATGCAGTTCAAGCAGGGGTGCCAGTTATTGCCACCGATGTTCCAGAATTGCGGAGCGTTGTTACGGAGTACGACCTTGGCGAGCTCTATGAGCCGGGGAATACAGAATCGATGCTCGCTGCAATTCACCGTGCTTTTGCCCGCCACACTGAACTTTTAGCTAATGTGCGCGCAGCACAAGGCGGACTCTCCTGGGAGTCTGACCGTGAAACACTTCTCGGTATTTATGAAGCAATTTTTAGGAAACGCCGATGAGTCTCCTAATTTCAATTATTGCCCCAGCGCGAAACGCTAGTAATGCACGTATGCAACGCGTGATCTCATCCCTAATTTCACAAGGGTACTCAATTGAACTCTTCGCATCCGGTGATGCTAAAGATTTGCCCGCTCAAGTAACTTTTTATCAATTGCCCGAAGAGGGTCGAAGCGGTCGACTCAAAGCCGCGTTGCGCCTGCCAAAAATTGCGCAAGGCAAAGTTATTTTCACGCCAGATCCAGAAGTTGCAGTTGTGCTCTGGCTCCGTTCTCTCTTGAACAAAACTATTTGGGTCGTAGATGTACGCGAGGATTATCGCCTGCTATTGAAGGATCGTAAGTGGGCAAAGGGAGCTACATATTTGGCTGCGGTAATTTTTGCTGAACTTGCAGTCTTTGCATCCAAGCGGGCTGATCTCACAATTGTGGTTGATAATTGGGTGCGCCCGGCAAGTGCCAAGAATCGATTGGTTATTCCGAATGCACCAGATCCTCGTTTCTTACCTGCAATTGGAGCAGCGAGCACTGACCCGCGTGCGCTCTATGTGGGAGATGTGCGTGCATCGCGCGGACTCTGGACCATGTTGCGTGCAATGGAAATGAGCGATCCTTGGAGACTTGATGTTGTTGGTCCTGTAGCAAAGGAAGATCAAGCCGCGTTAGAAGCGTGGCAAAAATCTTCACCTGCTGCAGCGCGCGTGAACTTTCATGGCACGCTCACTCCAGAAGAATCGTGGCGCTTTGCAACAGGTGCATGGGTTGGTCTTGCACTACTAGATTCAACTCCAGCATTTAAACGAGCTTGGCCTACAAAGATTGGCGAATATCTTGCATGTGGCATTCCGGTAATTAGTACTGATTTACCAAGACCGAGTGAAGTAATTTTGCAATCACGTGCAGGTGCATTAGTTGAAAGTGCATCACGTGAAATTAGTGCAAGTCAATGTGCAGGAATTCTCAATTCATGGGGCGAGAATCCAGATGAATATCGCGAGGTCCGAGATCGCGCAGTAAAAGAAGTAGAAATATGGCGCAGTGGTGCAAGTTACGACCTGATTGGCGAAGGAATTTCCCAACTTCTAGCGCGCTAAAGGTAAGGTTGGGGTATGGCTTCACCACGAATTCAAGAGAGCGCTGATGTTGCGGTGTCGGCAAAGATTGGTGATGGCGCATCGATTTGGCATTACGCCCAAGTGCGCGAAGATGCAGTAATTGGTGCCAATGTCATCATCGGTCGTGGTGCTTATGTCGGCAGCGGTGTTTCAATTGGCGCTAATAGCAAGATTCAAAATTATGCACTTGTATACGAGCCAGCAGTGGTGGAAGCTGGAGTTTTTATTGGCCCAGCAGTTGTTTTAACAAATGATGAATATCCTCGCGCAGTAAATCCAGATGGCACACAGAAGAGTGGACATGACTGGAAACCGCAAGGAGTCACTATTCGCGAAGGTGCTTCCATCGGCGCAAAGAGCGTCTGTATCGCGCCAGTAGAAATTGGCGCATGGGCATTGGTAGCTGCAGGTTCAACTGTGACCAAAGATGTACCCGCTTTTGCACTTGTTGCAGGAACACCAGCCAAACGAATCCGCTGGGTCGGAAGAGCTGGCGTACCATTGCAGAGTGAGGGTGAGGGAAATTTCACTTGCCCAGTAACTGGCGCTCGCTATCGAGAAAGCGCCCCTGACACTCTTGTGGAAGTGAAGTAATGATTCCAGCAGCAAAACCTATGGTCGGTGCCGAAGAGCGCGCTGCAGTTGATCGCGTTCTGCAATCGGGAATGATGGCGCAAGGACCCGAAGTTGCTGCCTTTGAATCTGAATTCTCGGCTTTCGTTAGCGGTCGCCACTGTATTGCAGTTAACTCTGGAACTTCTGGCCTACACATGGCACTCATTGCAGTTGGCGTTCGACCAGGTGATGAAGTAATCGTTCCTTCCTTCACCTTTGCAGCTACCGCAAACTCAGTCTGCCTTGCAGGTGGCAAGCCAGTATTTGTTGATATCGATCCACGTACTTTTAACATTGACCCTGCCGCAATTGAAGCGGCAATTACGCCACGTACCCGTGGTATCCAACCGGTGCATCTCTATGGCCAACCAGCTGCGATGGATCAAATCCATGCAATAGCAAAGAAACATAATCTCTTTATCGTCGAAGATGCCTGTCAAGCACACCTTGCAACATTTAACGGCACACCAGTTGGCGCATTTGGTGATGCCGGTGTCTTCTCTTTCTACCCAACGAAGAATATGACTGCAGGTGAAGGCGGAATGATCACTACTGCCGATGATGAAGTGGCTCGTACCTCGCGACTGCTGCGCAATCAAGGTATGGAGAAGCGTTACGAGAATGAGGTAGTTGGTTTCAATACCCGAATGACAGATATTCACGCCGCAATCGGTCGGGTTCAAGTGACAAAGGTGCAAGGTTGGACTGCCCAGCGTCAAGCTAATGCGAAGTTCTACGATGAAAATCTCAAAGGCGTAGTCACCCCATATGTTGCAGCTGGCGCAACTCACGTCTATCACCAGTACACAATTCGGATTCCTGGCCATAATCGCGATGAATTTGCGGCAGAGATGCTCAAGCGCGGTGTTGGAAGTGGTGTTTACTATCCAATTCCAGTCCATCAATTGCCATCATTTAATTTGAAGTTTGATCTTCCCAATACAAGTGCTGCATGTAAGGAAGTTCTCTCAATTCCAGTCCAGCCATCGCTTTCACAAGAAGAAGTTGAGACTGTGGTTTCGGTAATTAACGCAATTGCTGCTGCAGGAGCGTAATTTATGAGCAATTTACGCGCCGGCCTGATTGGTTTAGGAATGATGGGCCGCCATCATGCGCGTGTGCTTGCATCGCTGCCTGGTGTTGATTTTATTGGCGTCTGCGATCCAGTTGGAGATGCAAATAATTTGGCACAAGGTCGCACCGTTGTTGCAACTCTCGCCGAATTAGTTGCAATGAAGATTGATTATGCAATGGTGGCAGTTCCAACGATTTATCACTTAGACATTGGAAAAGAACTTGCGGCAGCTGGCGTTCATGCGCTCATTGAGAAGCCGCTCTCGCACGATACAAAAACTTCGCAAGAACTTACCGATGCTTTTGCTAAAGCTGGCTTAGTTGGCGCGGTCGGCCACATCGAGCGCTACAACCCAGCACTTCAAGAAGCGCGTCGCCGCTTAGAACAACTTGGTTCGCTCTATCAAGTTGTTACTCGCCGCCAAGGGCCATTTCCATCACGCATTGCCGATGTTGGCGTAGTGAAAGATTTAGCAACACATGACATCGATTTAACTGCGTGGGTAACTGGTCAACCATTTATTCAAGTTTCTGCCCAAACTGCATTCCGTACTGGTCGCGAACATGAAGACCTCGTAGCAATCGTTGGAAAATTAGCCGATGGCACAGTGACAAATCACTTAGTTAATTGGCTAAGCCCGCTGAAAGAGCGCGTCACTATTCTCACTGGCGAGAAAGGTGCATTTGTTGCCGACACTCTCACCGCAGATCTCACCTTCTATGCAAATGGCACAGTGACATCAGAGTGGGAAGAGCTCAAGCAATTTAGAGGCGTCAGTGAAGGCGATGTCGTTCGCTATGCAATTGCTAAGCATGAACCGCTGCGTATGGAGCATGAGAATTTCCGTGATGCAGTTCTTGGTAAACCAGCTGATATTGTGACGA
>Ga0209297_1002018_pt1 | contig 11485 bp, 11 predicted proteins | sample S_130805_MF_Meta_FD_187322 | JGI IMG/M metagenome (GOLD analysis project Ga0209297, IMG submission 187322) | Freshwater microbial communities from Lake Simoncouche, Canada to study carbon cycling - S_130805_MF_MetaG (SPAdes) (version 2) | ecosystem: Environmental > Aquatic > Freshwater > Lake ... | reverse complement strand
TTATTATTTATTAATTCAATCAACATGTTTGATGGAATAAATCTTCAAGTAGGATTTTATTCTTTATTTATTTTTTTATTATTATTTTTTAAGGTCGATAACCAATTTATAATACCAATTATTATAGCCTTAATTTTTTTTTTAGTTTTAAATTTTAATAATAATTCTTTTTTAGGCAATAGTGGATCTTATTTGTTAGGGTTTATAATTTCTTATTTTTTTTCTATTAGCAGTAATATATTTTCTGCAGAACAGATTTTTTTAATTATGCTAATCCCTGGCCTTGATATGTTGAGGGTGGCAGTTTTTAGAATTATTAATAAAAAACATCCTTTTTCTTCTGATAAAAATCATATTCATTATCTTATGTTATCTAAATTTAAATTTTATCAGACGTTTATAATTATTCAGTTATTAATTATATTACCAGTAGTTATGGATATTCTTTTTAAAAACAAATTTACAATATTTTTTATTATTATTTCAATTATTATCTATTCTTCAATTATTTATCTTTTAACATCAAAAAAATTAAATAAATGAAAACGATCATTATTACTGGCGGCCTAGGTTATGTAGGAACAGAATTGATCAAAATTTATTCAAGAAATAAATATAAAATAATAGTTATAGATAAAATTGTAGATAAAAAAAAAATTCTTTTTTTAAAAAACAGTAATATTCAATTTATTAAAGCTGACATAAGAGATAATAAAGCTATGAAAAAAATTGTTCCAGAAGGGGACATTCTAATCCATTTAGCGGCAATTACAAAAGTACCTATTATTCATAAAGAAAATAATAAAAAAATTATAAATGATATTAAAACAACATCTATCATTGGTACAAGAAATATTATTAAAAATGCAAGAAAAGATTCTAAGATTATTTTTATATCAAGTCATATAATCTTTGAAGGCTTAAATAGAATTAAAAAAAATTTGATAGAGTCGGATAAATTATTCCCGAATTTAGATTATGCAAAATGCAAAGTTATAAATGAAAATGATATAATACAAAGTGGTTTAAATTATATTATTTTACGCCCAGGAACTGCCTACGGTTATACCGGTGATGACAAAAGAATGTTTAATATGCCTAATCTATTTGCCATTAATTCCAAAAAAGGCGTTCCAATAAAATTATTTAATAAGGGTAAGCAATTAAAATGCATAGTAGGAGTTCACGATATAGCAAGGGGTATAAAATTCTTTCATGAAAATAATTTCAGCAATCAAATTTACCATTTTGCTTCTGAAAATTATTTTGTTAGTGAAATTGCTTTAATGTGTAAAAAATTTCGACCAAAAATTAAATTAATTTATTCAAAAAACATAACTCCCAACAAAGGATATACCTTGTCCGTAAAGAAATTGTTAAAAACAGGTTTTAAGTTTAAATATACTTACAAGAAATTTTTAAATTCATATTTAAAAAATACATAAAATTACTTTATGAAAATTAAATTTTGTAGAAATTGTAAAAGTGCAAGTTTACGAAAGCTTTTTTCTTTAGGTAGATTAAAATTTACAGGAAAATTTTTACATAAAAATAAATTTATTCCATCAGGTGTATTAGAATTAATTATTTGCAAAAATTGCAAACTTGTTCAGTTACGTGACAATTTTAATCCAAGTTACATGTATAATAATGACTATGGTTACAGAACGGGAATTAATTTAACAATGACCAATCACGTCAAACAAGTTGTTAAAAAATTAACAAAAATTGCTTCTATTAAAAAAAATGAGGCAGTACTAGATATTGCAAGTAATGATGCAACTTTATTAAATTTTTATAATAAACGATCTATTACAACTTTTGGCATTGACCCATTAGTTAATAAATTTATAAAAAATTATGGGAAAATAACTTATAAAACTTCAAATTTTTTCAATTTTAAATCAGTAAACAGCGTTAGCCCTAATATTAAATTTAAAATCATAACTGCTCTTTCAGTTTTTTATGATTTGAAAGAACCTAATTTATTTTTAGGAGATATAAAAAAATTACTCCATCCCGAAGGTTTGCTTTATATAGAATTTGCAGACCTCAAGTCAATAATACAACAGAACATGTTTGATACCATCTGTCACGAACACCTTGAATATTACTCCTCAACAGTTTTAATTAATATGTTAAAAAATCATAATTTAAGATTATTTGAACAAGAATATAATACAATTAATGGGGGTAGCAGTGCTTACTATATTTGTCACGATCAGGCTAAATACATTTCTAATCAAAAAAAAATAATCAATATTCGTAAAGAAGAAAAAAAATTAGGATTGAGTAATTTTAGTACGTTTATTAATTTTAAAAAAAAGATTGATATAATTAAACTTAAATTAAATTTAATTCTGAAACGATTAGTCAATAAAAAGAATAAAACAATTCATGCTTATGGAGCGTCAACAAAAGGAAATGTTCTTTTGCAGTATTTTAAAATTAATAATAAAATATTAAAATATGTTGCCGAAAGAAATCGAATTAAATATAATTTATATACCCCAGGTTCAAATATAAAGATAATTTCTGAAAAAAAATCTAGATCTTTGAAACCAGATTATTATTTAGTTCTACCTTGGCATTTTAGAAAAGAAATTTTGAAAAGAGAATTTTTAGTTAGAAAAAAAGGAACAAAATTTATATTTCCATTGCCAAAAGTTGAAATTCTTTAGATTTCTATTATTTTTAAAATTTATAACTATTAGGAACTATTAGATAATTTATATTATAAATAATTTTATAAAAACTATAATTAATTTCTTTCACAAAATTAACAACATCCTGGAAAGTATGACCGTGTTTTTTCTCTAGATTTTCTTCATATTCGAAAATAACTGGACACTGATTTTGTATAATAATTTTCTTTGCTCCTTTCATTACTTTTAGATCCATGCCTTGAGTGTCAATTTTAATAAATGAAATTTTTTTTTTAAAACTCATATTATCTAATTTATTTGAAATAATCCTATCTTTTGTATTTAAATTATTTTTACTATTTATTAATGGATACGCTCCATAGGTGGAGCAGTCTTTAAAATTTATTATGGGTTCGTAGATTTTTTCATTTATATTATCTGTTAAGGCTATATTGTAGGGGATAACATTGGCTTTATTAACCTCAATGTTTTTCTTTAAAATATTAAAAATGAATTTACTCGCCTCAAATGAATGCACTTCTATATTTTTATATAGTTTTGAGAATAAAATACTTAACTGACCAAAGTTTGATCCAATATCTATGACAATAGATTCTGATTTTATCAATTTTTTAGATTCTAAATATATTTCTTCGTCGTAAATTTTATTTTTCTTTATTTGTTTTGCAATTATGTCTGAAAATGCAAATTTCGGTAAAAAATAAACGCCGGTTGAGGTGTTGTATTTTTTTAAAGATTCAGAGTGTTTGCCGTGAAATCTCAATTCAAAATTAATATATATACTTAAAATTTTTAATAGAGATTTAAGGAGTTTTTTTAGCATTTAACATTGATATAATTTTTTATTGGTTGCGGGGCTTGGATTTGAACCAAGGACCTTCAGGTTATGAGCCTGACGAGCTACCAGACTGCTCCACCCCGCGGTTTAAAACTAATTGTATTTCTAATTGCTTTAAAAAACTACTAAATTTTATATTTTTTTTTAAATTCACCAAGCACCCATTTATAGGTTTTTTCTAATCCAGCCTTAAGATTTATCGAAGGTTCCCATTTTAGTATTTTTTTTGTCAACGTGTTGTCACTAGATCTATACATAGCTCCTATAGGCGCATTTTTTATGTATTTTTTTTTAATTTTGAAGGAAGTGATTTCTTCGAATATTTTAATAAGTTGATTAATTGACAGAAAGTCCGACGAACCAATGTTCATTGGTTTAGAGTATTTGCTATTAAAAAGTTTTATAGAACCTTCCAGACAGTCATCTATATAAGTAAAACTTCTTATCTGACTACCATCTCCTGATATTTCAATTTCATTATTTTTATTTAAGAATTGCGCTTCTACAAATTTTCTTGCAAAGGCTGCCGGTGCTTTTTCTCGACCACCCTCCCATGCGCCATAAGGACCATAAATATTATGAAACCTAGCAATTCTTACTTCTATACCAAAATCCTCATAAAAATGATTACACATTCTTTCACTAAAAAGCTTTTCCCATCCATATCCATTTTCTGGATCAGCTGGGTACGCATCTTCTTCTTTAAGAAATGGATCATTCAAATTCTTTTGTTTATTGGCAGCATAGACACAGGACGATGAAGAAAAAAAATATTTTTTAATACCAAGTTCTTTTGCCGCTTTTAATAAATTAGTGTTAATTAATACTGATAGCATACATTCTGCTTTATTATTTTCAATAAAATTGACACCACCCATATTGCATGCAAAATTAAATACATAATCTATTTTTTTTAAAGCTTTGATGCAGTTTTGATATATTGAGAGATCAGAAACTATATTTTTTGAATTAGGAAATTTTTGATACCAATGTTTTTTTTTTTTTACATCAACACATGTTAAATTAACATTTTTTTTGGAACAAAAGTGTTGCGAAAAATGTCCACCAATAAAGCCACCAGCTCCAGCAATTAATACGTTCATAAATTATTTCTAATTATATAAATTTATTTGTGGGATTTTTCTAATATTTTTTATGATTAAAGTGTATATATTTCCTATATTATTTTTTTTAATTATTTTATAATCTTCTATCATTTTATTCATTATATTTTTTAATTTATTACTTCGTCCACCAATTAACATATTAATAAATATTTTAGGGACGTACGAACATTTTAGTTCGTTTTTAAGAAAAATCTTAGTTAAGTGGTCATAATCAAAAGAAATATTATATTCCTTTTTGTAATATCCAACTTTATTCAAAAATTCTTTTTTAATATAAACTGTAGGATGTGGTGGCATCCATCCAAGCTTAAGTTTTTTTAGAATTTTTTTTTTATTATTTAAAATTTTTTTATTTACAGTATTATCTGCTTTCCATTTTCTAATAATTTTATTATTTTTTGTAATATAGTTAAGATCTCCATATACTAAGTTAATATTTGTGTTTTTAAATTCTTTAGCTATATTTTTAAGTACGTTTTTATCATAAAATTTATCATCAGAATGCAAAAAGCCTATAATTTTTCCAGTTGCCATTTTTATACCTTTGTTAAAAGCGTCCACTATTCCATTATCTTTTTTGCTTATTAAAATTGTTTTTTTGTCTTGATTTGTTTTTAAAAACTCTAGTGTTCCATCCTTGGATCCATTATCTATCCATATTTTTTCTATATTTTTATAAGTCTGTGATTTTATCGATTTAATAGTTTCTTCAATTGAAACGATAGAATTATTAGTTAGAGTTATAACACTTATTTTCATTAATAATTAATTTTGAGAAATAAATAATTATTATATTTTTTGAAGGTCACTTAGCATCATTATTTTTACTAAATCCTTAAAATTCGTTTTCGGCTTCCAATTAAGAATTTTTTTAGAATCATTAAAATTGCACTTTAAAAAATGGATTTCAGTAGGTCTGTAAAATTTTGGGTTAATCTTTATTATCGTTTTTTTTGTATCTGTTCTTATTAATTTTTTATTTATCCCTTTTCCAATCCATAAAGTTTCAAAATCACAATATTTTACGGCCTCATCAATGAATTCTTTGATGGAATAACTTTTTCCAGTACCGATGACATAATCTCGAGGTTTTTTTTGTTGAAGCATTTTCCATATTGCCTCAACATAATCTTCTGCATAACCCCAATCTCGTTTTGCCTCAATATTGCCAATTTCAATAAAATCTTTCTCACCAGCATTGATCTCTGCTAGCCCCAAAGTTATTTTTCTAGTTATAAACTCTTCTCCTCTAAGCGGAGACTCATGATTAAATAGTAAGCCGCATACAGCGTATAAATTGTAAGAGTCCCTATAGTTACTTACTGTAATATGCGCAAAAAGTTTTGAAGTTCCATACGGGCTCACTGGATTAAATCCTTTGTTTCCATTTAACAGACTGTTTCCAAACATTTCTGAAGTTGATGCCTGATAAAATTTTGGTTTAAATTTTAAATTTCGAATAACCTCTAGTATCCTCAACACACCAAGAGAATTGACGTCACAAGTATATATAGGGTTATCGTAAGAACTGGCAACGAAAGATTGTGCCGCAAAATTATAAACTTCATCAATTTTGTATTTATTAAATATTCTGATAATTTGATTTATTTCTGACAATTCCATTTCTTCAAAAATGATTCTGTCATGAATTCCTAATTTTTTTGTGCGCCAATCATTTTTTCTTGCCGACCGCCTGTCAGTCCCAATTACGGTGTATTTTTTTTCAATTAGAAATTTTGCTAAATATGAACCGTCTTGACCTGAGATTCCAGTTATTAAAGCAGTTTTTTTCATAATTACTTGAAACTATTTATAAACTTTAAATTATAAGATCACAACATTTATTAATATAAGATTAACAAAGTATTAAGAACTCAATTCTATAGAAAAATTTTATATTTAAAGAAATCTTTATATTGAATTTTTTTTTCTTCGTGCGTGCAAGGGGTTAAAGCACTGTACATGCATTCTGATTTAGACTTATAATAAATTATTTGTTGATTATTATTTATGGAAATTTTTTCTTTAGGAATATTATCAAAAGATAGCGAGTAGATTTTTGGCCAAGGATATTGATTATAAGAATTATTAAAATTTTTAACGATTCTTTTTAAATTTACAGAAGCAAATAAAAAAATACCCAAGAAAACTGAAACCTTAATTATATTTTTGTTTAGATTAATTTTATCAAAACTCAAATAAAGAATTATAACTGATAAAGCTGATATAAAACAAGCCAGGTACGCTGCCCCGTAACGATATATAGGAAATTTTAAAAACCAGAATAATATTCCAATAATATTTATTGATAGTATTATTATTATTTTTTTTAGGTTTAATTTTGATTTATGAAGATGTATTCCCCCCTTTTTTTTTAAAAATATAAAAAATATAAAAAAAATATTAAATATCACAAATGGAGTAAATTTTTCATTAATTTTCTGAAGATGTTTTTTTTTCCATGTTTCAAGCCATAGAAAGTTTTCTTTGAATTCTTCCATATTTATTATAGGTTTTTCTTGATCAATCCATGCTTTTGCCCAGGCTTCACTTGATATTTGTGAATTTGTAGTTTCTAGCTCATTATACCATAGTGTGTTCTTAAAACATGTTATCTTAATTGGATATATTAAGCAGCTACTTATCAAAATATTTTTTACAAACCAAGTTGTTATAAATATAAAAATAAAAATAAAAAATAATTTTTTTTTTAAAATATTTTTATATTTCGTCAAAATAATAAATAAAGGAATTAAAAATATAAACAAAAAGAATATTTTATTAAATATTGTAAATATTGCTGAAATAATTATTTTTTGATCATTATGAGTCAGATTATTTTCTGAATTATTATTAATTAAATATATTATTGTTGTTAAAAAAAAAAATACAAACGCAGGCGCGTCATTTCCATACTCGGAATAGTTACTAAAGCTATAAAAGCTAAAAATTAATATTAAAAATAGAAAATATATTTGAGTTAAATCAGCTTTTTTTTTTAATAGAAAAAATAACTTGTCCTTTAAATAAATCAAAAAATAAACAATGCAAAAAGCCAAGGGAATTGTCACACCATTATCTTTTAATAATGAATTATTAAAAATGGAACTTGTATATTGTATTATTGATGTATGCCCAAAGCGCGAATGTAAATTTGATAATCCAATAATTATTTTTTCGTTATTTAGTATGCTAATATATGGAAGATGATAAAGGCCTGCATCAGGTCTATTAATATTATTTAACGTAATTAATAAGGTAGATAATAATGCACTTAAAATTATTGTATAAAAAAAATTTTTATTAAAATTTATATAATAATACCCGTATATAAACGCGCCTATTAAAATTAGATTGTTAAAAAAAATGCTTATTGAAAAAAAAAAATTTGCAAATAAGCTTATAAAACTCAAAAAAATAATTCCAAATAATCCATATTCAGAAAAGTTTTCATTTAAGTAAAATTTTGGTTTTTTAAAAAAATTCAACAAAATTTTTCCGTATACAATAAGTGTAAATGAAACTATTATGCAACTTAAGAAAATACCTATCATTAATTATTTAAATAATGTTTATAACGGTAATAATACCCTGTTTTAATGAGGTATCAACATTGCAGACAGTTATAAAACGAGTTTTGTCACAAAGGAAAATTATTAAAGAAATTATATTAGTAGATGATGGTTCAACAGACGGAACTAAATATTTAATAGAAAATAAAATAAAAAAAAAAAAAAAAAAAAATAGACATTGTTATTTATCATAAAGAAAATAAAGGCAAAGGCGCGGCTATTCAATCGGGTATAAAAAGAATTAATGGTGATATAATATTGATTCAAGATGCAGATTTAGAATACAATCCTAGAGATTATTCTAAATTAATTAAACCAATTTTAGAAAAAAAATCTTTGGTTGTATATGGGTCAAGAGTTCTAAATAAAAAAAGATATTTTCAAAAAGATTTTACATCTTTGTATAGAGTTTTTTTTAATCATATTTTAACTATTATTTCTAATATAATTAATAAACAAAAGTTAACAGATGCGCACACTTGTTATAAAGTTTTTCATAAAAGTATTCTAAAAAAAATTAAATTATTAGAAAATGATTTTAGTTTTTGTCCAGAAATTACTACTAAAATATCAAATAATAATATAAAAATTATAGAGGTCCCAATATCGTATAAAGGTAGAAGTTATGACAAAGGTAAAAAAATCGGATTCTATGATGGCTTTAAGGCAATTTATGCGTTAATTAAATATAAATTTTTTTCAAATTGAATAAAAACATTAAAATATTTTTAGCTGGGCATAATGGACTTGTTGGTTCCGCAATACTCAGAAGATTGACCTTATTAGGATATAAAAGAGTATTTACAAAGACTAGAAAGGATTTGGATTTAAGAAGTCAGACTAAAGTATTTTCTTATCTAAAAAAAATTAAGCCAGATATTGTATTAATAGCCGCAGCAACAGTGGGTGGTATATATGCAAATAATAAATATAGATCTGAGTTTATTTATAATAACTTAGCAATTCAAAATAATGTAATACACGGATCTTTTTTAGCGGGAGTTAAAAATTTAATTTTTTTAGGATCTAGCTGCGTTTATCCAAAGCAATCTAAACAACCGATCAAAGAGCATTATTTATTAGAGGGAAAATTAGAACATACAAACGAACCGTATGCTATTGCTAAAATTGCAGGAATAAAAATGTGCGAAAATTATAATTTTCAATACAATTTAAATTACAAATCCTTAATGCCTTGTAATACTTATGGCCCAGGAGATAATTATAATCTAGATACGTCTCATTTTTTTCCTTCATTAATTAATAAGGTTTATAATGCAAAATTAAAAAAACTTTCTTCTATTACATTGTGGGGCGACGGCACGCCAAAAAGAGAAATGCTTTACGTGGATGATTTGGCAGATGCTTGTATTTTTTTTATGAATAGAAAAACAAAAGAAACATTAATCAATATAGGTAGTGGAAAGGACTTTTCAATTAAATATTACGCTAAACTTATTTTAAAATGGCTTGATTATAAAGCTAAAATTAAATTTAATTCTTCCAAACCCAATGGAACTAAAAGAAAGCTTTTAGATATTTCTATTGCTAAAAAATATGGCTGGAAAGCAAAAATTGATTTAAAAACTGGTTTTTTTATAGCATTAAATGATTTTATAAAAAATTATAAATAAATCCTGTTTAGATGATATTAATAATTTACAAATTGAATATTAAGTAGTAGAAAACTGTGCCTGGTGATTATTGCAAAGGAGCAACACCCGATCCCATTCCGAACTCGGCAGTTAAGTCCTTTAGCGCCAATGGTACTTTGTCTTAAGGCACGGAAGAGTAGGTCGTTGCCAGGCTTTATAAATCCTTCTTAAATTTTAATGAGAAATATATTAGTAGTTACGGGTGGAGCTGGGTTTATAGGCTCTAATTTAATTTCTGAACTTTTAAAATTTAAAAAATTCAAAATTGTAAGTATTGATAATTACTCTTCAGGTTTGTCTATAAATCATATCAATAATAAAAGAGTTAAGTATTTAAAGGGGAATACTAAAAATATTGAAATTTTATTAAAAAGTTGCGTTGGTAAAATTCATAGCATCTTTCATTTTGGTGAGTTTGCAAGAATCTACCAAAGCTTTAAAAAAATTAATGAATGCTTTAGTTCTAATATTGAAGGAAGTTCTAATGTATTTAATTTTGCGTTAAAGAATAAAGTTAGAGTAATTTATTCTGCAACCTCTGCAAGTTTGGGAAATGAAGGGCAGGATATGAATTTATCACCTTATGCTTTTTCAAAGGCTAAAAATTTAGAGTTACTTGAGAATCTTAAGAAGTGGTTTGGCTTTCGATATGAAGTTGTTTATTTTTACAATGTGTACGGAGAAAGACAAATTTGCAAAGGTAAAATGGCTACCGTTGTGGGAATATTTGAAGACCATTATAAAAAAAATAAAAAATTGCCAGTAGTAAGACCGGGCACACAGACTAGAAGATTTACACATGTTTCTGATACTATCAAAGCTTGTATTGTTGCATGGAGACAAAATAAATGTAGGCACTATTCTATTGTAAGCAAGCAATCTTACAGCATTATTGAACTTGCAAAATTATTTAAAAGCAAAATTAAGTACTTACCAATGAGAAAAGGCGAACGTTTTGCATCTGCTTTAACAAAAATGAATTTAAATAATAAAATTATAAGATTATTTGCAAGAATTAAGCTTAAAAATTATGTTAATAATTTTTTAAGTAATAATAGTTAACTTTTCTTTACAAAGTGTCTTTATAATATATATTTAAGATCTCTATGAAAGTAGTTAGCTCATTAAAATCTCTAAAAAAAAGAGATATAAATTGTAAAGTGGTCAGAAGAAGGGGAAAACTTTACGTTATAAATAAAAAAAATCCAAAGTTTAAAGCACGTCAGGGTTAAAGCATTATGGATATTGGCTCTCAAAAAGAAACTTGGTCCAATTTCAAGAAATTAACAGTGTATATATCGGCTGCTGTGGTACTTGTTTTAGTTCTAATAGCTATTTTTTTACTATAGATCTTGAGTCTAGTAACGAGCTTTTAGTTTTTTAAATTTTTTAACTCTTCTTGTGTTTTCGTCTTTTTCTCTCTTTTTTCTTTCTGATGGTTTTTCAAAGTGACTTTTAATTTTTAGCAGGCGAAATACACCTTCTCTCTGCAATTTTTTTTTTAGAGCTCTAAGAGCTTGCTCTAAATTGTCATTTTTAACTTCTATTTTAATATATGCTTTCCTCCAAAAAAGTGAGACGATTTAGCATTTTTGATGTTATATTGTCTATATTTTTATGAAGTTTT
>Ga0209297_1002016_pt1 | contig 11489 bp, 9 predicted proteins | sample S_130805_MF_Meta_FD_187322 | JGI IMG/M metagenome (GOLD analysis project Ga0209297, IMG submission 187322) | Freshwater microbial communities from Lake Simoncouche, Canada to study carbon cycling - S_130805_MF_MetaG (SPAdes) (version 2) | ecosystem: Environmental > Aquatic > Freshwater > Lake ... | reverse complement strand
ACTTCCAGCATCAAATCTAATTGAAAGCCGTTGATCCGGTAAACCAAAAATAACTTCAGTAGATACCACAAAGCTTGGTAGCCGAATCGAATGCACTTGAGTGCCGTCAATATCAGCACCTCTGGCTTCTTGCGGACCAGCAATATCTTTTACCGGTACGCCAATTTCTGGTTTATGAACTGCACTCAATTTCTCAGCTAATTCACGTGCAGTGCCGCTGGGAACATCTGGTTTCTTCTTGCTTGCATAATCGATTACTTCCCACTGCGGCAAATGCTTGGCAACCATAAGTGCAGCAGCTTGTGCTAACGCAGCTGTTAACGCGTAATTACCCGCGGCAATTACTCCGACATTCTTAGTCTTTGCAGCGCTCTCAATCTCGGCAAAATCTTCAGCTGACATCCCAGATGATCCGACAACAACGTGAACGCCTGCAGCTATCGCGGCAAGCGTGTTGGCTTTTACGGATGCATGCCCGGTGTATTCGATCATTACATCTACGCCGGCAAGCGCTTTGTTGAGATCCGAATAAATCGGTGTCCCCCAATGTGTGCCGGCGATAACTTCGCCCAGATCTCTACCACCGGTTGTTCTGGTGAGTGCAGAAGTTAATTCAAATTCAGCACTGGTATGTAAAGCTGTTGCTAGAGCTTTTCCGGTCCATCCAGTTGCACCCGCCAAGCAGACTTTAATCATAAAACCGACCCTATCTCTTTATTTCTTTAGTAACCAAAAGCACTCCAAGTGCGGCTAACGCCATACCGAAAATTCCAATCAAAGTGATTCGTTCCCCAAAGAGAATAAAAGCTTGAATCGCTGTTGATGGTGGTACTAAATAATACAAACTAGCAACTGAGCTAGCGCTATCAGTTCGCAGCATATAAAAGAGCAGGAATATCGAACCAATCGATAAAGCCAGCACGATCCAAGAAAGCGCCAAAATAAATCTTAGATTAACAACCACCGTTGTATCTTCAAAAACTATGGCGAGAATGAAGAAAACAATGGTTGCCGCTGCGTACTGCACCGCCGTTCCAGATAAAAAAGATATTGCGTTACCAGTACGTTTTTGCAATAAATAACCCACCGTAGTCCCCAGCAGGGCGAGAAAGCATGAAAGTAACCCAAGCGCAGAATAATTTGTAGAATAGTCACCTTGCAGAATTTTTGGCAGTAACAAAAGCGCCACACCAACTAGCCCTAACAATAAGCCAAGCAATTGCACTATCCGCAATTTCTCACGAAACATTGGGACTGCTATCAAAGAGACAAAAACCGGTTGCAAACTAACAATCACTGCTGTGATTCCTGCCGATACTCCTAAATTCACAGCATAAAAAACACCTGCAATATAAAGTACGTGCAAAAAGATACTAACTAATATCGATTCTTTGATTTGCGACCTAGACATCCGCAACGATTCTTTTGCTAATTTAGCTAAAACTACTAAAACAACGGTAGCCGCGAAATACCTGATAGTTAAAAAAGTGAATGGAGATGCGTACGGGAGAATATATTTAGCACCGATAAAACCCGTGCTCCAAAGCAGCACGAAAATCGCCGGAGCGAACCGCTTAACTAAGAGCATTTCTTAATTTTCTGGAAAATGACAAGCCACCATCGATTTACCAACTTGAATCAGCGGCGGCTTCGTTTCACAAATTTCTTGAGCTTTCCAGCATCTAGTTCTAAACCGGCATCCAGCTGGTGGATTTATCGGATTAGGAATATCCCCGGATAACCGAATTCGTTCCCGCGCGCCTAGCGCATCTGGATCCGCGCTTGGTACCGCTGACATCAGAGCTTTTGTATATGGATGCTTAGGCGAGGCATAAAGCGATACCTGATCGGAAACTTCCACGATATTGCCGGCATACATAACTGCTACCCGTTGCGCGAAATGTTTAACTACCGCAAGGTCATGCGCAATAAAAATAAAGGAAAGGTTGAAATCAGATTGCAAGCTCTGTAATAGATTCAAAATCTGGGCTTGAATAGAGACATCGAGAGCGCTGACCGGTTCATCCGCAATAATCAATTTCGGCTTCAAGGCGAGAGCACGCGCGATCCCAATTCGTTGCCGTTGGCCGCCCGAAAACTCGTGCGGATAACGGTTGTAATGCTCCGGATTCAATCCGACGATTTCCAGAAGTTCTTGCACTTGTTTTTTTACATCAACGCCTGGATTTACCCCGTGAATTTTAAGTGGTGTCGCAATGATTGTGCCAACAGTATGCCGTGGATTTAGCGACGCATACGGATCTTGAAAAATCATTTGAATTTGCGGTCGGAGTTCTTTGAATTCACTTGCCTTCATCTTCGAGATTTCTCGGCCTTCAAATTCAATAGATCCTGAAGTGGAGGGTATTAATTTTGTAATTAATCTTCCGGTCGTAGATTTTCCGCAACCAGATTCTCCAACTAGCCCAAGAGTTTCACCAACATTTAGTTCGAAAGAAACGTTATCTACCGCGTGCACAAACTCCCGCTTGCCAAAAATCTTGTTGTTTTTACTAGGGAAATGCTTAGTGAGATCAGTTACTTTTAATAGCGGCGTCATAATTTTGGCGCAATCTCACTCTTAAAAATCGCTACCCGTTCAGTTTCAGATATATGACAGCTGACTAAATGACTGCTATTAGATTTAACTCCGGCAAGTTCGGGGATCACAGATTCACAGTCGACCTTTGCGCGATCCTTATAGCTGCACCTTGGGCTAAAAGAGCAACCACTTGGCAAATTAATCAAACTTGGCGGGGTTCCCGGAATCGCCAGAAGTTCTGCATTGGCAGCTCCGGTTAATTTAGGTATTGAAGTGAGTAAGCCCCAGGCGTATGGATGTTCTGGAGTTTTCAGCAATTGACGCACAGTTCCACGTTCAATCGCTCTGCCGGCGTACATTAAAAGCACATCGTCAGCAATTTCGGCAACCACGCCTAAGTCGTGTGTAATCATCAATATCGAGGAACCGAATTCGCGTTGCAAATCGCGTAATAAATCTAAAATTTGTGCTTGTACAGTGACATCTAGCGCAGTGGTTGGTTCGTCAGCGATAAGTAGTTTGGGATTACAAGAAAGTGACATCGCGATCATTACCCGCTGGCGCATTCCGCCTGAAAACTGATGCGGGAAATCTTCCATGCGTTGCGTTGGATTGGGAATTCCAACTCGTCCTAACATGTCGACGGCCACTTGCTTAGCAACCTTTTTGGAAACTTTATTATGAACTTGATATGCCTCCGCAATTTGATCACCAACTTTGAAGAACGGATGCAAAGCCGCTAATGAATCTTGGAAAATCATCGCCATCGATTTGCCGCGTAATTTGTTCACTTCAGCTTCGGTTACTTTGTTTACATCTACGCCATCGATAAGAATCTCACCGGAAACTGCGGCGCGACTTCCTTTATGCAATCCCATAATGGCAAGGCTGGTTACTGACTTTCCCGAACCCGATTCGCCCACAATTCCAAGCGTTTTGCCGGCTTCGATTTCAAAGGAAACGCCATCCACTGCTTTAACTAAACCATCATCGGTTTGGAAATGAACTTTCAAATCTTTAACTTGTAAAATTGCGGTCATGCGAGCCGAACCTTTGGATCTAAAATCATGTAAACCAAATCAACCACGATGTTGGCAATCACAATAAATACAGCGGCTACTATTACTGTTCCAACAATTACTGGCAAATCAACATTGCTAACCGCCTCAGTTGCTAATTTACCTAAACCGGGAATATTAAAAACATATTCAGTGATAACTGCACCGCCTAAAAGTGCGCCTAAATCCAACCCGAATACCGTAATGATGGGAGTAATGGCAGCCCGCAAAACGTGTTTGAAATTGACTCTGCGGCTAGATAGTCCTTTAGCGCGCGCAGTCCGAATGTAATCTTCGCTCATAACTTCGATCATGCCAGCACGAGTAAGTCGTGCGTAAATTGCTGAAAGAAGAAACCCCAAAGTTATCCAGGGCAAAATCATTCCCTGTGCCCATTCCATTGGGTAGTCATTAGGTGAGACGTAGCCAGGTGAAGACAGCCAACCCAACTTATCAACCAAAATAAATTGCAGAACTAAACCAACAAAATATATTTGTAGTGATGCGCCAGCCAGCGCCGTGCCTTGTGAAAATTTATCTATCCAAGTAGCCCGTCGTAGCGCTGAGACGATTCCACTTGATAGGCCAATAAGTAGCCAAAGGATTGATGCACCAAATGCAATTGATAAAGTCGCCGGTGCACGATCTTTCAATAAAAACGTAACCGGTTGATCAGTTTGATATGAGTAACCAAGACAAGGTGCCGCGCAATCAAGTTGTGCTTCGCTACCAGCTAAATAGGTGCGACCTGAAACTATTCCTTTAACAAATCTAAAATACTGCTCTGGAAGTGGAATATCGAGTTCTAATGCATGTCGGATTTCAGCCATCAACTCGGGGGTGCAACTCTTGCCACAAGCTAGCCGAGCTGGGTCCGCCGGCAAGACAAAGAAAAGACCAAAGACAAAAATGCTGACAAAAACCATCACAGTTGCGCCACCGATTAGTCGGCGAACTAGATAAGTCAGCATTTTTTCTCCCTAACAAAGAGTTACCCGATACCTATTTAGATATCGGGTAACTCAATTGTTTACTTAATTTATTACTTTCGAACGAATGCAGCTAGTGGGCTGAGCGTTCCATAGCCACCATCTGCTTGAACGCCACCAAGTTTAGAACCAGTCATAAAGGTTGATGCTTCGATGTACATAGGTACAATTCCCGCAAAATCAACAATTATTTTCTGTTCTAAATCACCTAGCGCTTTATCGGATTTCAGAGCATCAGTAATCATGTCCGCTTTTTCGAAGAGCGACTGCATTGATGGTTCATTCTGACGCGAGTAGTTAGAGTGTGAATCTGTTGGAGACATAGTGCGACCATCTAGCAACGCCGGAATAATTCCAGATGCTGCAGCCCAGTCAAATCCCCAAGAAGTTTGAATCACATCAGGTTGCACAACGCCAACATCGCGTTGTCCGATTCTGGTGTAGTAACCAGCGCGATCAAGTTTCATCATCGTGACTTTAAATCCGGCTGCTAGTAACGCTTGTTGCACTGCAGCTGCGCGAGCAGGCTCTGTACCTTTATCGCGATAAGCCAAGATTAGATCCTTCTTTGCGTTTGGTGATTTAGCAAGCAGCGCCTTTGCGGCATCTGTCTGGCCTTCTGGACTCTTATGGACATCTCGGCCGCAAACATTGAAATTACGATAGGCATTTTTCAATGAAGTTGGAATCAATGAGTTGCTGTACGCACCCGCATAAGTTCCACCAGCTGCTAGTAAAACAGTCTCTAAATTAACAGCACATTGAATTGCTTTACGTACGTTTACATCTTTGACCGTATCCATGTTGATCGCTAAATAACGAGCATATGGCGAGTCAAATGCATAAAGTCGATCCTTGAAGATCGGGCTATAGGTCCTTGCTTCCGCAAGGTTTGTCACCATTTGGGTATCAAGTGACATTGCTCGCTTGGCTTCGCCGCTATCGGAGAAGAGCATGTTCTCTAGAGCGTTCTGTTCGTATCCGAACTTGACCACAATCTTATCTGGGTAATTCCAGCGAAGCGGATCACTCTTTGGATCCCAATTTTTATTGCGGATCAAAGTCATGTTCTTGCCACGATTATAAGATTCGATTTTATATGGACCAGAAGATACTGGGCGCAAATCGTAATTTTGCTTTGTATCTTTGGCTTTCGGTACTGGTGAGAACGAACCGAAAGTTGTTACATATGCAAAATATGGAACTGCATACGCTAACTTGTAAGTAATTGCGTCGCCTTTAGGCGAGCAAGTAATGGAAGTTAGATCTCCAGTTGGATCGGTATAAGGGCCTTTGAACCCAGTTTCATTTTGCAAGAAATCTTTAGCGTAAGTTGTGCCGCCATCAAGGATGTCGTCGTTGTATGAACGCATAGTTCCGTATTTAAGATCTTGACAAGTAATTTTGGAACCATCTTCATACTTCAAATTTGCGCGAAGTTTAAAGGTCCAAGTTTTACCGTTATCTTTTGTGGTTCCTAAATCTGCTGCAACATCTGGCACTAATTCAGTTTTACCGTTAATAGTGCGGTATTGCGTAAGGGTACGGATGAAGAAGCGATAGAAATCTAAGGTTCCACCAACATAGTTACGAGCTGGATCAATATGCTCGAAATCTCCTTGGTTCAGAATAGTTAGAGTTCCGCCGGTTACCGCACCTTTAACAGCTGGTGCTGGTCCACTCCAAGACGCTGGCGTCGCTGCTTGCGCAGTTGGTGCCATTGACATCGCGGTTGCTCCTAAAGCTAGCGCACCTACCGATGCTAAGAATTTATTTCTTAGGCTCATGCTTTGCCTTCTCTCGAGTTGTATTTATCCATGGATTTTTTTAAAACTCCCAATAATTGTTAACATTATCGGGAACTCTTTGGGTCTAGGGCATCTCTTACGCTATCGCCTAATAAATTGAATGCAAGTACCAAAATGAAGAGCGCAAATCCTGGGATAAAGGTATACATCGGATCCACCCGATAGAACGGAACTGAGGCTAAAAGCATGGCGCCCCAGTCGGAAGTTGGTTCGATAACGCCAGCGCCAAGGAAGGTTAACGCCGCCTCTGTTGTAATAAAGGTAGGAATGTTTAGCGCGACTGTTACCAGTATTGGCGCCCATAGATTTGGCAGAATCTCTCTAAATACCAGATGCCACCTACTCGCACCCAGTGCACGAGCTGCTTCGATAAATTCGCGTTCTCGAAGTGAAATTACTTGACCGCGGACAATTCTCGCAATGTACGGCCAGCCAAATGTTGAGATAACAAAAATCATCACCGGAATTCGAACACCATTCCCATCCGGTAATCCGGCTCTAGTTAACACACTCTCAAGAACCGGCGTAATGGCTAACGCAAACAAGATCGATGGAAAGGCCAGAATGATCTCCATCAAACGCGAAAGTACTTGATCTACTTTGCCACCAAAGAAACCAGACATTAATCCGATGCTCACACCGATAACAGTGGCAATTACCGTTGCAATTAGCGCGATCGAGAGTGATGTTCGTGCACCGAAAACAAATCGTAGAAAAATGTCGCGCCCGGTTCGTGGTTCAACGCCAAACCAATGTTGCGTTGAAATTCCACCAAATGAACCAATTGGCATCGCACCCCTATCTGCATCAAGAGTTTCAGGATGGAATGCATCCGGGGTTGTATGTAATATCCGTGGAAAAATCGGTGCGATTACCCCAATAAATAAAAATATAAAAACAAAAAAACTTGAGACCCAGGCAGTGCGATCGGATTTTAAATGTGACCAAGCAATCGCGGCTGGTGATCGCCCTGTGATCGGGGCCGCTTCAATCAGTTTCAAAGCTGGGATCACACTCGCCTTCTCATAAATCGACATAAATCTGTTTGGGAGTGTAACTGGCTAGCCATCCAAAATAAAGAACCTTCTATACTCGAGCAATGTTCAAATGGCGCAACCGAGAATTAATAGTTCTAATCCTCATCGCTGGTTGTATTAGGGCGCCGCTTACCAGCCTATCGCCCCAGATAAATCAGATTAGGGAAGATCTCGGCATCTCCGTCTCACTTTTTGGTTTTCTCACATCCATCCCAGTAATCTGCTTTGCAATAGCTGCACCGTTACCTTATACAAAACTATTTCGCCGAATTTCAAATGAGCTGCTGATAGTTCTTTCGCTCTTTATTTTAGGTTTTGCAACAATTTTTCGTTCAATTGGTAATTCCACCAATGTTTTCATAGCGACCATAATTCTAGGAATCGCCATTGCAATCTTAAATGTGGTGACCCCCGCGATAGTCCGTCGTGACTACCCCACAAAAATTACAGTGATCATGCCAATTTATTCTGCAACGCTAGCGTTGGTGGCTTCTGTAGCAGCGGGGTTCTCAATTCCGATTTCTCGGTTCTTCCATGAGAGCTGGCGAATCGGGATCGGAATTTGGGCGTTACTACCTTTAATTACTGCGTTACTTTGGATTCCAGTTTTACGGAAAGCTAAACCTCAGCCGAATTCTCCGGTTAGCCATTGGAAAACTCTTTTACGAAGTAAATCAGCTTGGATGGTTACTCTTTATATGGGGCTGCAATCAACGCTTTTCTATGCACAGATTGCTTGGCTGCCAAAGATGTTAATGGACCAAGGTTATAGTGAAGTTAGAGCTGGAGCTTTACTTGGGTTTACTACTTTCTCAGGATTTATTTTTACTTTTGCGCTACCTCTTTTATTTGGTAGAGGTGCAAATCAAAAGAATTCAATATTACTAACGGCAATTCCAGGGGTTTTTGGGTTCGCAGGATTGCAATATTTAGATACGGGATGGACGATTCCATCGCTCGTTCTGGTTAGCGCTACCCATGCAGCGCTTCCAGTAGCACTTGGGTTAATTGCGATGAAATCGCCGACGCCGGAACAGACTGGCCATTTATCGGCGATGGCGCAAGGAATCGGATATGGATTATCCGCAATTTTCCCAGTTGGATTTGGCTTGCTTTATCAAGCAACAAATAGTTGGAGCATCGTTATTAATATTTTAATTGGGATTTGTGTAATCCAAGCGGTAATCGGCTTGCGAGCCAATCGATAATTGATGGCTCTTGGTGTAATTTAATTTTATGTTAATTCGCGATGCCGTTCCTAGTGATGCCCAATCAATTTTAGATTTAATTCATGAACTTGCAGTTTATGAAAAAGCACCAGATGAAGTTGTTGCCACAATCGACGATATTCGTGGCTCACTTTTTGGCGCTAGCCCATTATCGTTCTGCAAAATTGCAGAAGTGGATGGTCAAGTTGCCGGATTTGCAATTTGGTTTCTCAACTATTCAACGTGGTTAGGACAGCCTGGAATTTATCTTGAGGATCTCTTCGTAAAGCCGGAATTTAGAGGTAGTGGTATTGGCCAAGGCCTGATGAAGACTTTGGCTGAAATTTGTGTAACTCGAGGATACGAACGTTTCCAATGGTGGGTACTTGATTGGAATGAACCTGCCATAAATTTTTACAAATCCATAGGTGCTACCCCAATGGATGAATGGACCGTTTTTAGATTAAGCGGTGATGCTCTACGTAATTTCGCGAAGCAACCAAATAAGTGAGAGAGTTTGCAACATGAACACTGCATCCCCGATCACGATTTCCGCAGCAGAAGTTGAATCGGCTTGTTCTCTTGAGGAAGTTGTTGAATCACAGCGCAAGGCGTTCGCTGGTTTGATTTCTGGAACTTCAGTAATGGGTCCTAGGGCGGTTATTACAAATGGCGAGAACGCACAATTTTCCTACATCGCCAGGGCTTCTAGCACTGCGCCCACAATTGTTAAGTTTGGCAGCGTAACTGGTTCTAATAGCGCCAAAGGACTACCAGTTGTGCAGGCATACATTGCAGTTATGGATTCTGAAACTGGTTCTTTAACTTATTTTGTGGATGGTGAAAGCGTTACCCGTATCCGAACTACTGCAGCCAGCATGGTCGCTGCCCAAGAATTAGCAAACAAACCCAATTACATAACAGTTATCGGTAGCGCTCCACAAGCAATTGCCCATGCCAAAGCTGCCCTAGAACTTTTCAAACCAACAAAATTGACGATCGTCGTTAGAAGTTCAGAAAAAGGTAAATCCGTTAAGGCAGAATTTGCGGATAATCTGCCAGTTGAGATATCGCAAGATGTTGAATCAGCAGTTGCAACCGCAGATTTAATTTTTACCTGCACAAATTCAATGACCCCGCTCTTCAAAGGAAAACTTAAATCAGGAACTACTTGTATTGCAATCGGATCTTTTGCGCCGAATCGAGAAGAAATAGCAACTGAAGTGGTAGTAGCTGCAGATAAAGTTTTTGCGGACGATTCCGCAACAACTCAACTCCAATGTGGATCAATAATTCCAGCGCTAAAATCGCAGGCGCGAAAATGGGCCCAAGTAGTTTCGATTAGCGAAGTTATTAATAGAAGTGTTAATGGGCGTGAAAACCCCGCCGAAGTTATCTGCTATTTCAGCGTTGGTCTTGGGATACAGGATGCCGCCTTTGTAGAATTGCTAATGCAGAAAAGAAGTGGAAAATGAAAGGTTTGAATCCGGAAGCAATTCTTAAAGATCATTTCGGACTCACTGGTGAAATATCCCAGCTCCCGGGTGAGCGCGACTTAAATTTCAAATTGGTAACAGATCAGGTCTATGTTTTGAAATTGTACGAAGCCGGAAATCGCGATTGGCTTGAACTCCAAGATTTTGCACTTCGGATGCTAGAAATTGCTGGGATCCCGACTCCGATTCAATCTACCCAAGGCCATTTCTTAGTTGATCTTCCTAATGGCCGTACCGCACGGTTATTGCAATGGGTAGATGGCGAACCTTGGGCTAAGAGCGAAACTGATTCCAATCTGTTGCAGACACTTGGCGCCAAAATTGCCTTAGTTGATAAGAAGCTCGCCACAATTACGATAAATGAGAAAAACGCCACAGTTCTTAATCGGAAATTCATTTGGAATTTATTACAGGCAGGCTCGCTTATTTCGGAAACTAATCTAATTAAAGATTCAGTTTTGCAATCAGCAGTAACTAACGTTCTACAGAATTTTAAAGATAATGTAATACCTAAACTGCGCGCGCTACCTACTCAGGTAATTCATAACGATGGTAATGATTACAACATTCTCGTAGATGGCAATCGATTGGGATTGATTGATTTCGGTGACATCGTTATCGCCCCAAAGATTGTTGGCTTGGCTGTATGCGCGGCTTATATGGTTTTGGAAAAGGATGAACCGATCAAAGAAATTCTGCCATTAATCCGTGGTTACCACATGGTCGCTCCCCTTACCCCGGCAGAATTAGAAATACTTTTCGATTTAATCCAAGTTCGATTAGCTATGAGCGTGGTAAATGCAGCCATTCAAAGCAAATCAGCACCAGCAAACGAATACTTATTAATAAGTCAAGGCGTAGTGCCTAATGCGCTTATAAAATTAGCTAAGACTGATCGCAATCACTCACATTTCCGACTCCGCGATGCGTGCGGATATGAAGGAAATCCAAACTCCCGCGCGATTCGCCAATATTTGGAGAGAGTTGCTAAACCTAGCGATGTCGTTTGCAAACCATTTGCTTCTGCAAAGAAATATTTCTTCAACTGGTCCATTGACAACCCTGCCTTACCTCGAACCGAAGCTGAACTAAACGCTCTGATGGCGCAAGTGGATGCCCAAGTTTCGATCGGCTATTACTGCGAAGAACGCAATGTTTATCAAGGCGAAGCTTTCAATATAAAGAGTCCGAGCGCCCGTACATTCCATCTCGGGGTGGATTTGGGCATGCCCGCCGGATCTCCGGTTTACGCACCGCTTGATGGCGAAGTTTATGCTTTCAACGATAACAACACTTATTTAGATTATGGCCCAGTCATTATGTTGCAACATTTAACTGATACCGGAATTCC
>Ga0209297_1002012_pt1 | contig 11507 bp, 6 predicted proteins | sample S_130805_MF_Meta_FD_187322 | JGI IMG/M metagenome (GOLD analysis project Ga0209297, IMG submission 187322) | Freshwater microbial communities from Lake Simoncouche, Canada to study carbon cycling - S_130805_MF_MetaG (SPAdes) (version 2) | ecosystem: Environmental > Aquatic > Freshwater > Lake ... | reverse complement strand
TGCCGATTATCAATTCGGCAACAGAATGACCATCCCTTCTGGCCCATTGCGTCAAACTGTTGCATCTGGCTTGTCCGAAGCTGAAATCATCGTTTGCACCAGCACTGCTGATGCTGATTTATCTTCCACCATAAAGCAGGCATTCATGGGTGAAGAAACATCAAAACCATGCTTTATGATCAAATATATGCCAGTAAATCCTGGGCAATTACGTGGCAAAGAATTTGTTGGCCTCTGCTCAATAGCCTCTCCCAACAAATTCATCCAAACAGCTGAAAAAGCCGGTGCCAAGCTTATCCGCATCCATGCATATCCCGATCACTATGCTTATACCCCTTCAGAAATAGATTATATATTGGCCTCCGCCAAAAAAGATGGCGTCAAGATCTTAACCACCAGCAAAGATGCCGTAAAAATGTCGCCCAAACAACTGCAGCAAGTTGTTACACTTGAACTTAAGCTGCTTGATGAAAATGGCCTGATCAATTATCTGTTGGATTGGATTTAGATTTAGAGTTGCAATCTGTCGTTTTTATTGTATAATATCAATAATGTAATCCACTTAAGAATGTAATCATTATGCCATTAAGCCATTTGCAAAAATTAGTTATTGATGCTGTCTGTAAATATCATTTTGAAAGCATTCAAGAACTGGCAGACGCAGGTCATCTCGATCTTAGCCTGATTGCTTTGCAGGCTGTTATTGACAATACCATATCAAAAGAAGACGACGCCCTGCTTAGTAACCATGAAATTAGTAATGCAATAACAAACGATATTACACGTGCGTTGCATCATCAAAACCCCGTCATATTATTGGGACTTAACAAATCTAATGTTGGCAGTGGGGCCACAAAAAAAGATGTGAAAGCGTATATAAAGACACAAGTGCTAAGCAGAAGAGATGAACTACTTGAAAAACAAAAGATGGCAACAGAATTCGGATATATCATTTCAGCAAATCAATTGTTTTCCATGGTGGGGAAATCTAAGGCAAGAGAATTCATTTACATTGAACCTATTAATAGCAAACTCAAAGATATAACAGATCCAGAAGAATTCAAAAGTATAATCAACCGCATTAAACTTATCCCCGTGTTAGGCGCCGTGGAAAGGCTTATAGAGATGAACAAAAATCAATATAAAGCTGCAGAAAAGTTAATTAAAGCTTTAAAAACCGGGCATGACGATGAAAATGCCGCCAAATTTTTCTTAGAATTTCTTAGACAAAACACTCATATTGAAGGTCTTATAAACAGAAATGACACTCAACTCAATTCCATAATACATAGTCTTGGTGCCAGGCAATCACCAACGTGGTTCACACAAAAAGACCAACAGTGCCGAGAGCTGCTGGTTTCACTGGATGATCCAAGTTTCTTAAAAGCAGTGGCAGCATTATCAGCTGCAGAAACCGATGGATTCCTTAAAACCTTTATTGATAAGCACCCAAAGCAAATAACTGCTTTCGGGGTTATGGAGGAAGAGCAGTTAAATAACGTTATAACAGCTTTGAAAGAAATTAGAATAGATGACTTTGTTAATAAATATCCAGTTCAGATTGAACTGCTGAAAGAAATGACTGTTGATAAACTTGTTTGTACATGCAGAGCGCTGGATAATGAATGGATAGTAAGGCTCACAAACAAGCACCCAGATCGACTTGCAGATTTTATAAACCTTGATCATGCTCAATTCACACAAATCACTGATGTGCTTGCGAATAAAGATGGCTATTCTCTGCTTTTTAGCAATCCTGAATATATCACGCCATTAGCGCATATGAATGAAGCTGCAATTGCATTTATTACTGAGGGTATAAAGGCAAGTCCAAACCTTTCCATCCTTATAATCAAAGGGATGCCTCTAGAAAAATTTGACCTGTTCATGGATGTTATTATTGAGATGATGCAGACTGCACCATACTATTCTATCTTGATTATAGAAGCGATCCCACCAGAAAAACTAGAGCTGTTCGTGCCTGCTATTGGTGATACGATCAAGGCACATCCAGGATACGCTTGCATGATCAAAGCGATCCCACCAGAAAAACTAGAGCTGTTCGTGCCTGCTATTGGTGAAGCGATCAAGGCAAATCCAAGATACGCTAGTTACATGATCAAAGAGATCCCACCAGAAAAACTAGAGCTGTTCGTGCCTGCTATTGGTGATACGATCAAGGCAGATCCAGGATACGCTTGCATGATCAAAGCGATCCCACCAGAAAAACTAGAGCTGTTCGTGCCTGCTATTGGTGAAGCGATCAAGGCAGATCCAAGATACGCTATTTGCATGATCGAAGCGATCCCACCAGAAAAACTAGAGCTGTTCGTGCCTGCTATTGATGAAGCGATCAAGGCAGATCCAAGATACGCTATTTGCATGATCGAAGCGATCCCACCAGAAAAACTAGAGCTGTTCGTGCCTGCTATTGATGAAGCGATCAAGGCAGATCCAAGATACGCTATTTGCATGATCGAAGCGATCCCACCAGAAAAACTAGAGCTGTTCGTGCCTGCTATTGATGAAGCGATCAAGGCAGGTCCAAGATACGCTATTTGCATGATCGAAGCGATCCCACCAGAAAAACTAGAGCGGTTCGTGCCTGCTATTGGTGAAGCGATCAAGGCAAATCCAGGATACAATAGTTACATGATCAAAGCGATCCCACCAGAAAAACTAGAGCTGTTCGTGCCTGCTATTGATGAAGCGATCAAGGCAAATCCAGGATACAATAGTTACATGATCAAAGCGATCCCACCAGAAAAACTAGAGCTGTTCGTGCCTGCTATTGATGAAGCGATCAAGGCAGATCCACGATACGCTATTTGCATGATCAAAGTGATCCCACCAGAAAAACTAGAGCTGTTCGTGCCTGCTATTGATGAAGCGATCAAGGCAAATCCAGGATACGCTGACAGCATGATCAAAGCGATCCCACCAGAAAAACTAGAGCTGTTCGTGCCTGCTATTGGTGATGCGATCAAGGCAAATCCAGGATACGCTATTTACATGATCGAAGCGATCCCACCAGAAAAACTAGAGCTGTTCGTGCCTGCTATTGATGAAGCGATCAAGGCAGGTCCAAGATACAATAGTTACATGATCAAAGCGATCCCACCAGAAAAACTAGAGCTGTTCGTGCCTGCTATTGGTGAAGCGATCAAGGCAAATCCAGGATTCAATAGTTACATGATCGAAGCGATCCCACCAGAAAAACTAGAGCTGTTCGTGCCTGCTATTGGTGAAGCGATCAAGGCAAATCCAAGATACGCTAACAGCATGATCGGATACGATATTTTCCGTCTCATGATCGAAGCGATCCCACCAGAAAAACTAGAGCTGTTCGTGCCTGCTATTGGTGATGAGATCAAGGCAGATCCAAGATACGCTATTTGCATGATCGAAGCGATCCCACCAGAAAAACTAGAGCTGTTCACACATACCCTTTCTGAAGTGATTATAAGTGAAATTAAAGCAGGAAGTGGATGGATTCAGGATGATTCGAAAAGTTGGCAAAATATTAACGATAATATCTTGTCGCTGCTTTCACCGGCCCAGCGCGTTGTAGTGGTGAATGAAGCGTTAGAAGGAATAGATAATCTCATAAGAAAACTCAGATTGTTAGGCATGCTGACACCAGACGAAGCAACCCAAGTGAGGGCTTCCAGAAAGCAACCTACGGCTTGGCAAGCCATCTGTGAAACTGCTGAATTGGCGCATGGCAACAGCAGTGGTTCTAGGGAAACCCATGTTCAGAGCTGGACCGAAAGGATAATGAGCCCGGCGGGCATGGCAACGCTCTATAGATAAAGCCACATCAATTGCTATCAGTTGCACCATGGATGCTGTTGTGATATCATGCCTATAATATAATCAATTAAGGATATGGCATGGAAACTTTTGCAGGGATGAGAGCGGCTGGAAAATTAGCATCTGAGGTGCTGGATTTCATCACCCCGCATGTTGTGCCAGGGGTTAAAACAGATCATCTGAACACCCTATGCCATGACTATATCATAAAGCATAACGCTATCCCTGCTCCGCTTAATTATAAAGGCTTTCCTAAATCAATCTGCACCTCGGTCAATCACGTGGTGTGCCATGGCATCCCCTCAGAAAAAACCCTGGCGAATGGCGATATCATGAATTTGGATGTGACGGTTATACTCGACGGATGGTATGGCGACACCAGCCGCATGTATTATGTGGGGGATAAAGTTCTGCCAAAAGCAAAGCGACTGTGCCAAGTGACATATGATGCAATGATGCTGGGGATTGAGCAGGTTAAAGATGGGGTTAAGCTTAATCAAATAGGCAAAGCCATCCAAACCTATGCCGAAAAGAATGGCTTTTCTGTGGTGCGCGATTTCTGCGGCCATGGCATCGGCAGGGTTTTCCACACAGACCCAAGTGTTGTTCATTATTATGAACCAGAATGCGATATAATCATGAAAGAAGGAATGTTGTTCACAATTGAACCCATGATCAATGCCGGGGCATATCCTGTGAAGATCCTTGCTGACGGCTGGACAGCAGTGACCCGCGATCGCTCGCTTTCCGCCCAGTTCGAACACACCCTTGCAGTGACCAAAGATGGTTTCGAAATATTCACAAAATCAGCATTAGGCCTTGATTTTCCACCTTATGAACTAAAAAAGTAACATTCTCTGAAAAAGATAGTTGCTTTTTTCGGCATATGGATATATATATCAGATCGCAAGTTATGGGGCGGTTAGCTCAGCTGGTAGAGCATCTCGTTTACACCGAGGAGGTCGGCGGTTCGATCCCGTCACCGCCCACCATATATTTGCTTAAGTGTTGTGGGGATGTAGCTCAGTTGGTTAGAGTGCTGGCCTGTCACGCCGGAGGTCGCGAGTTCGAGTCTCGTCATTCCCGCCATTTCACATATTATTCCAGATCAATTTTATGCCTGAACTGCCAGAAGTCGAAACAATCGTAAGGGGCTTAAAGCGATCCATCCAAGATCATGAAATCAACTCAATTCATCTAAGCAAATTCTCTCTGCGCACCGCCTTCCCTGCCGAGATGGAAAGCGCCATCCAGGGGATGAAAATAACAGGCATCTACAGACGGGCAAAATATATCCTTATCAATCTTGATGGGATGATCACAATCATCATTCACCTTGGCATGTCGGGCAATTTATCAGTCGGGGCGGATCTGCCCCCGCGCAAACATGATCACGCCACCTTCGCCTTAACCACCCCAGATGGCGACGCCACCTATATGGTTTATAACGACCCTCGCCGCTTCGGCTTGGTGACTGCCGCTTTCACGGCAGATTTAAATGACCACCCCCTGTTATGCAAACTTGGCATTGAACCATTAACTGAAGATTTCACCTCCCATGCCTTGATGGAAGCATGCAAAAAACGTTCCACCCCGATAAAAAGCACCATCATGAACAATGATGTGCTGGTGGGGGTTGGAAACATATACGCCTCTGAGAGTTTATTCTCAGCGAGGATAAACCCCCTGAGGACAGCAAACAGCCTCAACATAGAGGAATACACCCTATTAACCTATTATATCAAAGAAGTGCTGATAGCAGCCATAAATTCGGGTGGCTCCACCTTGAAAGATTACAGCCAACTTAGCGGTGAAAGCGGATATTTCCAACATCACTTCAAAGTTTATGGCCGCAAGGGCCAGCCATGCTGCGTCTGCGATCACACAATAGAAAGCTTCAACATATCAGGAAGGTCAACCTTCCATTGCCCGCTCTGCCAGCCATGAGATATGCAAAAAATCTATTTTTCTAAAGCGCTGGGATCAAAGCCTTTGGCTTTACCTCCCATCATCCGCGAACTTTAAATTAGTAAGATCTTATATGCATCACAACCCAGAAAGGGCGCCGTTCATTGTCTTAAGGAAAGGATCTAATATGTTTTTCATAAGGGTTGAATAACCCAATTCAAACTCGGCAGAAGCATCCATGCCTGGCTTGATATAAAACTTACGTCCTTTATGTTCAAGATAGTTATTCTCTGACTTAACCACAACTTCATAATAATAAATTCCATCGGTTTTATTTTGTATGGTTTCAGGGCTTATTCTTTCCACCACTCCATTCATCTTGCCATAGATAGAATAATCATAGGTCGCAACCTTGATACCAACCTTTTGCCCCTTTTTGATGAACCCAATTTCACTAGGTAACACAAGGCCTGTCATCACTAACCCACCACCAGAAGGAACAATTGATATCACATCTTGGCCAGAAACGGTGTGGCCAGGCACAGCTTTATTAGAAATTTTATAAACAGCCCCATCAATTGGCGATACAACAATCGATCGTCCCAATTGAGTTTTTGCAGCAGCCATATCGGCTACAGCAGAAGAAAGATCGTTTCTATATCCAGCAAGTTCACTTAGCATGTCTTTATGGAAATTACTAACATAATTCGCCCTTCTGTCTTGCAATCCTTTCAGGTCAGATTCAGCTCTTAAAAGCTCGTTTTCAACAGCCTTTAACTTCATCTTGGTGGTTAACATCTCTTTTTGCGCATCAATCATCCTTAATTTAGATACCAATTCATTTGCTGCCAGCTTGGTTAATATATCAACCTGCTTACCGACTAAATCCAAATTCTCAACATAAAGGCTTTGATCTTTCTTAGCATCAGATATCTCTTTTTCTTTATGTGCTATTTGAGAATCAATCACCGTTAAGTTAGTGTCATTAACATTTAAACCAGCGTTATAAGAAGCTTCCAAGTCGGCATATATTCTTGGAGAAAATTCTTTAATACTGCTATCTAAATTTAAGTGAGTTCCGGCTATTCTCGCCTCCAGCACAGCTATATTACCAAGCCTGGTGTAATATTTTTCCTGCATGTCGTTATATCTAGCTTTATAGACCGTGTCATCAAACCTGATCAGCTCTTGTCCCTTTTGAACTGCTTGATCTTCTTCAACCATAACTTTTTCTATTATAGCCCCATCAAATGCCGTTATAGTTTGCAATTGATCATAGGTTTCTATGCGACCTATGGCATGCACGTGTCTAGCAATTTCAAAAAATGATGCCCAGACTATAAACAAAGTGAATAAACTTGCCATGGAAACAAACATAACCATCAAAGCGCGGTTAGGCCTGTTGTTGATAGCTCTGTATACTGGTGAGTGAACACTTTCCATCCCCTTTTCTGGGGTTGTCATAATGCGATGATATTCAAAGGCTATGGTTGACACTATATTTTCAAATTTACGCACTATTGATTTATAAAATAAATGAATGCGGGCGTATAAACGCATCAGCGCCATATGAAATATGGATTTGTTTTTGACATATAAACTGGCGCTTTCTGGAATAACAGGCTCACCTTGACCAGGCTGGAATAAGGATTTTCCCTCTTCCACATATGCATCCACCTTAGCGTTAGAGCTTTCCCACATTTGGCGAACTTGCTCTTTATCAAAAAGGGTATGTTTGATATTATCAAATAAAATGCGTATAATGCCCCATATTCTGGCAAAAAATGCCGCGATCTTTTGCATCATCTCTTGAACATAATTACCAGTACGGTTATATGACAGTGATAAAAACTTGCCCCCCACCATTGCAGAATTATATGGCAGCATAGCCACCCATATAAAGCCATAACCAGCATGAACTATGGCATTAACGATTTTTCTGAAAGACTCAATCACAAAGGAGATCGCCATACGCGAAGCTTTGCCCGTATGCATAATAAGTTTCCATAGGGAACGATCAACAGCTAGCAGTATTGATAAGGTTAATTTAGCCGCACGCAATGGCATGGAAGCTATAAATTTCAAACCTCTGAATGCTTTAGCCATAATCACTGATATAACAGTGAAGGCCACCACAGATTTTATTACCACACTTTTTGCACCCTGCACTATTGCATGCAAACAACGCCACAGATAACTGTCTATAACTTCTAACACCTGTAACAATTGCATTCCCAATGCCATAGGGATTTTAAGCAATAGAGCAATTAAATTCTGTAATTTACGCAGCAAGTTCATGTTATGATCCCTTATTCTGTCCGTTAGCAAGCTTCATGAAATCTTCTTTATTCCCATAAAACTTTACCTTACCATTTTCGATGAAAAGCACTTTATCAACTATGTCCAGCACTCTTAGATTATGTGATATTATCAGCATGGTTTTTTGCTTTAATGTGGCAAGGCCTTGCCACAATTGGGCCTCAGCACCACTGTCCATCATACTTGTTGGCTCGTCTAAGATAACTATAGGTGCATCGTTTGACAAACCACGCGCAATGGCGATCGCCTGTCTTTGGCCACCAGACAATTTATTACCACCCTGCCCCACATCTGTTTTTAGGCCATCTTTTTTGCCCACCAGAACTTTATTTATTCCTGCAATATCCATGGCTTGCTGTATATCATCAGCATCGCCTGAGCGAACCAAAGGACTGACCATAATATTGTCCATAATCGAGGTAGAGAACATGAAGTTATCCTGAGAAACATAACTGATATGCGAGCGCAAATCATATGGATGGATTTTTTGGATGTCTATTCCATCGATGAAGATATTTCCATTCGTTGGCTTATAAAGGCTTAAAATAAGCTTACCAACGGTGCTTTTCCCCGAGCCAACACTGCCCAAGACCGCAATCTTTTCCCCAGGATTCACAGTGAATGACACATCATTAAGCACGGTTGAAGCTTCACCTCTATAAGCAAAGTCAACATTTTGGAATTCTATTTGCCCTAAGAAAGAAGATTTAGAGATGAAGCGATTCTCTTGTTGGCGCTCTGATGGATTAAGCATTATATTGCTAAGACCATCATAAGCCATTTTAATATGGCCATATCTAAGCACCATATTGCTGATTTGAGTGAATGGCATTAAAACCCTTGAACCCAACACCGAACATGCCACCAACCCACCGATCGAAAGCTTGTTTTCAATGATTAAATAAGCACCCATCACAGCCATAGCCATATAGTTCAGATTCTGCACATAGCCCATCAAACCACCGGCAATGGAGGTCAAATTTTTCTCCACCTTTGATGCATTTGCTTGCGCCTCTGAAAGCTCGCTCCACACGCCAGCAAAACGCTCTTCCGCGATATTAGCCTTTATAACCTCTAGGCCTAAAATTGATTCCACCAGATATGTGGTCTTTTTATGCCCGAAGTCATGAGTGATTTGAGAATAATCTTTTATAATCTTACAGACGATAAGATTCACCAACACCATTATAATTATAGACATACAGCAAATGCCAACAACCGTCGCATTGCTGAAATAGAAAAGAAGCACCAAAAACAGCAGGGCAAATGGAAGATCGACCAAGGAAGCCAAGGCAAATGAAGACATAAACTCTCGCAACACCTCCAACTCGCGCATACGGCCAGCCAAAGCGCCCGCTAGCATCTGATTATTTGCCAGGTTAACGTTCAAGACTTTATGAATAAGTTTATTCGACAGAATAACATCGGTGTTTCTGTTGATAAAATCCAAAAGATATGACTTTATAACCCCTATCAACACATCAAATGTTAGCACCACTATAACCGCGATTGTTATGGCAATCATGGTTTTATAATCCCCATGGGGAATAACCCTGTCGTATATAAGCCTGGTGTATAATATCGGCGCCATACTCATTATGGTGGCAAAAAATGCTGCTAATAAGGCATATACATATACGCTTTTATAATGGCGCAAGGTGCCAAGCAGCCAATTCCTTTTTTCATAGATTTTGTTAAAGGTGATTGTGGAGATGTCATTAAGGCCACGGTTAACAAGAATCAATTTACCAGAATATGTTTTTTCCAGATCTTCAATTGCAATTCTTTGTGACTCTTGCCCATGCAAAAGATCAACCACAAGATAGCCCGCATCGGCTTCATATACTATATATGGGGATTGATCCTCCATTATAAGCACACATGGGCACATGCTGTTGTTCAGCTTATTAAGCTTATAGCTTGTGACTTTACAACGAAGAGAAACTGATTCTAAGCCCGCTATTATCAAATATGGGTCGCTGCCACCTCTATAACTCGAAGTGTTCGCCAGGATAGCTTCATAAGATATGGGTGCATCATAATAGCGCGCTATTGTATGAATGGCCCTTATATATACATTCTCACTGTTAACAATCTTTGACATAAACCTTTCAGTTACTTCTTTCACACTATATATTAATAAACATCAAAATGGTTAAAGAAAGATTAACAAACTCAATAAAAATCATATATGCTTCAATTATCTTTGCCCGGGCAAAAGCAATACTCATCCACTTTTCACCCTATAAACCGCGAATAACCTCGCTTACAGCTACATTTTTTGCTGCAAAACATCAACAAACAAATAAAGTGACCCTGTAAGCAATATCACCAATTTTTCATCTTTTTCCTGATTTGAACAGCAATAAACAACTGCTTCTGAAATATTTTTAAAAGCAGACGCCTGATCGAAACCCAATTGTTTTGCAACAGAAACTATCTCATCTGGGTCTTCTGATTTCGGCTCTGACTGCACAGCAACGGCCAAAATGTTATGGACCTTGCCAATAAAGGGTTGCAAAAACCCTTGAATATCACGCCCTTTGGTGCGGCCATTTATAAGAATCACCTTCACATCCCCCCACATATCAATGCTGTCGGCCAGAACTTTTGCACCTGCAGGGTTATGGGCGCCATCCATCCAGATTTCCCATTTATGCGGCAATGACCTTGCTATAGCGCCATTGGTTATACGCTGCAGCCTGGCTGGCCATCTAGTGTTTTTCAAACCTTCAATTATATTACCATAGGTGAAACTAAAACCTGGCAAGCATTGCAATGTGGCAACAGCAAGCGCAGCGTTGATGATTTGATGATGTCCATGCAGGCTTGGTGCTGGAAAATCCGTTTCACCTTCTTCATCGATAAAGATGAAGCCATCCCCAGCTTCTGCGCATTTCCAATCAACTCCATAAGTAAAGGTTGCCACCCCTTCATAGGCGGCGTTATTCAGCAGCACAGACAGCACTTCCCCCTCTTGCGGGGCGATAATGCATGGCGCCCCTGCCTTCATTATGCCAGCCTTTTGCCATGCGATTTCGGTTAAAGTTGGGCCGAGATATTCCATATGATCATATGATATGGGTGTGATCACGGTCGCCAACGGATTGTTGCAGTCAGACCTTGTGACGGCGCTTCAGTCTGGCCGTGCAGACGGTTCATGGGCCGGCGCTTCCGGCATCACGTCGAGCGCCGCGGCTATGTCAATTGCATTCAGCGTCCCGCGGTCGGTGGGCTGGCGCGACAACGGCGACGGCTCGCTCGCCTTCGGCTACGCGGCACAGGGCGACACGAACCTCGACTGGAGCGTGGACATCCTTGACGCGGGAAACTTTATCACGGGGGGGAAGTTCGACACGAGCCTGCTGGCGACGTGGGGCGAGGGCGACTTCAACTACGACGACGCGGTGGACATCCTCGACGCGGCCGAGTTTTTCGCCGCGGGCCTCTATGACGCCGGGCCGTAC
>Ga0209297_1002011_pt1 | contig 11509 bp, 10 predicted proteins | sample S_130805_MF_Meta_FD_187322 | JGI IMG/M metagenome (GOLD analysis project Ga0209297, IMG submission 187322) | Freshwater microbial communities from Lake Simoncouche, Canada to study carbon cycling - S_130805_MF_MetaG (SPAdes) (version 2) | ecosystem: Environmental > Aquatic > Freshwater > Lake ... | reverse complement strand
GATGAAGACGAATCAAGTCCAACAAAGACTTGCGGCGCAGCACCCTGACTTTCGGCAAATTGCCGCAGATCAGGATTTTGCAAACTGGGTGAAATCTTCACCTGTTCGCATCAAGCTGTTTGCCCAGGCCGATGGTGAATACGATTTTGACAGCGCCAATGAACTGCTCAGTACCTACAAGCAATTGCGAGGTGTAAAGGCTCAACAGAACGATGAGGCTGGTAAAGCCTCTAGGCAAGTGAGCATGAAAGCCGCAGCAGTTGATACCGGCGGTGCTGGTGAGAGTTCAAAGAAAATCTACCGAAGAGCAGACCTCATTCGGCTGAAAATGACAGACCCGAACCGCTATGATGCGCTGAGTGACGAGATCATGCAGGCGTATTCTGACGGCAGGGTTAAGTAAACCTTTTGGAGATATATTATGACCGTAACAGCATTTTCCCCAGCGAATAGCGTAACCACGACTACCGCAGAAAAATTCATCCCTGAGATTTGGAGTGATGAGATTATCGCAGCGTACAAAAAGAACTTGGTTCTTGCGAACATTGTGATGAAGATGAACTTCAAAGGCAAAAAGGGCGATACCATCCATATCCCATCACCCACCCGTGGGTCTGCCAGCGCCAAAGCAACTACTGTTGCCGTCACGCTGATTGCAGCGACTGAAACCGAAGTGCAAGTTTCTATCAACAAGCACTACGAATACAGCCGCATGATTGAGGATATTGTCGAAGCCCAAGCGCTAAACACGCTGCGTAACTTCTACACTTCAGACGCTGGCTATGCCTTGGCAAAACAAGTTGACACTGACTTGATCCAATTGGGCCGTGCCTTTAATGGCGCTACTGTTGGAACTGATGACTACGCAACTGCTGCATCCACCACCAAAGCCTTCATTGGCTCAAATGGCACTACTGCTTACAACAGCTCGACCAGCAACGCAGCCGCCTTGACTGATGCAGCAATTCGCCGCACCATTCAGCGCCTGGACGATAACGATACTCCTATGGACAATCGTTTCTTCCTGATCCCTCCCTCCAGCCGCAACACCTTGATGGGTCTGGCCCGTTACACCGAGCAAGCATTTATCGGAAACGGTACTGCTATTCGCACAGGTGAAATCGGTAACTTGTACGGCATCCCAGTGTTCACAAGCAGCAATGCTGACACTGGTGCTGGTACTTCTGGGACTGACCGCATCTGCTTGATGGGCCACAAAGACTCTATGGTTTTGGTTGAGCAAGTGGGCATTCGCTCACAAGTTCAGTACAAACAAGAGTACCTTGCGACTTTGTTCACAAGCGATACCTTGTACGGTGTGAAAGCCATTCGCTCTGCGGCCTCTTCTGGCGCAGCACTGTCTTCCAGCGCTTACGCTCTGGCAGTTCCTGCCTAATTGGGTTGCCAATTACCCCCCACCTTTACGGGTTGGGGGGATTTTTTGAAGGATAAGTCATGGCGGTTTACAAATGTATTCAAAGTGGAAACACGGTTACTTTTGACTTGCAGCATGACATCGAATCAATGAAGGGTCATCAAGGCTATGTCCGAATTGATGAACCCGAAGAACAATCAGACCCTGTTAGATCAGATACAGGGTTTTCAACCAATATCGTCCAGCCTAAGAAAATGGGCAGACCTCGAAAGATGGCAAATGACAATTGATCCAAGAGAATTTGGCAAGCTAGAAGCCCAGGTTGAGGCATTGCAAGGTGAAGTCCATGCTATGCGAAACGACATCAAAACGCTGCTGGAATTGGCCAACAAGTCCAAAGGCGGCTTTTGGGTTGGGATGGCCATCGCTTCTTTGATCGGCGGGGTCATTGCATTTATTGCAGATAGGTTGGTCTTAAAATGACTTTGCTAGGCGTTGTTTGCCCGATTTCGACCCAAGATGTTGAAGTCAATCTAAAGAACCGAAACAACGCTTTTAAGAAGTTCGGCTATGGGCCGCCTAACCCTGACAAGCCTAATGAGGCTTTTTGGCTCAAAAAGGCCAAGATGTACAACGCCCCAACGGATGTCATTAAGGGCATGAAATGTGGTAATTGTGCTGCGTTCATACAGACCCCTAAGATGATGGAGTGCATCAAGCAGGGGTTGGAAAAAGATGAGGAAGGCTTGTCTTACGATGATAATTTCATCAAAGCAGCCAATTTAGGATACTGCGACTTGTTCCAGTTTACCTGTGCAGCGGCCCGTACTTGTGACGCATGGAAGTCTGGTGGGCCAATAACCAAGGAAAAGCCATGAAAGCAGCAAAACCTGATAGTTCTAAAAAGCCCAAGGGCATCCCAATCACAGTAATGATTGCCATTGGAAAGCCAAAAGGTCTTCCAGTTCGAGGGGGCCGCACGGCAACTAACCAGGCGAAAAAGAAATGAAAACCAAGGCGCAAAAGAAGGTCGAAAAAGTTATGGGCGAGTGGGGCAAAGGTGTTTTGCATTCTGGAAACAAAAAAGGCCCAGTCGTTAAATCTCAGAAACAAGCCATTGCGATAGCCCTTTCAGAAGCACGCAAAAAGAAGTAAACTCGACAGAACTGGCGACAACCCGTTTGGGCCTCCGTTCAATTCAAAGGACAGATGATGAGGCCAATTTCAGTCGGAGTAAATCCAACTGCAAACACACTGACAACGCTGTACACCGTACCAACGGGGATGTATGCGGTTGTGACGCTGCTGCACGCCAACAATGCTACCAGCTCAAACAAGCACGTTACTTTTGACTGGACTGATACCAGCGCTGCAACAACAATTTCCGTTGCTTATCAATACACAATTAGCGCAAAAACATCATTTGAATTTGGCCTTACAAACGGTGTGTTTGTCATGGAAGAGGGTGACATATTAAAAGTCACCACAGAGGCAGGCTCCACGATGGGCATTATTGTTACGCTTGAACTTGAAGGGAGTCAAAGAACATGACATATCTTGAGATGGTCAATGATGTGCTGGCACGCCTGAGAGAGACAAGCGTTTCCACAGTCAACCAAACCCCGTATTCCACCTTGATTGGAAAATTTGTCAATGACTCCAAGCGGCAGATTGAAGACGCTTACAAGTGGAATGTCCTGGCCACAAGCATCACTTTGACCACATCAGCGTCAACATACCAATACTCTTTGACTGGTGCAGGCCAGAAGTTTCAAGTCATTGATGCGATCAACATCACCAGCAATGTGGGCCTGACGAACATCACCTTTGTGGACATGAACCGCAAACAGAATTTCACGCCCATTGTCAACTCGATTCCAACGCAGTTTTCGTTCAACGGCGTAGACTCATCGGGCGACACAAAAGTCACTTTATACCCAAGGCCAGGTGGGGTGTATTCCCTCTTGTTCAGCGTAATCGTACCGCAGGCAGTATTGGCGCTAGACGGCACATCGGTGCTTGTTCCTGACTCATTGGTGGTGCAAAACGCATACGCTAGGGCTTTGGTCGAGCGTGGCGAGGATGGCGGCTTGAACTCATCCGAAGCCTACCAACTCTACAAATCCATGCTGTCTGACCAGATTGCTCTTGAAGGCACACGCTACCCAGAAGAGGGGCAATTTGTACCAACATGAGCCAGCCCATCCAGACCTATAGCATTTCAGCCCCCGGCTTTTTTGGGCTGAACACGCAAGACTCACCGCTAGACTTGGCGGCGGGGTATGCTTTGGTTGCCACCAACTGCACCATTGACCAATACGGGCGCATTGGGTCAAGAAAAGGATGGGAAAGAGTCAACGCATCGTCAGGCAATCTTGGGGCGCATGATGTTGATGTAATTCACGAATTGGTGCAGATTGACGGCACTTTAACTATATTGTTTGCAGGCAATAACAAGTTGTTCAAGCTGGACAGCAGCAATGCAGTTGTCGAATTAACCTATGGCGGGGGCGGCAGTGCCCCAACGATCACGGCAAGCAATTGGCACTGCACCAGTTTGAACGGCATCACTTATTTCTTTCAACGGGGTTATGACCCCTTGATCTACGACCCTGCGGTCAGCGCAACGACTTACAGACGGGTCAGCGAGAAAACAGGCTATGTGGCCACTGTCCCATCGGCTAACATTATTGTGAGCGCCTACGGGCGGCTGTGGGCAGCAGACACGACTGCTGACAAGGCAACGGTCTATTTTTCCGATTTGATGGCAGGCCATGTCTGGTCGGGCGGGACAAGCGGAACATTGGACATCTCACGGGTGTGGCCCAATGGGGCAGACGAGATCATGGCGCTTGCGGCCCACAATGGTTTTCTGTATATCTTTGGCAAGCGGCAGATTTTGGTCTACCAGGGGATGCAAACGCCATCGACCATTTCTTTGTACGACACGGTGGGCAACATCGGCTGCATCGCACGGGACTCAATCGCCGTAACTGGTCCTGATGTTGTCTTTTTGTCCAACAGCGGCGTAAGGTCAATGCTCAGAACGGTGTCTGAAAAGTCAGCGCCGCTAAATGATATGTCTAAGAACATACGCAACGATTTGATTGCATCTGTAAGCGGTGAAACCTTATCGGCAATCAAAGCGGTCTACAACGAGAAAGAAGCGTTTTACCTGTTATTGCTGCCAGCTACAAAAATAGCGTTTTGCTTTGACACCAAAATCCAGCTTGAAAACGGTGCTTATAGAGTTACCAAATGGGACTCAATTGAGCCAACTGCGGTATTGTCCAAGCGCAACGGCGATTTGCTTATCGGCAAAAACGGGTACATCGGCAAGTACAACACATACAAAGATCATGCAAGCGCATATCGGATGTATTACTACACGAATCACGCTGACCTTGGGAACCAGAACCAGACATCATTGCTCAAACGGATTCGTGTTGTGGTGATTGGCGGCAGCAACCAGGTGATGACAATCAAGTGGGGCTACGACTTTAGCGGTAACTATCAGTCCCAAAATATCCAAATCCCAACACAGGGAATTGCCGAGTATGGCGTGGCCGAATACGGCGCTAATGCAACAGCGGTTGCCTACTATTCTGCCGGTGTTGCTATCCAAACTCTGAACGCATTTGCTGGGGCTTCTGGCAAAGTTGTGCAAACTGGGTATGAAACGAACATTTTTGGCAGTCAATTGTCTGTGCAGAAGATTGAAATCCAAGCCAAAGATGGCAAAATCAGTTAAGGGGAAACATCTTGAGCAATTACACCAAAAGCACCAACTTTGCGTCTAAAGACGCACTGACCTCTGGCGATCCGTCCAAGATTGTCAAGGGTACAGAGATTGACACAGAGTTCAACAATCTTGCCACTGCGATTGCAACGAAGGCAGATGGAACTTTCACGAACTGGTCCTTTTTGGAAAGCGGCACAACGCTGTACATCCGCTACAGCGGAACAAGTGTTTTTAAAATTGACTCATCGGGTAATTTAACTGTGCTTGGCAACATTGTTGCCAGTGGTACGGTTTAAGGGGAAATCATGGCAAGAATGATAGTAAATGACGATCCAGAGGATTCTGCGGCTGCTAATGCAGCTTATGCGGCTTCCTTGTACCAACCTAGTGTTGCAAAACCCACTGCGGCTGAAATTATGAAGATGGTGACGGGCCTATTGCCTAACCCCAATAATTTGCAGTTGTCGGATGCTATGGCTGCATTAAAGACCGAAGCTGCTGCCCGACCCCCAACAGGCGCTGAAATTATGAAGATGGTGACTGGGCTACTGCCCAATCCCAACAATCTGCAAATGTCAGACGCATTGGCTGCATTAAAGACCGAAGCTGCTGTCACGCCTACAGGCTTGTTGGCCTCAACAACCCCAGCACCAACATCTGCTGAAATTGGCAAAATGTTGGTTGGTTTATTGCCTAACCCCAATAATTTGACATCGGCAGACATGGCTGCGGCGGCTACAAGAGAGGGAATTCTTAACCCTACTGTTTCAGCAACAGTCCCCGCTGCAACAGTCCCAGCAGCAACAGCCCCAGCAGCAACAAACCTATTAACCGGATCGGGGAGCATAGTTGACGATACAGTTGGGCCAGTTAATACCCGTGGGGTTAATACTGGCGTTACTACTGCGCCAGCAAAAACAGAAGCCGAATTAAACCAAGAACGGATGGATTTGATTAGCCAAGTTAATCATGTAAATGTTGGAAATGAACAAACAAAAGTGGCTACGCAAGACATTGCCGCCGCAACTACAGGAATCCCACAAAGCATCATCGACAAGATGAATGCCACTGGCGCTCCAGTGCTTGAAAATGGTGTTTATTACCAGCCCATCTATGGGGATGAGCGTGGATCGGGTGAGACTTATGAGCGTGGATCGCCTACGTCCTATGTGTCTTATTCTGAGGCAGAAAACAAGGCTGGTGGAGCGTACACAACGCACGACTTGACGGGTAAAGAGATCAGCACTGGTGTTCAGCAAGAAGTTGATACTGGTCTGAAAAGCATGATTGCCCCACTCTTGGCTGGTGTGGCAATGGCTGTTGGCCTACCGCCAAGTGGATTTGAAAGCATTTTCGGCACGGCTGGAACTACTGCCGCAGAATCTGCTGCTGCATCGACAGTTGTACCTGGTACTGGGATGACGCTTGCCGAGTTGACCCAGCTTGATTTATCAATCGGTGGTACTGGTGCAGGCATAGACTTGGCTGCAAGCATGACCGGCGTTCCTGCCGCAACTCTAGCAAGCGAAGTTATTTCCACAGTAGCCGCATCGCCTGCTGTAGCGGCGGTGGTTCCAGAGGCAGCAGCAACGATCAGTCAAGTGGTTGGTTCAGATTTGGCTGCTCTTAGCGGTACAGCAGGCGCTACTACGCTAACGGCTGCTGAAACCGCTGCCCTTACTGGTGGGGCCGCAACAACTGCTGGTGGTGGTGGACTGCTGACAGCGCCAGCAACAACTGCTGCATTAACTTCTAGCCAAGTAGCCGCCGTAGCACCAAGTGCATTTGCAGGTGAGGCGTTAGCCGATGCAGGCTTGCTATCTGGTGGGACTGGAATGACCTCTGCCGTAGCACCAGCAGCTGCCGCAGGCACAACTGCCGCTGCCGTAGCACCAGCAGCAGCAGCGCCAAGTGTGTTTGCAGGCGAGACATTGGCCGATGCAGGCTTGCTATCTGGTGGGACTGGAATGACCTCTGCCGTAGCACCAGCAGCAGCCGCAGGCACAACTGCTGCGGCCTTGGCTCCTGCCGCCGTAGCACCAGCAGCAGGCACAACTGCCGCTGCCTTGGCCCCAGCCGCAGCAGGAACAGCCGCAGCGACTGGTCTGCTGTCCGGTGCGGCCTCTACCGTAGGTTCAACTTTGGCCAATGCTTTAATAGCCCCCGGCAGTATTGGTGGGTTGTTACAAGGTGCAGGCGGCTATTTGCAAACCGAAGAGAGTAAAGCGGCGGCAAAACTGGCAGCGCAGAACATGACCGCAGCGACTAAGGCGGCAACCGAAGGCGCTCAGTTCAAGCCAATCGGGACAACAACTCGGTTTGGTACAAGTCAGTTTGGGTACGACCCGACTACTGGCCAGATGACAAGCGCAGGCTACACCTTATCCCCAGAGGCCAAAGCCCAGCAAGACCGATTCGTGGCTTTGCAAAACGCTGGACTGACACAGGCCGAGCAAGCACAAGCACAGTTTGCGCCTCTTCAGACCGGCGCTCAAAGTATGTTCAGTTTGGGCAATCAGTACCTTGCCCAGAACCCTCAAGATGTTGCGGGTAACTACCTAAAGCAACAAATGGCGCTTTTGGCCCCAGGTCGGGAACTCGAACTTGCCAACTTGCAAAACAAGTTGCAGCAACAAGGCCGAGGCGGTCTGTCTGTGGCCCAAGGCGGCGGCTACGGCGCAACAACGCCGGAGCTACAAGCAATGTACAACGCTCGGGCCATGCAAGAGGCTCAATTGGCGGCAAATGCCGAACAAGCAGGGCAGCGCAATGTGCTGTTTGGCGCTGGGCTGTTGGGCCAAGGCACCACGGCGATGGGCAACTACTACGCCGGCCAGCAGCAGGCTTACGCACCCTATACGACTGCATCCGGTCAAGTCCAAGGGCTTGAAGCATTGGGCCAAGCACCAATGACCACTTCTTTGGGCATTGGCCGAGATGTGTCTACGGCTGGCGCAAGAGCCGGTCAATTGGGCATTGGCGGGACGCAAGCGGCGGGTAATTTTGCTACCACTTCAGCCGCAACGGTCAACCCATTGGCAAACATATTGGGCGGTTTAGGTGGATCAAACGCTTTTACTTCAACACTAAGCGGTCTGTTTGGTGGGGTTAATCCATATACAAGCACTGTGCCTGCAACGGGTGTTAACCCGTACCCAGCTAATTTTGACTACAGCAACTGGTCTTTTTAAGGATACATCATGGCAGACATCGTTCCAAGCCTTTTTGGGCTAACTCCAGAAATGTATGGTGAGCAGCAACGCAGAAGTGCTTTGCAAGAAGGCATAACGCTTGCCCAGCTAGACCCATCAGCCCGTGGCACGGCCATGACCTACGCAGGTGCTAGAAACTTTGGCAATGCCTTTGGCGGCGCTATGGGCGTACAAGACCCTCAGTTGCAGTTGATTAGTATTAGAAACTCTATCCAGCAACAGATTGACCAAACCAATCCTGAGTCGATCCTAAAAGGCGCTCAAATGCTTGCTCAAGCTGGTGACCAACAAGGTGCTATGGCTTTGGCTCAATATGCTCGTCAAGCACAAAGCGAGATGGCTCAAACAGAACAGCGTTTAGCAGCAGGTAAAGCATCTTTGGCACAGGCTGCTCGCGAGCGTGTGCAGGCAGCCACGCCTGCTATTCAAGAAGCCAATGAGATGGCTACACTCCAAGATACGCTTGACCAATTAAAAGCACAACCCGTAAGCCCAGAACGCGACCGCGCGATAAATATGATAACAACGCGCTTTGTCCAACTTGAGCGTTTGACGAACAAAAAAGAAACCGCAGCTAATGTCAAAGAAGTTGGTGTGGCCGAAGGAACTCGGGAACCAGTATATTTGGATGTCAATAATGACCAACAATTTATCTTCAAAACCGGTGCTGATGGTAAACAAATGCGTGTCCCTTACGCAGGCGGCGTAGATAGAACTACCGCCAAAACTATGGTTAGCGTTAGCCAAAAACAAGAAGAAAAGTTTGCTGAAAAGCGGGGTACAACCCAAGCAGATGCGTTGGCAACCGCCAGTGCAGCAGCGTCAAGCGGCGTAAAAGCGCTCAATACACTAACATCAATGAAAAAATTGGACGCATCCGGTGAATTGTTTACTGGTCCATTGGCTAACTCTTACATTGGAGCTACTAATTTGTTAGCCAGCGTAGGCTTGTTAAGCCCAGCCCAAGTTAAAAATTTGGCATCATCTGAAATATATGATAAGCAAGCCAAAGACCTGGTTATGGAAGACTTAGGTGGAAAACTAGGCGCTCAAATTTCTGACGCTGACCGTAAGTTTGTTGAAGCGCGTATTCCTCAAATCACGACTAGCCAAAAAGCGCGAACTGAACTATTGGATAAGTTGATTGAAATTCAAAAAGGTAAAGTTGATTATTGGCGCAAAATGAACGCGCATGCTAATAAGTACAACAACTTAAACGAGTTTGATTTTTCTGAAGTTTACTCACCTGTGCCGACTGTCCCGACTGCAACGCCAAGCGGGGCGTGGTCGGCTAAACCAGTTAAATCATAAGGAACCATCATGGGAAAATTTGTTGTAACAAGCCCGGATGGCGTTCAATATGAAGTAGATGCGCCAGAAGGCGCAACTGAGCAGCAAGCAATTGACTATGTTAAATCTAACTACGCCCCGCAAGTTGCCAAGCCTGGTCCTACTTTGGGTGCTCAGTTAGAGCGCCAAGCTGGGCTGGCAGGCCGCGCAGTTATAGAGGGCGCGTCTGCCCCAGTAAATATGGTAGCTAATGCTCTAAGCGGCGCATATAACTTGGGGGCTAACTTACTAGGTTCTGAAAGCCGTATGCCATATATGTCTCAAGGCCAAAGCAAAGCGCTCACTCAATTGGGCGTTCCAGAACCCGAAACAACAATGGAACGCACTGCGCAAGCAGGAATGCAAGGGTTGGTGTCGGCTGGACAGATGGCCAACATAGCGCCTAAAGTTCTCGGTGCTGATTTGGTACGTCAACTCCCCGCTGCGGCTGCTGCGCCAATGGCCGCGCAACCAGTAGCTGAAAAAACTAAAGAGATTACGGGTAGCGATTTAGCTGCTACTCTTGCGGGTATTGGGGTTGCGGGTGCGGCGGGCAAAATAGCGGGCGATGCAATGGGTTGGTTGTCGTCAGGGAAACAACAACCAATGACTATGGCCGAAGTTCAACAACGCGCTCAACGCGCATATACCAAAGTAAGCGATGCTGGTATTGAATTGAACCAACAGAATGCAAACGATCTAGTCTCCAAAGTAAAGACACGATTAGATGCGGTTGACTATCTTCCTGAAAATGCGCAACCAGTAGCAAACATACTAAAAAGATTTGAAAGCATTGCTGAAAGGGGAAATGTCTCTTTCAATGATGTAGACCAAATGCGCCGGTTGGCTAACGGGCTAAAAGGAAATGCGGATAAAAACATACGCCGGTTTGGTAGCGAAATGGTAGACAGCATTGACAGCCACATTGCGGCCCTATCACCTAAAAATGTAACCGCTGGCGCGGGTGGTATTGACGAAGCCGTTAAAACCATAGTGTCAGCACGAAAAGATTGGCGTAATCTAAGCCGCGCGTCTACTTTAGAAAATGTGTTAGATGCTGCCGAAGTTAGGGCGCTAAACCCAACCGCGTCCGAAAGCGAATTGATCCGTAAAGGTTTTATAAACCTTGCGGCTAACAAAGAAAAAATGCGCTTGTTTACTGAAAACGAACAGAATGCCATAAAAGCTGTGGCCAAAGGTAGTTCTTTAGACAATTTGTTAACCGTAATGGGTAAATTTAACCCCCAACGAAATCAGATAGTTACCGGTGGCACGGTAGTAGGTGGAATTGCCAGTCCTGAAACTTTAAAATACACCGCACCGCTTGCAATTGTAGGATACGGCGCGGATAAATTGCAAGGTGTCATGCGCCGCAGAGCGGCACAAAGGACAGTAGGTGGTTTACTATCCGGAGAAACACCCCCGCAACCACCGTCTTATTTCACTAGAGGTTTAGCAAGTTCTTTGTTAGTACCACCCGAACCACAATGAATGCGCTGGCTTGTTCTTTTGTTTTTCCCTTTGCTTTTGGGAGCAAGCACATCGTGCAACATTGGCGAGTTTAAGATACTTGCGCTTACGGAACACGACCCAAGCAAGCGCAAAGAGATAACGCTAGTCTGGTTGAAGAAGAACGCCAAGCAATGCTCGAATGAGCAATTGGTGCAACTGTATAACCACTTTGCGGAGTGGCTAGGGGCAGCAGATAACTTTGAAATAAGGGGCTTAATCCATGACTACTACAAGCCAGAAAAATGATTGATGCGCTGCGCTGGTATCCAATCCTGCCGGTGGTTGGCTACCCGACAAAGTTTGATGTCGTCAATCAGCGCATGGAACGTCTGGACGCTG
>Ga0209297_1002009_pt1 | contig 11521 bp, 9 predicted proteins | sample S_130805_MF_Meta_FD_187322 | JGI IMG/M metagenome (GOLD analysis project Ga0209297, IMG submission 187322) | Freshwater microbial communities from Lake Simoncouche, Canada to study carbon cycling - S_130805_MF_MetaG (SPAdes) (version 2) | ecosystem: Environmental > Aquatic > Freshwater > Lake ... | reverse complement strand
GAGTGATTTGACAAATGCGGCTCCCTCTATTTGACTTGCGCCATGTCTGAACCAGTTTCCGATCCTCAAGATCCACTCATCCGAGTCCTCCTCGTCTCAGCCGCCGTGGCAGTCGCCGGAGGCATACTCACCGCTGCTTTTGTGGTGACAGCGATGATCTCCGCAAATTTCAATTTTCTAAATTGGATGGAGTAGTCTCGCTGCCGCCATCCGCAGCAGCGCAGAAGCAACTCCCCAGAAGAATCATCCCTCCAGCCAAGTAAACCCACATGAGGGCCAACATGAGCGCCCCCACGGAACCATAGATGGCATTGTAGTTCACGATCTTTGGCACATAGGTTCCAAAGAGGCTCTGTCCGGCCTGCAGGGCGATCGCCACTGTGAGCGCAGCGCCCCACACCTGACGGAAATAAATTCGCCTCCCGGGAGCCAGCATGTAGAGAGCGACAAGGGCATAAAAAACCAGTCCGCCCGCAAGGAAATAGCGACCTGCCGCATAGAGGAGTGTCATTTCGCCCGGCGTCGGCAGTGGGAGGATATCGCCGAACCAAAGCTGAGCGGCGAGCAGGGTTTTAAGGATCGCCTGCAAAATCGCTGGCACCACCAAACCCAATCCCAGCGCGCTGGCCACGACGCCCATCATGAGAAGATTTTTCACCGGAAGCTTCCACCATGGGAGTAATGTCCGGTGCCAAGCTCGGTTCACGCCTTGGACGAGAGCCTGAAAAAACCGCAACGAACTCCACACAAGGACGAGCAAAGAGGCCAAGCCCACGCCGCCACGCGCCCGCTGGAGTGACTCCGACATTCTCCAAACCAAATCCCGCTGCCCATCATCCATCGGGAAAATTTTCTCAGCCGCCGAAATCGCCGAAACCGGATCGACAAACACCGAACCGACCGTCAGCAACAACGCGAAGAGCGGAAACAAAGAAAACAACGCATAGTAGGCAAACGAAGCCGCCCGCTGCTCCCCCTCGATCTCGCCAAAAAGCGAAACCGCCGCACAGGTCACACGCCATGGCTGTGAGAGGAAGGAAATCACGCAGTAAAAAATAACTCCGGAGACTGGATTTTGGACAGAATTAACCGAATTGACAAAATTTATAAAAAAAGCGCGCGGCAGCGCGATTCGAAACCCTGGGAGGGTTCATCGTCCTCGCATGACCCATTTTTCAGCCGCCCTCCGGCTCGGAGACCTACGGGTCGGAGAGTAGCGGCGTCCGAGGGGAGCATGACCGTCTCGGTCGTGCAGGCGGTCGGCGCACGGCTTGATGGGACTGAAGCGGCGTGGTGGCGGAACGGTTCAGTCTTGGGTCAAGCCGGAGGTTGACCCTCCAATTGGCTGCCGCGCTGCAGCGCGATTCGTTACAAAATCATTCGAAGGGATCCGCCTACGCGCTTCGCGGCTACGGCGTGACACTGGGTCCATCGTCCTCGCATGACCCATTTTTCAGCCGCCCTCCGGCTCGTAGACCTACCCTCCGGCGCGTGGGCCTACGGGCAGGGAGCGGGGTCGGAGAGCAAGCCACCCCTAAGAGCAATCTATATTTTCTTACTATTTTCTTTATCATCGTAAAATGGTCTGGACTATTTTACGATGATATCGATTATTTACCCATGCTCCCGCGTTTGTATGATCGATTGTTAAAATCTCATTTCGAGGAGAATCGCCAAATGGCTTTTCTCGCTGGACCGCGTCAGGTTGGCAAAACAGAGGTTGCGCGGGGCTTGGCGGATGTTTATCTGAATTTTGACAATCTGGACGACAGGGCCGTGATTTTGAAGGGTCCCTCGGCACTGGCCGGGCGGGCGGAATTGGACCGCCCGCGTGCGAAGCCACCCATCCTCGCCTTGGACGAAATCCACAAATTTCAACGCTGGAAATCGTTTTTGAAGGGCTTCTTCGACGGGCACTCGACGCAGTGCCGCATTCTGGCCACCGGTAGTGCGCGCATGGATATTTTCCGCAAGGGCGGGGACAGCCTGCTCGGACGGTATTTTCTCTATCGTCAGCATCCTTTCAGCGTAGGCGAAATCCTGTGCCCCGAGCCGCCCGCCACACCGCTCCGCGAATCGGCGGCGATCGCGGACGAGTCGTGGGAGGCCCTCTGGCGTTTCGGAGGTTTTCCCGAGCCGATGGTGCGGCAGAGCGCGGCATTTCTCAAAAAATGGCAGGCGCAGCGCATGGATCTCCTCCTGCGCGAGGATGTGCGCGACCTCACGCGGGTGCAGGAACTTCGCGGCATCGAGACCATGGGACACCTGCTCGCCGCGCGCTCCGGTGCCCAACTCATCCTCAGCAACCTGGCCGGCGAGATTTCTGCCAGCGTGGATACTGTGCGCCGCTGGGTGGCCATCCTCTCCGACCTGTATGTGGGCTTTGAATTGCGCCCTTGGTTCAAAAATGTCGCCAAGTCGCTGCGCAAGGAACCCAAGTGGTATCTGCGCGACTGGTCCTCCGTGACGGATCACGGCGCACGCGTCGAAACATTTGCGGCCTGCCATCTCCTTAAGGCCGTCGAAACTTGGACTGATCTCGGCCTCGGTTCCTTCGAACTCCGCTACCTGCGAGACAAACAAAAGCGCGAGGTCGATTTCGCCATCATCCACGACGGGGCGCCTTGGATTTTGATCGAAGTGAAAGCCTCGCGCGAGACGCTCTCGCCTCACCTTTTCCATTTTCAAAAACAAACCGGCGCCGCGCATGCGTTCCAAGCCGTATTTGACCTGCCGCACGAGCCGATCGATTGCTTTGCTCACACCAAGCCCGTCATCGTCCCGCTCCGCACCCTGCTCTCGCAATTGGCGTAGTTCACGGAGAGGCGGGGACACAGAGAGGGCCGTGAGTAAAAAAACTTCCCTACGCTGCAGGGACAGTGTCTTTCATCGTCGGGACGACCATGCCCCCTTTGCGCGCTGCCGCGCGGGTCGTGACAAAATCATTTGAAGGGGTCCCCCTACGCGCTTCGCGGCTACGGCGTGACATTGGGGTCATCGTCTCGCATGACCCAAGATTCAGACGCCCTCCGGCTCGTAGAGCCTACGGGTCGGAGAGAAGCGGCGTGAGGATGTCGATGAGGTAGCGGCGCGAGTGTCTTTCACGGTCGAGACGACCGTGCTCCCCTCTTTCGCGCGGCAGCGCTTCGTGAACCTTGGAGGGTCATCGTCTCGCATGACCCAAGATTCAGACGCAAAGCGGCGTGAGGATGTCGATGAGGTGGCGGCGCGAGTGTCTTTCACGGTCGAGACGACCGTGCTCCCCTCTTTCGCGCGGCAGCGCTTCGTGAACCTTGGAGGTTCATCGTCTCGCATGACCCAAGATTCAGCCGCGAAGCGGCGTGAGGATGTCGATGAGGTGGCGGCGTGAGGATGTCGATGAGGTGGCGGCGTGAGGATGTCGATGAGGTGGCAGGCGTGAGGATGTCGATGAGGTGGCAGGCGTGGCTTGGGCTGTTTTTGCGAGGAGGTGTCTGGCTGTTATTCCACACCTTCCGTGTTTGATATTTGGGCCATGCCGGAGGATGGCCCTCCCAATGGGCTGCAGCCGCAAGGCGGCGTGATTCTTGAAAACCTAATCCTTAGAACTCACCTTTGCAGCGTTTTCGTAAGCCACAGCAGAAACCGCCAGCCTCTCATGTCCAAAGCCTGCCTTGCTGGAGTTGAATAGAACTGGGGGCCACGCCATCAAGAGCGGGCTTTTAATTCAAACTTGGCGCGGGTGCCGAAGATCGGATGCGATTGCAATTTCTCCCAGCCGTCCATCGAACCGTCGAGCACATGGCGGGACAGCGCCAAACGCAGCGGTTGGTATTTCGCCCACTCGGGATCGGCGTCGCGATTCCAGGCTTCGATTTTTTCGCGGCGTGCGGCGGCAGTCGGATCGTTTTCTGCCAGAGCCACGCGGAGGACATAGAGCGCCTCGGGCGAGCCGGGATACTCGGGCTCGAGCAGGATCATGTTGGCAAAGGCGGAGGCGAGATAGTCCCAGCCCTGTTGCTTGCAAAGTTGATAGCGGTAGAAGAGGAAATCAACATTCTGCCGCTCTTCCTGGCGGCCGATGCCGAACTGCGGCGCGGCTTCCGATCCGCGAGCAAGGATGTCGAGCGCGGCCTGAAAATCCCCTTTTCCGCAAAGCTCCGCGAACTCGCCGAAGAATGATTCCTTGTAGAGAAACCATGCGGTGCTAGCTCCTTCGGCAATGCTCAGCAGCGGTTCCTTGAGCAAGGTGCGCACGGACTTCCAGTCGCCATCAAGCAGCGCGAGATTGGCCTGCGCGAGGCGGCAGTCATCGGTGGCGCGGGTCTCGGCCGGGGCATTTTGCCAGAGGGGCTTGCGTTCCTCATGACGCCCCATGCGCGAGAGCATCTGGTCGGCGGTCGAAATGAGATGGGTGTCGGAATAGCCTTCGCTGACCGAGCGGCGGATTTGCTCCAAGGCCTCGGCAGCCTTGCCTTCGTTCTCCGAAAGCTGCGCAAGGAAATGGTTCGCGTAGGCCGCCGTTTCTCCGCCGATGCCGGCAAGACCGGTGAGCAAAGCACGCGCTTTGGCGGGTTCGTTCGCATTGATCAATGCAACAGCCAGTGCGAGACGCGCATCATTGGTGAGTTCGTTTTCCTTTTCCGAAAGCAAACGGATCCATTCATCGCCGCCAACCCAACCGAGTTCGATCGCGCGTGCGATTTCGCTCTCATCGAGCTTGCCGGTGAGGATGAGCTTTCGGGAAATCGCAAGCCGTTCGTCTTCGGCGATGAGCGTTTCGGATTTCGTGATCCGCCAGAAGTCGGCGTCATTCCAGGCCGCCCAGTCCTTGCCGGTTTTTTCGATGCCGCGTTGCTCGAAGGCAGCGAAGTTTTCGGCGTAGTCGGCGGCGGTCGATGCGCCTTGCGCGCCGCAGAACGATTCGGTCCAACTGATGCTCTCGCCGGCCTTGAGGATGCCGGTGTCGGGTTGGGTCGGCAGCAGGCCGCATTGGATCTCGGCATAAGGCACCCAGTTCGGCTCGGCGAGGGATTGCCAGAAAGTTTGGTGCACGCCCTGACTGCCAAGCGACCAGAGCTTGCGACCCTTACAGATATTGCGGTCGGCGCGATGCACAAAGCTCCAACCTTCTTTCTCGTTGGTGTAGCCCATAAAGTCGGATGCGGTATTGGGCAAATATCCCGAGACGACTTCGTGCTGGTGCAACCACTGCGACCAATCGACTCCATGCACCATCGGCCATTGATGAAATTCATAGCCCTGACGAAACATCGCATGATGCAGGAACTCGCCCGGCGCCATCATCACGCGGTCGCGCCACTGCTGCGGCACCGCGATGCAGGTCCACCAGTAGAGGCTCGGCTGATCCTTGCCGGAGTGGTTGGTGATGGTCATGCGCGAGACCAGTGTTCCTTTTTCCAGCGTGAGGATAACCTCCCAACCGCAGCCGAAGAGTTCGTCAAAAGCGCCCATGGCGATCGCCTCGCGGCCATCGGCGAGCGTCACCTTGCGGGTCTCGATCGTCGAGATGCCGTGCACATTGTGGCCATAGCGGAAGGGATTGAACTCGATGCCGCCGATGCTCCAGGGACCCGAGAGCGACATGTTCGCGAGCGGGAGACTCGGTGGCGACCAGAGGAGATGGCGGTTGAGTTTTTTGTCGAAGATCTCCATCACCCGACCGGCGATCGAGGGCATTACCGTGACCCGCGCAAACTCATCCTCCAAGCGCACCACCGGTAACTCCCGCACCTCGAAGTGGCCGGGATAATCCATCGCCTTCTTGTAAGGAAACGCCGATGTCCAAAGGTTGCGGTGGATCGGCTGCAGGTGCTTCGGCACGCCCGGCGCGGGGTGGTAGGGAAACATCTCCTCATCGTGATTGACGCGCGGCGCGGAGAGGCGCTTGCGCTCGGTGAAGGGACGAAGGTGGAAAGCTTGGGTAGTGCGTTGGATGGCCATCTCAAAAGACAAATGCAACTGATAAAAATAACCCCCCAGTTCGTTGCATCCATTGAAGAATTAAAAATAAAATTACACTTTTTGAACTTGGGCACACCGCCCAATGGCCAAGAAGCATTGAAGCTCCACAACCAAAACCGCGCGGCAGCGCGATTCCCACCGGCGATGTGCTTCCTTCGCACTTCCCAGTGCTTCGGTTGGCATGACCCATTCTTCAGCCGCCCTCCGGCTCGGAGACCTACGGGTCGGAGAGTAGCGGCGTCCGAGGGGAGCATGACCGTCCCGGTTGTGCAGGCGCCAGGCGTGGTTTTGGCCGTTTTTGCGGAGAGGTGTCTGACTGTCATTCCACACCTTCTGTGTTTGATATTTGGGCCATGCCGGAGGATGGCCCTCCCAATGGGCTGCAACTGCGCAGGGCGTTGTTCGCACGCCAATGAAATCGCCACGCCAGTGTCTTTCACAGTCGGGACGACTGTGCTCCCCTCTTTAGCCCACCGCGCGGCAGCGCGATTCCCACCGGCGATGTGCTTCCTTCGCACTTCCCAGTGCTTCGGTTGGCATGACCCAAACTTCAGCCGCGTAGCGGCGTTCTGACCCCTGGTTTAGATTCTTGTTTCAAAGCCTGAAGCGATGCATTTTCAGTCGGAATGAGAGTGTCCAAAAGCACATCCCGCCCGGCTACCTCGAAGACCGTTGCTGTTTTTCTGAGCTGGTTTGAGCCGCGTATTCTCAAGGGAATCGCCCGCCTGGCCCGGGAAAAGAATTGGGCGCTCCTTTTGGATTACGCCCAGGTCCACAAGTGGTCGGCGATCCCGAACAAGTTGGATGGCTTGATCTGTTTCGTCGGCCCCGAGCGGAAGCCTGCGGAGTTCCTTCGGAAAATGAATGTGCCGACCGTGGTGTTGGGTAACGCGGATGAGGGGCTGATGGGCGACAAACCGCGCGTGCTACAGGATGACTTGGCTTGCGGCCGTTTGGCGGCAGAGCACCTTCTCTCCCTCGGGTTTGAAAATTTCCTCACGATCGGCAAAAAAAACCGCACCTTTTTCCGGGAGCGCATCAAGGGCTTTACCCAGGCACTCGGCAAACGGGCAAAGGTGATACAGCATGCATGGATCGGGGAATCCCTCGCCCACGCGAGCCTGCGTGGACCGATTGAGGAGGCTATGAAAAAAGTGCCGAAGCCCATGGCCATCTTCGCGCCTTCGGATGTGACCTGCGTGCATGTGATGCAATGCGCACAGAATCTGGGACTGCGCGTCCCGGAGGAAGCCGCCATCCTCAGCGCCAACAATGACGAGTTGATCTGCGATTTTGCTCCAGTCCCGCTTTCAAGCATTCGCCTGAACTTTACTCAATGGGGATTCGAGGCCGCTGTGCTATTGGACAAATTGATGAATGGCCGCGCCCCGTCGGCACCAGTTCCAGCGATCCCTCCAGGGAGTATTGTAAGCCGCCAGAGCACAAACATCCTGCTTGTGCCCGATGAGCAGGTCGCCCAGGCCATGCGATACATCTGGAAAAACCTCTCGCGTTCCTTACCTATTCAAGAAATCGCAGACCATGTCGGCGTCTCGCACCCGACGCTCGGCCGCCTGTTCCGCAAGCATCTCCGGCGATCCGTCAGCGAGGAGATCATGCTCGCCCGACTGGATATGGCCAAACAAATGCTGACCTTTCAAAAAATGCCGATCCAAGACATCGCGACAGCCTGCGGATTCAACACGCCGAACTACTTCAACAATGTCTTCCACAAGTCCACGGGAGTCACACCCCGCAAATTCCGGATCACCGCCGATCCCACCACCGCAATCTCCAGACCGGATTTTGTGTCTCTCTCGCCTTCCATGGCGGAAAAGAAATAAAATCCGCCATCGGGTCATCGCCGCGTAAAACGGCAAACCGATGATGTTTTCCTCGCAGAGGCGGGGCGCCGTGTCGTTATTGGCAGCACGCCGCGACGAACGCCTATTTTCATCGAATTTTCCAGAATTCCAACTTGCAGAAAATCAGTTTTTCGGTAAATCGTAAAATATGACAGCTACGCTTCAGATGGGTTCCAGAGGAACATTGACACTCCCCAAAAAAATACGCGAAAAATTTGGACTTTCTGGAGACAGCATCGTTTCAGTAGAGGACACGGAGGAAGGAATCCTCATTAGACCGGCCGCAGTTTTTCCGATGGAGATTTATTCAGAGGAACGCATCGCAGAATTCGACGCGCAAAATAATTCTGCTATCGCCGACATCTTTAAAAACCAACCGGCTTAAAAAATGCCGATGAAGATTTTTTTGGATGCGAATATCATTTTCTCCGCATCGCAACTTCAAAGCCCCTCGTGGCAACTCTTGGAGCGTCTTTCAAAGAATGCGACTTTAATCACCCACCCCGCTGTATGGGATGAGGCCAAACGAAATCTCCTTCTTAAGCGATCCGCCTGGTCTGCTGGTTTGGATTATTGGCGCGAGCGCATTTTTCAATCCACAGCGATGGGTCCATGTCCCGATGTGGGGCTTCCATCCAAGGACGCGCCAATCCTCGCCGCTGCTATAGCATCCAAAGCCGATCGCCTTCTCACTGGTGACCTCAAACATTTTGGCCATCTCTACGGCCAAACTCTCCAAGGAGTCCTCGTCGTTTCGCCCCGATTGCTTTCAGAAGAAATCGTCAAGCTGGGCTGGACTGGCATTGATCAGAACCCCACTTGATCGAATAAAAACGCAGGCAAATTTTGTTTCGGGCAACAGAGTCTCCGCAGCAAAAATAGCGCGTCAGCGCGATTCGAAACTTGGGAGGGTTCATCCTCCGGCATGACCCAATCTTCAGCCGCGCAGCGGCGTGCGGTGATCGTTCAGGTTGCCACACCAGTGTCTTTCACAGTCGAGACGACTGTGCTCCCCTCTTTAGCCCACCGCGCGGCAGCGCGCTTCGAAAACCTTGGGAGGGTCCATCCTCCGGCATGACCCATTCTTCAGCCGCGAAGCGGCGTTCTCGTAGTGCTCCGACTCGGAAAGAGGCGGCATTTCTGCGAGCACCAGTGATGCAAGACTGTGCGCGGTGAATTCCGAAAAAATGAAAGAAAACGAACACTGACCCCTAGTTTACAAGGAGTATTCTCTCCAGATTAAATCGCACTGCGCCAAGGTCTGCCAGCGTCCCAAATGAAATTCCCATCCTGCTTGTCCGGCAACGAAGTGACGATGGGACGGAGGAATTCAGCAAGGAAGTTCACGACATCTAAAAATGAGTCTGGAGCGTTGGTAAATCGATTCCGGCGAAGAAACGCACTCCACTGGGCGACCTTTGATGGACTCATCGCGAATTCCTCCGTGAAACACACAGGACCGTCAATCAACGCTTTGCCTCGGTTGGAAAAAGTCTGCTCAATCGCATGTGAAAGTTCCGGCATTCGGAATTGTCCAGTTTTTGCCAGAAGCCAAACATCGAAAAAATCCTTCATGCGACTATTGAGTTCGCCCAGTTTGACCATCGTCTCGAACTTCTCTGCAATTACGGTTTCTCGATTGTAGGCCCACAGAACGGGCGCGGCATGACCAAGAATTGCGGGATAGACGATGGTTGTGGCTTCCGGCGTAATGACATCACTAAAGCCAATATCGATCTGCATCGGAAGGTTCGCGTTCCCAAGCTCCGCGCGGAATGTTGCCCGGACACCGTGATAGTCGGCGTCCTCGGCAATGCGTTCAGTCACGACCGATTCGTGATCGAAAACCATGCCATCCTCATCGGTTGGAATTCGGCAAATCGCCGCGATGGCATTCCGCACCAAGTCGAGGTCATTACTCACTCTTCCGAGAAGATCAATATCCCTCGTCGGGCGGGAAAATGGCATCTCCCAGGCCAGCAACATCAAAGCTCCTTTGAGAACAAAGTGATTCCGGTAATCGGAACGGGCGAGCCGGTAAAGCCACCGTTCAAGGGCGTAGAATTGAGCCAACTCATTGAATGGTCTGCCCGATTGGCGTGACAGATTCAGCAACCGCTGGTGCACAGAGGCTGAAACATTCTTGATTGGTTTCACAGTGTTGCCTCCAAATACGGACGGATCACATTTTCAACCCGGCAAACGCGGGCAAACCGCATCACGGCTTGATAATCCCGTTTCGGCTGCGATCGATAGGCGCGAAGAGCTTCAAGCGCGATATCAAGCCCCACTTTGTTCCGATACTTAAAAACGTCTGCGAGAGTTTTTTCACGGCAGTAAACTCGAATGGCAACGCCATCGAGACTATGAGTTTCGATACCGGCACTCAGGGATTCAGGAGAAAAGCGGAAAACTTTGAGCGGAGGATGATCGAGACGAGGTATCCGTGCCGTGCGTGAAAGGGCCACCTCCACCGCGTGCGGAATCTGTGTTGTCAGACGATGAAATGCGAGAGCTGTCAGCAAGCAAAACACCGCTTGCGGCACTTTCTTCGCAATAGTGAGAAGATCGGGCTCTCCCGGCGGCGGGAGTTCGGCAAGTCGAAATAGTCCGCGTGCGATCTGCTCGACTTCTCCGCGATCACGCATTCCATAGAGTGAGCGGGGGTGAATTCCAGCCCGCAGGGCTTCACAAGTCCGCAGCGTTCCATTGCGTTCTTTGAAGATACGATGTGCGTGTTGCGTTGAAGATTGCATGCAGGATAATAATGCAAACAGATTTTAATATAACACTGCATTATTATCCATTGTTTTTTAGGAAAAAGGCGAAATAGCGAGTTAAAATCTAACGCATTCTCTGACTGCCAGGCCCTTGGCGTCCCAAACTTCAGCTGCGAAGCAGCGTCTCTGCTGGATGCAATGGCGGCGTTGCCGCACAAGTCGGACCCCGGCGGCGCGCCGACCCTACCTTGGATACGCGGCAGCGCGATTCGTAACCCAGGGTAGCAACTGCCATGCCCTTGGCGTCCCAAGTTTCAGCCGCCCTCCGGGTCGGAGAGAAGCGGCGTCTCACGAAAGCCGTGCACTCACGCTGAAGCTGCCCGCCGTGCCTGCATGTCGAAAGGCGAGTCGGTGCTGGATACCATCGAGCAATGGCAATTCGTCCACCCGCCATGCGCAGCCTGCGGGAGCATTCAATTCTACGCGACCGCGCGTGCCGGTGAGCACCGCTCGGCAGCCGTCAATAGTCACCGGCAGGCGGGTCTGCCAGTAGAACTCGACCCCTTCGCCGGCGGCGAGTTCGTAGTCGTCGCTGATGATCAAAACATCCGCGCTTGGCGAGTCCCAGGTGCGATGCCAGCGGCGGTAGTAAGACTCCCAACCGGGAGTCACATCGAGTTCCGCATGGAATGACACCGCATCGCCTGTGCCGACCGGTTTGACATCCACTGGAAGCGGGCAAGCGGGGTGAGGCCTCTCCGTCATGCCGAATGGCACGAGCATGTTGTGGCGTTCGCAGTTCCTGAGTTGTATCGCCAGCGGGAGGCTGTAGTCGCAGCTTCCGGGGTCCAGAGCGAAAGTCTCGCCAGCGAATTCGAGAATGAAGCTGCCCTTATCCTCGTGGGTGTGCCCGGCGTTGGCACGATTACCCTGAATGAAAAGTTTCACCCAGGCATCGCCCAGTTTGCGCTG
>Ga0209297_1002007_pt1 | contig 11522 bp, 10 predicted proteins | sample S_130805_MF_Meta_FD_187322 | JGI IMG/M metagenome (GOLD analysis project Ga0209297, IMG submission 187322) | Freshwater microbial communities from Lake Simoncouche, Canada to study carbon cycling - S_130805_MF_MetaG (SPAdes) (version 2) | ecosystem: Environmental > Aquatic > Freshwater > Lake ... | reverse complement strand
CAATCCTTGGGGATCCAGGATCAGGTGGAAGTGATATGTGGGGACGTTGAGGTATTGCGAAGCCAAGATCGCTTCGTCCATGCTTTTGATGCTGCCTGCGCCCGAGGCTTTGGTCCCCCACTCCAAACCCTGCGATGGGCCGTCGGTCTGGTGAGGTTGGGCGGGTATGTCGTTGTGAGCGAACCTCCACCCGGTAGTCCAGATCGCTGGGCCGATGTGGATCTGGGAAGCCTCGGAGTGTCCGCCCCAACAAGGCTTGGTCCGGTCGCATTGTTCCACGTGGAACATATTTAGACCCCAAATTCGTAATCTCAGCCCAAAATGTTCCACGTGGAACATTCTCGACCCAGTCAGATATTGATAGAGACCGTATCCCCAGTTGATCGGCGCCCCTTCGGTAGAATTGGGGTGATATGAACTCGGCAAAACCTGAATCCACTCTGCCGCACCCCGTTCCACGGGTGATTGCGATGGCCAACCAAAAGGGTGGGGTAGGCAAGACAACAACCACGATCAATATGGGCGCTTGTTTAGCCGAACAGGGATATCGAGTGTTGATTGTGGACCTTGATCCGCAAGGTAATGCCTCAACTGGCTTGGGTTTGAATACTCGAGAAATGGAAACCAGTGTGTATGACGTGTTGTTGCATGACACCCCAATGGAGGACTGTCTTGTGCCCACGGCGGTTCGCAATCTTTTTGTCGCACCTTCCAATCTGGATCTAGCCGGTGCAGAAATTGAGCTAGTACCTGCCATGGGTCGAGAAACTCGTCTGAAGAAGGCGATTGAATCCGTGTTGGATCAATTTGATTACGTACTGATCGACTGTCCGCCATCGCTTGGTCTCTTAACTGTTAACGGCCTTACTGCTGCGCGCGAAGTAATCGTGCCGATTCAGTGTCAGTACTACGCACTTGAGGGTTTAGGTCAGTTGCTACGCAACGTTGACTTGGTGAGCCAAAACCTCAACCCTGACTTGGCGGTCAGCACAATTATTTGCACCATGTTCGATACCAGAACCAAATTATCTGCCGATGTTGTTAATGAGGTGCGCGAACACTTTGGTGACAAAGTTTGTCAGACAGTTATTCCACACACTGTTCGACTTGCTGAAGCTCCATCACATGGCAAACCAATCACCACATTTGATTCAAACTCGGCTGGCGCAAAGGCCTACCGAGCTGTTGCATTGGAGGTGAGTGGTGGCGCGCCGCAGCGGATTGGGTAAAGGCTTAGACGCGCTTATCCCCACCAATCGAAATACTGGTAGTGCCACAAATAGTACTAGTACTAGTAACGGTACAAATATAGAATCAGCAACAGGGCTTAAAGACATCCCTGTAAATTCAATTGACCCAAACCCAAACCAACCTCGGGTGCATTTTGATGAAGCCTCACTTGCTGAACTGACCGCATCCATTTTGGCAATTGGTGTGCTGCAACCAATTTTGGTGCGCCCAGAAGGAAGCGATCGATATCAGTTGATTGCAGGCGAGCGCCGCTGGCGTGCCGCATCACGTGCAGGATTACAAATGATTCCCGCAATCGTGCGCGTTACTGACGATGTTTCATCAGTAGAGCAAGCCCTCGTTGAAAACTTGCATCGACAAGATCTCACACCACTTGAAGAAGCCGCCGCGTATCAGCAACTACTCGAAGACTTCAACATGACACACGAGCAGGTGGCGAGCAAGGTGGGCAAGAGTCGCTCTGCAATCACCAATGCATTACGGCTACTCGGACTCCCACCATCAATTCAGTCGTTGTTGGCCGATGGACGACTGTCGGCGGGTCACGCAAAAGCATTGTTGGGTACTCCCGACCGTTCGTTGCAAGAGCAACTGGCGAAGCGCGCCGTGGAGATGGGTTGGACCGTTCGAGGTGTCGAAGAGGCAGTTCGAGACACCCAACCACCGTCAACTCCGTCAGGCGGGGGAGCAGGCACGGGAAATACGGGCAAGACTTCCGGAAAATCGGCAGCCTTGACCGGGACAAAGACAACAGCATTACGACCGCCGGGACTGCTCGAACTCGAAGGCCTTCTTGCCGAGCATCTGCAAACGTCGGTGGGGGTAACCATCAGTGGCAAACACGGCAAGGTCACTATTGATTTCGCCGACCTCGAAGACCTCGAGCGGATTTACCGACTCATGACCGAAGGGCCTCAATCAGAGGACTAATCAGCGCGTAAAAAACTCTACGTCTCACGTGGAGCATGAGCGTAAACAACAACTTGACAGTCCTCACAGACTGTGAACAAACCTGTGGATAACCCCCGAAATGGCTGATCAGATGGGCTTTTGGGGGGCGAACCAGACAGTGACTGCTGTACACACGGCACTAGCAATGACGTCAAACTCGGGTTGAATGCTTTGCCCGAAAACGCACAAAACGGCAGGCATTCGAGTCGCTCGCAGGATGGGAAGACGCATTCCCTTGACTGCGAATTGCCCGGGACCAATCTCGTTGAGTTGTGCCGCGATGGCCTCAGCCAGTTGGTGCCCACCCGGTGAACTGAAACCTTCAGTTTCATAAAAAACAATCTCATGGTGTTGGGCCGATGATGCTGCAATACCGACATAAACATCTGCTTGAAAGCTATTGGCCGACGTTGCGTGCAAAGTTGAATCCGCTTCCTCAACCGTCATGACGTCGTTGTACTGCTCACGTAACTTTCGAGTAAGACCCCTCGAGACACGTTGTAGATCACCAAAGCAACCCACCACTATTTTGAGCGAATCGCCAACCCGTGCCGCATGATGAAGTTTTTCAGATTCTCGCACCGAAACTATTCCCGGACCTGACCCTGTTTGGCTACCCATTCGCGACAAGGCCTGAAGTGTTTCGGCACCACAGATGCCATCGGCAACTAGTCCGTAGTTTTGTTGAAAGTCGGTGAGGCAATGAATTGATTTTGGTCCGAGTATTCCGTCTATGTGTCCACAATCGAAACCAAGTTGCGCAAGATTTGTTTGTAGTGCAATGACATCATCACCGCGTTGATGGGGAGATGTGAGATACAACAAACGCGCACCACTCAGCCAGGAAGCCTCAATCAATGCATCCCATGCATTGCGATCACAAACACCATCTTGAGGTAAGCCTCGATTGGTCTGAAATTCACACAGTGCCGTATGGGTAAATTCACAGAAATAGCCTCGCTCCACTAGCGAATCATCAAGAAATCCAAGCGACGTAAGCCGCTGCTGCATCGCACCTACTGCGTTATTGCGCTGATGGATTGTTAGTGGGAAGTTGGGAGAAATTCTGCAAGCTCCTGTAGCAGTTGACCCTTACCTTTTGCTCCGACCAAACGCTTTTGCACTTCACCGTTATTAAAAATCAGCAGTGTTGGAATACTCATCACACTGAAACGTTGTGCAATATCTCCATGTGCATCAACATCAAGTTTTGCAATGGTCACTTTTCCAGCGAGTTCGGTTGAGAGTTCTTTGAGTACTGGCGCAATTGCTTTGCATGGCCCACACCACTCTGCCCAAAAGTCAACAAGTATCGGCGTAGTCGAGCTTTTTACGGTCTCGTCAAAGCTGTTGCTTGTGAGGGTGATAATTCCGTCTGCCATGGTGGTCCAATCTTTTTTGTGTTACGCAACATAATACCCACGCCAACATTCAACTCTGGATTATGAGTGCTGTGCCTCTAGCCACCGCTCACAATCAATTGCCGCCATACAACCAGAACCTGCAGCAGTAATGGCTTGTCGATATGTGTGGTCTTGCACGTCTCCACACGCAAACACACCATCAATGTTGGTGTATGTCGACCCAGATTTCGTAGTCAAATATCCGGTGTCTTCCATCTGCAAAATGCCCTTAAACAAGTCGGTGTTTGGTCGATGACCAATCGCCACAAATATGCCAGTGACATTCATTGTCGACTGTTCACCTGTGACGGTGTCGGTCATTTCGATGCCGCTCACTTTGTCTTCACCGAGAACGCGAGTTACTTGCTTGTTCCAAATAAATGAAATCTTCTCGTTTTTGAAGGCGCGGTCTTGCATGATTTTTGAAGCACGCAAAGAATCGCGGCGATGAACGATGGTGACCTTGGATGCAAACTTGGTGAGGAACTGCGCTTCTTCAAGTGCCGAGTCGCCACCACCAACAACAACGATTTCTTGGCCACGGAAAAAAAATCCATCACATGTTGCACAAGTTGAAAGACCGTGACCAATCAATCGCTTTTCTTCTTCAAGTCCAAGCATCAGCGACTGCGCGCCAGTGCTGACGATGATTGAGTCAGCCGTGTATTCGGTGTCGCGAACCCATGCTCGAAACGGCCTGGATGAAAAATCAACTTTTGTAACTTTTTCAGTGAGAAATTCGGTTCCAAACCGAATTGCCTGATCACGACAACGCATCATCAACTCTGGTCCCATGATTCCTTCTGGAAAACCAGGGAAGTTTTCGACTTCGGTAGTCAACATCAACTGGCCACCTGGCTGATCAGAAGTAGAAGAAGGCTCACCCTCGATAACGAGTGGTTGCAGGTTGGCACGAGCAACATAAATGGCAGCAGTGAGTCCGGCAGGACCAGATCCAATAATCAATACTTTGCTGTGAAGTGGTGTTGTCATGGGGGTTTCTTTTCTGTTGTACGGAATTTAGTCTTGCGGGTGTCGGCGGCGCATCAACAACATGCCTGCGACACAAAATAGTGCGCCAATTATCAAATAAGAAGCCCATACGGCGGTGTCGCGCGACCACCAAATGTCGAGCAGTGAGTTCATTGCTCGAATGCCACCAATTACTAGAACGATCAGCACAAAAATGGCGCCAACAATTGCCATGCTTCCAAAAATAAGGGCCCGAACAATCGCTACTGCGGGGCGCGTTGTTCGGTCGCGCACAAAGGCAACAATTCGGTCAATCGCGTCAACCGTGCGAGATGCCCACTGCGGATCGGTAAACGGATTGGAAGGCATACGACAAGGCTAACTTGCCTGGAACGTGACTCCCGAGAGCAATCCTTGATACGGATTGGACCCACTACATATTTCACTTTTTCCTATTTCACGCAGAGCGAGCAACACATATTGCGTGGGCTGGGCAATGATGAAGTTGGCGACGCGACGCTTGGTGTTATTGCCGGTGGTGATGCGTTGCCCCCAGCCAGCAAGCTGTGGTGGAGCAGTATCAGTCGCTGTGTAAACATCTATTTTCCACGGCGCATTACCCATATACACATTGAGAGTGCCAGTGGTGGGTGCAGAAAACTGGACGATTAAACCAACAAACTCTTTGCTCCCGAAATATTGATTTGAATAACAGGTGGTTGTCCAGTTTGTCTTCGGGTTGCTGTCAAGCAGCAAGGGTACGAGTCCTTCGTTTTCTTCGCCATCATCACCACTTGGGTCGTAACTCGTGATCGAGACAATTGATGCCGGCTCAATGACAGCAGGCGCAACTATGTCCTCAACTGGCGCGACGTTTGGTGTTGTTGATTTGCCAGTAAACCACAACGCGCCACCACCAAGCAGACCAGCGACAAGCAGTCCGGCAATGATTTGTCGCAGGCCGTCTTTTGCTGCTTTTTCTGTTTTTGTTCTTTTTCCTAATCGTGCAGTTTCTTCACGTGTCTCGTTGTAAATATCTTCGCGTGTGTTGTCGAGAAGTGGCTGACCAACAATGGCAAGTTGTGCCGGCCGCGGTTTCGCCGGAGTGGTTGCAACAGATCGCGAAGTTGATCTTTCCAACATTTCTCCACCCACAACCATCAACCCTGATGGAGGTGTGATTTCGGTGGTGCGATCTAGTTCGCCACTACGCGCTGCACGCAAAGCAACAATTGTTTCCGCAGCAGTTGCATATCGGTGATCAGGATTGCGGGCGAGAAGTTTATGAATAACTTTGACCAAATTTGGCGAAAGTGACGGACGCAAGCGAGCAAGGTCGGTTGGCTCACGCTGCAGTCTGGCAAGAGCCGTGTCTGCGTCGGTTTCGCCGACAAACGGCACACGACCGGCAAGGCACTCATATAAAACAAGCCCAAGACCGTAGAGATCGGCTCGGCCGTCGAGTGGTTTACCGCGCACTTGTTCTGGTGAAAGGTATTTTGCTGTACCCATCATGATGTTGTCGTTGGTGAGGTCGTCACCACTTGAAACAAGTGCTTTTGCAATTCCAAAATCTGCGAGCAAACAACGAGCATCCTTTGTCAACAAAATATTTCCAGGCTTGACATCGCGATGCACGAAATTTTGTCTATGCGCTTCTTCGAGTGCTGCTGCCACCGACAATCCAATATGAATTGTGAGTTGTGGCTTCAGTTTTTTTTGCTTGTCGAGCACATCGCGCAAACTTTTACCCTGCACGTATTGCATAATGACGGCTTGACGACCACCATGTTCGATGCAGTCATACACCGCAACGATATTGGGGTGAGTGATACCGGCACAGGCGACAGCCTCGCGTCGAAAACGCTCTGCCACATTGGCATCGTTTGCCAAATGAGGCTTGAGTAACTTGACAGCCACTTGGCGATGAAGAAATGTGTCGCTTGCAAGCCAGACCTCGGCCATTCCACCTCGGGCAATGCGGTGCTCGAGTTGATATCGGCCGCCAATAAGGCGTGAAAGTGGGCTGTCCTGACTCATCGCTGTGATGCGACAATACTTCCCAAACCCCTTATGAAACGGGGATATCTCGTGGATATCTAATGCGCGAGCAACTTACTTAGTGTGAAACGTAACGCCGATGGCACGTGGCCCTGTGTGTGAACCGATGATTGCACCAATGTCACTGACCATGATCTCGCCCGGATAAAACTCGTGCAGTGCAGCAACAAACTCTTGCACGTCATCACACTCGGCCTGCAAAACCGAAAGATTCTCGATCGATCCAGCGTCTTTCACTTTTTCAATCAGCAAAGCAATCGCTTTGCTGCGCGTGCGTTGCTTGCCGCCTTCTTGAATCAAGCCATCTTTGATTTGCAAAATCGGTTTAATCGCTAGTGCTGATGCAAATAATGCCTTTGCACCGCTGATGCGACCACCCTTCTTGAGGTTTTCGAGCGTGTCGAGCGCGGCCCACACCTGGGTTCGTGCGGCAAGATCATTGGCATATGCAGCGACTTCGTCCAAACTTGCGCCACCTGCAGCCTTTTTGGCACAAGCAACGGCAGCAATACCTTGACCCATCGAAGCCGAGCGGCTGTCCACTATTCGCACTGGAATATCACCGGCAACTGCGCGAGCAGCCAACTCGGCACTTTGCATAGTGGCCGAGAGTTGAGATGAAAGCGAGATGACAACGATGCCAGTTGCACCAGCAGAGAAAAGGCGACGAAATTCGGCTTCAAATTGTCCTGGCGACGGTGCTGCGGTCTCTGGCAACACAGCAGACGAACCACATCGCTCCCAAAATTGCGCAACGGTCAACTGCTGGCGATCAATGAACTCTTCATCGCCAAAGCGAAACGACAACGGAACAATGGAAATATTGTTGGCGTCTGCCAACGATTGAGGAATATCTGAAGCACTATCAGTAACGATGCGAACGGTCATAATTTTCTAGCCTACAGCAGGCTTTTTAGCCAATTGCAGGATGTTTTCGCGCAGCCGACTTACGGCGTTTTGCGCGCCAATGACTTAACCACCATGCAATCAACACAAGCGCGGCAGCGCCACTCACCACGAGGCCGAGGCCAGCAATGGCGGCGACTCTTGCAGTGAGTTGAACACGTTGACCGGCCTGCACTAATCCGTCTGGTGTGTACAGCACAACTTCAATCGGAAAGCGCCCGCTCGCGCGAGCAACAACAGGAATCACCAAGTCGACTGCGCCGTTTGCGGGCACTGTCACGATGCGGTCTTCGTCGGGAAACTGCAACTTGGCACTTGCGATCTCCACCGAAACAGTGAGGTCAACTGAAGATTCATTTCGAAGTTGCAAGCGCAAATCACTTTCGCGTCCGCCGAGTGTAAAACTCAACGACGCTGGAACCTTCACCGATGCCCGAAGTAATCGAAGTTGATTGCGAAAACCCTTGAAGTACAACGCAAAGTCATCGCTACTGAGTCGGCCATCAAGCATTACTAGTCGCGAATTCGTCCACGCCGCATGTTGTGGTGCATCAGGTGGCAACATCAGCGATGTTGATGCCAACTCATCCGCAAGAGAATCATTTGCCTTTCCAGCAATCGATACATCAACCCCATTTGAACGAGGGACTTTGACAAGCGTTGCCTCGCTGTTGGCGCGTGGGAGCGAACTCAATGCTCGCAGTCGAAGTTGTGGAGCACGATCGATTGCAACTGCCAGAGGAGCAAGCAAAGCAGTATTGATCGGTGCACCACTTGTAGTAGTGAGAATTACAAAGTTGGAAGACAAAACACCACCGCTATCAATCACTTCTTGGCGTTGCGCCAACAACTCTGCAGCAAGCGAATAGGCAGTAATTACAGGGTTGATTTGGTTGCTAGAAAGTGTCTTGGCAAAAACTGGATCCGTTGTTCTTAATGCAACATCACCCGAGATGCGATATGGCTTGGCGTAGTTGTCAAGTGTGCCAATTTTTGCGGCTGCCTCGGGTGTGAGAACAACAGTGCGCACATTAGACGTTTTGAGCAATGCAGCACCTTCTGCGTCAATGAGAACATTTGAAAACCAAACATTGGGCGAGAGATTTTTTTCTCCATTACGAAGCTCGAGAATTTCATCACCAAATTTGATCAGCCGTTGAAAGTCCTTGGATCGGCTGGTTCGTTGTGCACTTGATGGATTGAAGGGGACAAATGGTGCACGCAACAAATCGTGATTTGAAAACGCAGTTTGCAAGCGCGCCAATAAATCAATGTCGGCAGGTTGTGTTGAACGCACAAGACCATCCAAGATTTCGGGTGAAACCTGCACAGACAACGGTGCCGCACCACCTTCTAAAGACTGGGCGAGGTCGGTCAATTGTTTTCTTGTTGCATCGCTGATCGCAATAGTTCCGTTTGGGGCAAGTGCGAGTGGCGTAGTTACTGTTGACGCAATTGCTATAGGCAATCGTGCTGTTTCAATGGTTGAATTGAAAAAGTTAACGAACGTAGTCAGTTTGGAAACTGGTTGACCATTTTGCACAAAAGAAATTTGTATCGGGTACACACCGTCCTTTGTGAGGCGCAACGAGTTTGTGCGAGCAGTGGTTGACAGAAACGCGGTGTAGTTATTGGTTTCAGTTCGTGCCAATTGAATGAGTTGTAAGTCTGCAACTGCGAGTTGACTAACTGGTTCGACACCCGCAGTAATCGAGCGCACCTGCTCTCGGGTGACTACCGGGGCAAACGCCGCAATCCGCAGCGTTGTCGTGGGGTCTTGGTCGATCTGGTTGCGAACTGCTGCATCGGGTACACCAACTGTGAATCGAAATTGTGTGCCGGCAAGAACATTAAAATTTTGTGCCACCAAGCGCACGTCAATTGGTGTAACTACTACTGCGTTCGCTGCACGGGTTTGGTGGGGAAGAACACCAAGGAGCGAACACGTCACTCCGAGCACGATCAGTGCAGCACCACCGGCGCGTCGCAAGCGATCCATACTCACCAGTCTCACCGATAATTGTCTCAATTTGCGGTAGTCCCTCAAGTTCAATCAGTAACGCCTAACCTAATCAACGTGGTTCCGCAGCGATTTGCTCCAGTATTGGCCGAACTTGCGCCTCTCGGGGATATTTTTCGTACTGCTGATCGCCGCCTCTATGTAGTGGGTGGAACTGTGCGAGATCTGTTGCTCGATCGACAGATGAGCGAAGTGGATTTTGACTTCACTACTAATGCTCGTCCAGAAGAAACCAAACGCTTCTTAACCGGTTGGGCCGATGCCGTATGGACAACAGGCGAACGCTTTGGCACTATTTCTGCACAGAAGAACGGTCGCACATACGAAATCACCACTCATCGTGCCGAGGCATACTCACCTGACTCACGCAAGCCTGATGTTGAGTTTTCGGATGACATCGCCACAGATTTATCGCGTCGCGATTTCACGATCAACGCAATGGCACTTGAGGTAACGAGCGATGTGCCAGAACTCGTTGATCCGTATGGTGGAGCAGCGGACTTGATGAATCGCACGCTACGCACACCGCTTTCGCCAGAAATCAGTTTTTCTGATGACCCGCTGCGGATGATGCGCGCAGCACGTTTTATCGCAACACTGCAACTTCAACCAGTGCCCGAATTGGTTACTGCGGTGCAAAAATTGCACGATCGACTCAAGATTATTTCGGCAGAACGAGTGCGTAATGAGCTCGATCGCTTAATGGTGTGTGAGCATCCAACAAGTGGACTGTGGTTTTTAGTTGACACAGGTTTGGCTGAGCACTTCTTTCCTGAACTGCCGGCCATGAAACTTGAACAAGATCCGATTCATCGCCATAAAGATGTACTGACACACACCTTTGCGGTGGTTGAAAACGTGCGACCAGACGCATCTCCTGATTTTGATTTCCGCATTACACGGCTTGCAGCGTTGTTTCACGACATTGGCAAACCAAAAACACGAGGCATCAAAGATGGCAAAGGTGTCACGTTTCATCACCACGAAGTGGTTGGGGCCAGGATGTCGCGCGCACGTCTGAAAGCAATGAAGTATTCAACGCATGACACTGACGCAATCACCGACTTGGTTGCATTGCATCTGCGCTTTCATACATATCAAATGGGATGGACGGATTCGGCAGTGCGCCGCTACGTTCGCGATGCAGGACCATTGTTGAATGAACTCAATGTGCTGACGCGCTGCGATTGCACGACCCGCAACGAGAGAAAAGCGTTGATGCTGTCTCAGCGCATGGACGAACTTGAGGCTCGCATCGCAGAATTAGCCAAGCACGAAGAATTGGCGGCACTGCGTCCAGAGTTGGACGGAGCACAAGTGATGGAAATGTTGTCTATCGGCGCCGGTCGACAAGTTGGTGAAGCCTTGACATTCTTGATGGAAATCCGGCTTGAAGAAGGATTGTTGGGCGATGCCGAAGTGAGGCGCAGACTCGAACAGTGGTGGGCGACAAAAACTGACTAGCGTTCTGAGCAATGAATTCTTCGCGACGTCCAACGGGTTGGCTGAGTCAACTCACTCTCACTGACGACAACGGTGAAACTGTTGGTGGCGTTATTGATCATCGTCTTACGCGTCGTGCTTTGATTAATGAGTTTCGCCGCGGCCGCCTTCGCAGAGAACAATTGTGTGACGCTCACCCCGACTTGGTGCGCGCTGCAAAAAACTTTGGTGATGCAACAGGTGTGAAGTGCCCAATTTGCGTGCAAGACAATGTTGCGTTGGTGACGTATGTATTTGGTCCGCGTCTCCCAAGCCATGGACGTTGCATCACCAAGCCACACGAACTTGAAGAGTTTCGACAACTTGCTCAACACACTGAGCAGCAGCGCAATACTGATTACTCAAGCGACCAGAGCTCGTCTATTACATATACGGCCTATGTTGTCGAGTGCTGTCGTTCCTGTCGCTGGCATCACCTCTTGCGCTCATTACCCATGGCTACAGCCCCCAAATCC
>Ga0209297_1002005_pt1 | contig 11528 bp, 9 predicted proteins | sample S_130805_MF_Meta_FD_187322 | JGI IMG/M metagenome (GOLD analysis project Ga0209297, IMG submission 187322) | Freshwater microbial communities from Lake Simoncouche, Canada to study carbon cycling - S_130805_MF_MetaG (SPAdes) (version 2) | ecosystem: Environmental > Aquatic > Freshwater > Lake ... | reverse complement strand
AGATGTTAGTGATCATCCAGGCAAAGAAAAATGCAAGGATCGCTGCAAAAAAGTCAACCTCAAAAAGATTTAAGAAAAGTAACGATAAGCTGACAAAGCAGAGTGCAAAAATAAAAAATACAAATAAGGGGTAATGAATTGATGCAAAGGGGGCACTTCGTTCAGTATTACTACCTGAAGGAATAAAAACAAAACAAACCTAATAAAGTATTTGATCAGATTATTCATTGTTAGGCTCGTTTTTTTCTATGTTTTGTTGATCGGCCATGCGTTTGTTTTCTACCAAATAGATGTATTCTAAATTATAAAAATTGGTGGTTGATTTTACATTCAAGGTCAAGTAATTACTGGAAGGGTCTTTGAGAATAGAACTGACTCTGCCAATCATTAATTGAGCGGGGAAATTGGAAGAATAAGGGCTGGTTAAAACAGAGTCTCCAATTTTAGGGGCGGCACTCTTGGAGATATTTTTTAAAACTAGTACACTGGGGTTGTCTCCATCCCATTCTATACTACCTGCTATCTTGTCTTTTTTCAACATCGCACTTACCTTGCTGTTACGGTGAAGTAAGCTCATTATTTTACTGTAATTGTCATTCACTTCTACCACCACACCCACAATACTGCCTTCTGCACTGATGGCTGCCATGTCTTTTTTTACGCCCTGCAAAGCACCTCTTTCAATGATGATATAGTTTTTTTGAAGGGTAAAAGTGTTGCCCACCACTTTAGCTGGGTAGTAGAAAAACTTTCTTGTTTTTTCAAGACTGTCTTTTCTCAAAATAAGTGTACCTGCTTTTTTTGTGGTATCAATTGGAACAAAATTTTGCCCCAATTGATTTCTGAGCATTGCATTTTCTGCAATCAATTGTGCGTTGGTATTTCTTAAATTAAAAAAGTAAGACCAGCCATTGTATTGCTTATTGATTTGGCCAGTCACTTGATTGCTCCAGCCCCCAAAAAATGTTTCGTAAGTTTTATTGTAGGAAGACAACATGACTAGTGATACAATTTGCAGTATCAAGAAACTTAGGAAAGTAAAATTTTGTCTAATAAACCCAATGATATTCTTCATTTGATACTATCTCATGATAAATGGAAAACGTTGATAATTTTTCAACGCAATACCTGTTCCGCGCACTACACTTTTAAGTGGATCTTCTGCAATGTGTACAGGTAATTTAATTTTTTGACTTAATCTTTTATCCAGTCCACGCAACAATGCACCGCCACCTGTGATGTACAAACCTCTACGATAGATGTCTGCAGCTAATTCTGGAGGGGTAGTTTCCAAGGCCTTTAAAATGGCCTCTTCAATTTTAAAAATACTCTTATCTAAAGCCTCAGCTACTTCTTGATAAGTAACCATAATTTGTTTTGGAATACCAGTAACTAAGTCACGACCGTTGACTGGCATATCATCTGGAGGGTTGTCTAAATCTTTTAAAGCAGCACCCACATGAATTTTAATTTGTTCTGCAGTACGTTCGCCAATTAATAAACTATGATAACGTCTTAGTGCTTCCATAATATCTGCGGTGAATTCATCCCCTGCAATTCGAATACTTTGATCACAAACTATTCCTGCAAGTGCAATAACTGTAATACCTGTTGTACCACCTCCAATATCAATAATCATATTTCCTACAGGCTCTTCCACATCAATACCAATTCCTAAAGCAGCTGCCATAGGTTCGTGAATCATATATACTTCTTTAGCGCCTGCTTGCTCTGCACTATCACGCACCGCTCTTTTTTCTACTTCAGTGATGGAAGAAGGAATACAAATAACCATTCTCCAACTAGGAGGAAATAAAGGCTTCTTTGGATAAATCATTTTCATCAACTCGCGAATCATTAATTCAGCAGCGTTGAAATCGGCAATTACACCATCCTTTAATGGTCGAACTGTTTTAATACTTTCGTGTGTTTTTTCATGCATCAACAAAGCTTTCTTACCCACACCCAAAACCTCTTTCATATTGTTTCTATTCAAAGCAATAATGGAAGGCTCGTTGACAACTACTTCATCATTGTGTATGATCAATGTATTTGCGGTACCCAAGTCCATCGCAATTTCTTGTGTAAAAAAGTTAAATAAGCCCATTGTGCATCAGTATTTGAATAGTTCAGATTGAATGTAGCAAAATTCATCTAAAATCCTTACACTACAAAGCTTTTTACAAATGAATCAATAATTTTTTTTTGAAAAATTTAAGGAAACTCGTAGCCAATATCATTTCTAAAATACATGCCCTCAAATTGAATCTTAGACAAGCCCTTTTGTGCATTGATGACGGCTGTTTTTAGGCTGCTCCCAGTAGCAGTGACTGCTATAACTCGACCACCTTTGGTCACCACTTCATTATCTTGAAAGCCAGTGCCAGCTTGAAATACATAAGTTTCTGGCAGGCTTGCGGCAAGTTCAATACCTTGGATGGGTAAGTCCTTTGGATAAGCTCCTGGATAACCAGCACTAACGGCCATAACGGTGGCATAAGCACCTTCCTGGTATTGAATGTTCACATCTTCCAAAGTGCCATTATCGGTAGCAGCAAGCAGACTTACTAAGTCGGTTTGTAATCTTGGTAGAATTACCTCGGTTTCAGGGTCACCTAACCTGCAATTGTATTCTATCACATAAGGAATCCCGCAACAATTCATCAATCCAAAAAACACAAAACCTTTATACACAAGGCCTTCTTCTTTAATACCTTGGATGGTAGGCGCTATAATGGTTGATTCTACTTTTTGCATAAAGGCCTCATCCATAAAAGGCACGGGGCTTACACAGCCCATGCCTCCAGTATTCAATCCGGTATCACCTTCTCCAATTCTTTTGTAATCCTTGGCATGACCAATGATCTGGTAATGATGGCCATCGGTTAAAGCAAATACACTTACTTCAATACCTTCTAAAAACTGCTCTATGACTAGTTTTGAGCTGGCTTCGCCAAACTGTTTGTCTTTGAGCATTTCTTTATAACTGGTCAATGCTTCTTGGTGTGTGTTGGCTATGATGACTCCTTTGCCCGCTGCTAGTCCATCTGCTTTTAATACAATGGGAAGGGCATGAGTGCTTATATAGGCAAGGCCTTGTTCATAGTTTTCAAGGGTAAATTCTGCATAACTAGCAGTTGGTATTTTATGTCTTTGCATAAAATGTTTACTAAAGGCCTTGCTTCCTTCTAATTGTGCTGCTTGGGCAGAGGGTCCTATCACATTGATGTAGGCTGTAGCAGGGTCTTCATTAAAAAAATCATAAATCCCATTGACCAAGGGTTCTTCAGGACCCACCACAATGAGTTCAATATTTTTTTCGAGGGCCAATACTTTCAGCGCAGCAAAATCATTCACATCAATGGGCACATTGGTTCCAAATGCAGCAGTACCAGGGTTTCCAGGGGCAATGTATAGTTCATCAGATTGGTGGCTTTGCGCCATTTTCCAAGCTAAAGCATTTTCTCTACCACCACTTCCAATGATCAAAATATTCATATATCTGGGTTTGAAGCACGAAAGTAAAATTTATTGAATGGATTTTATTAATTTGGGTCAATTAAATAACCACATACTATGTCGGCCACCACTCAAAAACACCCCAAAGGATTATATGTATTGTTTGCCACTGAAATGTGGGAGCGCTTTAATTACTATGGCATGCGTGCTATTTTGGTTTTGTTTTTAACCAAGGCCTTGTTATTTGATAAAGTTTTTGCCTCACAAGTATATGGTAGTTATACAGGATTGATTTATTTAACACCGCTTTTAGGGGGTTATATCGCCGACAGGTATTGGGGCAATAACCGATCTATCATTGCAGGGGGCTTGGTGATGGCCATTGGGGAGTTTGTACTATTCTTTTGTGGACATTTTTATGAAAATGCAGGACTCGCCATGCCCTTATTTTATATTGGAATGGGTTGTATGATTGCAGGGAATGGTTTTTTCAAGCCCAATATTTCAAGTTTGGTGGGGCAGCTCTATAATAAGGGAGATAAAAAAATTGACTCGGCCTATACCATATTTTATATGGGCATCAATACAGGAGGGGCCATTGGGCCATTTGTCTGTGGATTTTTTGGAGATACAGGCAAGTCGGGCGATTTTAAATGGGCTTTTTTTGCAGGAGGGGTAGCGATGTTGTTAAGTGTGGTGACGCAAATATTATTTCAGAAAAAATATTTACGAGATCCAGAAGGCAAATTGTTAGGAGAAGCGCCTGCAGATGCCCCTAAATGGTTTCAAAAAATTCCAGTGATGATTTTATTTTTATTGGGCTTGTCTTTGATCATGATTGCACTAGTCTACATTGATGTGAAAGTGGTGAGCTATCTATTTTATTTGCTCTTGGCTTGTATTTTATTGATTGCTTTTATTGTATTTACAGATAAATCGTTGGGCAGTATAGAAAAACAAAAAGTATCAGTCATTTTTGTGGTTTCATTTTTTGTGGTTTTCTTTTGGAGTGCCTTTGAACAAGCAGGGGCAAGCTTGACTTTTTTTGCAGAAGAGCAAACCCAAAGAAATGTCGGATGGTTTACAGTGCCCTCTAGTTTTTTTCAATCTTTGAATTCACTTTTTGTAGTGACTTTAGCACCTTTGATGGCATGGCTTTGGATCAAGTTGGGCAAACACGAGCCTTCTTCTCCTTATAAAATGGCAGCGGGTTTATTTTTATTGGCCTTGGGTTATTTGTGGATTGCCACAGGGGTCGATGGAGTAGGGCCAGGTATTAAAGTAAGTATGATTTGGTTGATAGGTATGTACATGATGCATACTTTTGGAGAATTGTGCTTGTCGCCTATTGGTTTGTCTTTAGTGAATAAATTAGCACCTATTAAATTCGCCTCTTTGTTAATGGCCGTATGGTTTACAGCCAATGCCTTTGCCAATAAATTAGCAGGCGTATTTAGTGCTTTGTATCCTGAAAATGGCAAGCATACTTCTTTTGCAGGCTATCAAATTACCAACTTGCATGAGTTTTTTATGTTCTTTGTTTTTATGGCAGGCATCGCATCTATCGTGTTGTTCTTCCTGTCTAAAAAATTAAAAAACTTAATGGAGCAGTAGTATTTATTTAGCTTTCTTTATAAATTATTACAAAACGCCCTTTACAATCTCATCAACCACTGCAGGATCAAGAAGTGTTGAAGTATCTCCTAAACTTTTCAATTCACCTTCTGCAACCTTACGCAGTATACGACGCATAATTTTTCCAGAACGCGTTTTAGGAAGTCCAGATACAAATTGTATTTTATCAGGCTTGGCAATAGGGCCAATAATTCTGGTGACAGTTTGTAAAATATCTTTTCTAATCATATCTGCTGTGCCATGGGTATTTTGTCCATGTGAGCCAGTATATATTACATAGGCATAAATGCCTTGTCCTTTTACGTCATGCGGATAACCCACTACCGCACTTTCCACCACACCCGCATGCATATTAATAGCGTTCTCTACTTCGGCGGTACCAATTCTGTGTCCACTTACATTTAAGACATCATCCACTCTGCCTGTAATTCTTATTTGTCCCAATTCGTTTTTTAAAGCACCATCTCCCGTAAAATATAAATTAGGATAAGTAGCAAAATAATTAGTTCGGCATCTTTCATGATCGCCATAGGTTGTGCGAATGGTCGCAGGCCAAGGTTGTGTGATGCATAAATTACCACGGTACAAACCATCTTCCATGGTATTTATTTCATCTCCTTTATCATCTACTAAAATAGTTTTCACTCCTGGCATCGGATAAGTGGCCCAACCAGGTTTACCTTCTGTGATACCTGCCATATTTGAAATCATGATACCTCCTGTTTCTGTTTGCCACCAGGTATCTACAATAGGACATTTTTTCTTTCCAATATTTTCATCATACCAATGCCATGCTTCTTCATTAATGGGTTCACCTACGGTGCCTAAAACTTTTAAACTACTTAAATCATGCCCTTCTACGGGGCCTAATCCATAACTCATTAAAGATCTTATAGCAGTAGGCGCGGTATATAATATATTGACTTTGAATTTGTCAATGATGTCCCAAAATCTTCCTGCATCAGGAAAGGTAGGAATGCCTTCAAACATTAAAGAAGTGCCGCCCGCACTTAAAGGGGCATACACTATATAACTATGTCCTGTAATCCAACCAATGTCTGCCGTGCAGAAAAATAAATCATTGGGTTGATATTGAAAAACATTCACAAAAGTATAATTGGTGTAGACCATATAGCCAGCAACACTATGCACTACGCCCTTAGGTTTACCCGTAGAACCAGAAGTATATAAAATAAATAAAGGATCTTCTGCATCCATTTCAACAGCATCTACTGAACTGATGCCTTGCGATTCTACTTTTTTAATTTCATCTTCCCACCAAAGATCACGACCTTTTAACATAGACACAGCGGTTCTAGTTCTTGTACATACAATTACATTTTTTACAGTCTTATTGCCAATGAGTGCATCATCAATCACAGATTTCAATGGAATATCTTTAGCGCCTCTATAAGCTCCATCGCAAGTAATAATATAAGTAGCTTTGGCATCGTCTAAACGGTCTGCAATACTTTGTGCAGAGAAGCCTCCAAAAATTACACTATGAATGGCACCAATGCGTGCACATGCTAATACAGCAATGGCCAGTTCGGGTATCATACCCATATAAATACAAATACGATCTCCTTTTTGTACGCCATTATTAATAAGCACCTGTGCAAACTGTGAAACTTTTAAATGTAATTGTTTATAGGTAATGATGCGGTGATGTTCTGTAGGATCATTGGGCTCCCAAATAATGGCAGGTTTGTCTCCATTTTTTGCTAAATATCTATCAATACAATTTTCAGTAATATTTAATTTTCCTCCCTTAAACCATTCTACTTTCGGTTCAGTAAAATTCCATTCTAAAACCTTATCCCATTTTTTACGCCAAGTAAAATTTTCTGCAATGGCTCCCCAAAATTTTTCTGGATGGTCAATACTATTTTTATAAGCTTCGTGATAAGCTTCTAGGTTTTTAATTTGATAAGGGTAACTCATAAACACAGGTTGAATAAATAATGATTACCAAATTTACATTTTTCAGTTTAAATATTTAACTTGAAAGTTCACTTGCAAACAAATAAACCTATGAGTCAAGAAATAAAACAAAATAATATTGCTTTTGTGATAGGCGCTTCTTCGGTGGGCACCTTAATTGAGTGGTATGATTTTTATATTTTTGGAATGTTAGCGACTATTATTTCAAAGCAGTTTTTCCCTGCCAATGCAGGCACAGCAGCACTTTTAAGTACATTGGCCATTTTTGCAGCAGGCTTTATAGTAAGACCTTTCGGGGCCTTGGTCTTTGGTAGACTTGGTGATCTCATTGGACGCAAACACACATTTTTACTGACATTAATCATAATGGGTGGTTCTACTTTTGCCATTGGGCTTGTGCCTGGTTATGCCAGTATTGGATGGGCGGCGCCTATTTTGGTATTAATACTACGTTTATTACAAGGTTTGGCCTTGGGAGGTGAATATGGAGGAGCCGCTACCTATGTGGCTGAACATGCGCCTGCAGGGCAGAGAGGTTTTTGGACCAGCTGGATTCAAACCACTGCAACATTGGGTTTATTTTTAGCATTGGGTATTATTATATTAATAAGAACAAATCAGGGGGTGGAGAAATTTAGTGCAGAGTGGGGTGGATGGAGATATCCATTTTGGATATCCATTTTACTTGTGGGCGTTTCTGTATTAATAAGAATGCGTATGAGTGAATCGCCTATGTTTTCAAAATTAAAGTCTGAAGGAAAAACTTCGGTTAATCCATTGAAAGAAAGTTTTGGGCATAAAGCCAATTTTAAAATGGTTTTATTGGCCTTATTTGGCGCAGTAATGGGACAAGGCGTAGTATGGTATACAGGTCAGTTTTATGCACAGAGTTTTATTGAAACAGTTTGTAAAATTGATTTTATACAATCTAGAAATATCATGTTGGTGGCTATTTTAATGGCTACCCCATGTTTTGTTTTGTTTGGATGGCTGAGTGATAAAGTAGGCAGAAAATGGATCATGCTCTTGGGTATGTTATTGGCCATCTTTACTTACCGACCTATCTACCAAACTTTTTTAAATATTTCAAATACACAAAATAGAATTGATAAAATTGATTTAGCTAAAACAAGCAGCGCTCCAGCTAAAGTAAAGGTGGACGGCAAGGACGACACTAAAATTTATTTAACGCAAATTTTTGATACCGCGTATTCCGATGGTGCAGTTTTTAAATACATTAAAACAGATACCTTTCAATTAAAAGGGGCCTATAATCCAATGCTAGCGATTGATTCATTGAATCCCAATATTTATATATCAAAATCGGCCAAGCCTAATGTGGTCGTGGAAAAAACATTAGGCCATCATGATTATTGGCAAATGATTTGGTTGGTCTTTATTCAAATTGTATATGTAACCATGGTGTATGGACCTATTGCTGCCTTCTTAGTAGAAATGTTTCCCACTAAAATCAGGTATACTTCCATGTCACTACCATATCATATCGGCAACGGGGTCTTTGGAGGATTGGTTCCTTTCTTAGGCACTTTGATTGTAGAATTTACCAAAACTTCTGCTCATCCAACAGGAGACCCCTTGGCTGGACTCTGGTACCCCATTGGTGTTGCAGCAGTTAGTTTTGTGATTGGCTTAATTTATTTAACCAATAAGATAGATAAAAATGTGATGGACTAAATTAGTACAAAGAATAATTAAACTTTAAAAAATTAAGATGAATACAATTAAAAAATTAGCGGGTTATGTATGGATGTTGATGGCGCCCATACTTATTTTATTTCTCTTGTATCAAGCCAATGAAAAAATTAGCCATGCTGCAGCCGCAGTCAAATCGAATGTGATTTTGCAATGGGTCATTATATTATTGGTTTTTACGCCCATCTGTATTGGTTTTTATATTTTTGGCACTTATGCATCCAAAGGAGAGTACGATCACTTGCCTGAATCTTCAGAAGAAGTATAATTCTAGCTTTTGTTTGCGCTGAGATTCACATTATCTAAGTACTTTTGAGCCATGTCGTTAGTGGTACATCAATTGTCAAAAAGTTATGGCGCTCAATTGGCCGTAGATGCAATATCCTTTCATTTGAAACAAGGAGAAGTAGTTGGTTTTCTTGGGCCCAATGGTGCAGGTAAAAGTACCACCCTTAAAATGATAGCTGGTTTTTTAGCCCCAGACAATGGAAGTATTCATATCAATGAAATTCCCATCCATCAAGATGCGATAGAAGCAAAGAGAATGATCGGTTATTTGCCAGAATCCAATGCCTTGTACGAGCATTTGTATGTCAAAGAATATTTGCAATTTTTAACTTCAGTACATGGTTTAGAAAATGCAAGACAAAGAATTACACAAGTCATTGAACAGACAGGCTTAGGCTTGATGCAACATAAGAAAATAGGCAGTTTATCCAAGGGCTACAAACAAAGGTTGGGCATTGCAGCTGCCATTATTCATCAACCCAAATTGGTTTTATTGGACGAGCCTACAACCGGCTTGGATCCCAATCAACTCATTGAGATACGGGCCTTGATCCAAACTTTAAGCAAGGAGGCGCTTATTTTATTCTCTACCCATATCTTACAAGAAGTGACTGCCATTTGTGATCGAGTGTTAGTATTGCATCAAGGGAAACTTGTTGCAGATGAGCCTATTGGGGCTTTGATAGAAAAACACAATACAAGTTTAGAAGAAATATTCAAATTGCTTACCCATTAAAAAAAAGGGTGTAAATTGCGGTCTCCTTTTGAAACAGACATTTTAGACCAAAAAAATAAACACATGAGTTACATTATTGAAGTACGTGCTAGACAAATTTTAGACAGCCGTGGCAATCCTACAGTTGAAGTAGATGTATTAACAGACGAAGGCGCTTTGGGTCGTGCAGCAGTACCAAGTGGCGCAAGCACAGGTATCCATGAAGCAGTAGAGTTAAGAGACAATGACAAGAAAAAATATGTAGGTAAAGGCGTATTGAAAGCAGTTAAAAATGTAAATGATTTAATCGCAAAATCAATCACAGGATTTGACATTACTGCGCAGGCGGAGATTGATCAAACCATGATCGATTTAGATGGCACTGCCAACAAAGGTAAATTAGGGGCCAATGCAATTTTGGCGGTAAGTATGGCGGTAGCCAAAGCGGCTGCTGAAGAAGCCAACCTACCTTTGTATAGATACATTGGCGGTACCAATGCAAGAACATTGCCGATGCCGATGATGAATATCTTAAACGGTGGGGCACATGCCGATAATAAAATTGATTTCCAAGAATTTATGATTATGCCAGTAGGCGCACCTAGCTTTAGCGAAGGTTTGCGATGGGGCGTTGAAATTTTCCATTGCTTAAAAAGTGTATTAAAGAAAAGAGGGTATAGCACCAATGTGGGAGATGAAGGTGGATTTGCACCTAATATACAAAGCAATGAAGAAGCCATCGAAACAGTATTAGAGTCTATCCAAGCAGCTGGTTATAAAACCGGTTCACAAATTGCCATTGCTATGGATGCAGCCAATAGTGAATTGTGGGATGCGAAAAAGAAGAAATATGTTTTCCATAAAAGTTCTGGTAAAGAAATGAGCAGTGATCAATTGGTAAAATATTGGGAAAAATGGGTGAAACAATATCCAATCGTGTCTATTGAAGATGGTATGGCGGAAGACGATTGGGCAGGATGGAAAAACCTAACGGAAACTGTAGGCGACCGTTGCCAATTGGTTGGGGATGATTTATTTGTCACCAATGTAACAAGAATTCAAACTGGAATCGATAAAAAAATTGCGAATGGATTATTGGTTAAAGTAAACCAAATTGGTACTTTAACTGAAACCATCAATGCTGTTACACTAGCACAACACAATGGCTACAATACCATTATGTCACACAGAAGTGGGGAGACAGAAGATACTACCATTGCAGATTTAGCAGTGGCTTTAAATTGCGGTCAAATCAAAACTGGTTCTGCTTCTCGTACCGATCGTATGGCGAAATATAATCAATTGATTCGTATCGAAGAGCAATTAGGTGAGACAGGGGTATTCCCAACCAAAGGGAAATTAAAGTTCGGTAACAAGTAATCAATTAATTCTATTGATATACAAAGAGGAGCTCAGTTGGGCTCCTCTTTTTTTGCCAGAAATTGACTAATTTTACTTTCATCTACTTTATGGGACTAATTAAAAAAATATTACCAATCATCACCAATCGCTATTTTTTAGTGGCCTTTTGTTTTGCTATTTGGATGATTTTTTTTGATCAACGTGATTTTTTCCAACAAAGGGAAAGAGCAGGGGAATTAAATAAATTAGAGGCTGCTAAAAAATATTATCAGGATGAAATTTCAAATACCAAAAAGCAGCTAGAGAACTTACAAAGCAATCCGGCGGCTATTGAAAAATTTGCAAGAGAACGTTATTTGTTAAAGCGGGATGGGGAAGAAGTTTATTTGTTCGAAGACAGCAATACTAGCGC
>Ga0209297_1001998_pt1 | contig 11549 bp, 15 predicted proteins | sample S_130805_MF_Meta_FD_187322 | JGI IMG/M metagenome (GOLD analysis project Ga0209297, IMG submission 187322) | Freshwater microbial communities from Lake Simoncouche, Canada to study carbon cycling - S_130805_MF_MetaG (SPAdes) (version 2) | ecosystem: Environmental > Aquatic > Freshwater > Lake ... | reverse complement strand
TTCAGACGGAACGTGGTCGGTATCAGGTGGTATTACTCACGGTGATGCAACGGCAGTTCTGCAAGACGGACGAGTTTTGACATTGGCCGACGGCACGCTGGCTGAATCATCATGTTTGTTTCCTGATGCATTGAATGCCTGCGTGTTATTGGCTGACACTCTTGGCGATGGAGTGGTGTGGTTTGCTTTGGTCGCCGCGCCAGCAGAAGGAACCACCGAACTTGAATTGCCGGCCATTGAAACGTTGCTCGACGGCGTGACTTATGCGCAACTCACGAATGGTTGGGAAGTTCCGTTGCTCGACAAAGTTGTGCGACGTTGCAAAGAAGAAACTCCAAACCTTACGGCATTCGTACAAAAGTTTGCCGATCGACATGTCACGATTATTGATCTTGCGCAGTCGCAGGTTTCAGCAGTGCGTTGTATCGGCCAATAAATACAGAATTAACTAGGCGTTTGGTGCAAGTCGCACAATTGCCGCGGCAGCTTTGTACGCAGCTTCTGCTGGACCAATTTCATCGGGTCGAAGCAAGTTAGCCATGATGCGCAGTACCCATTCCATCAGAGTGCGACTATTCATTCCGACGCGTGATAGTTCACGCATGATGGCTGGTCGACCGATGATGCGTGCGAACAAACGGGCTACTTTGAAGTACTGACCGTATTCATCGTCAATCATGGTTTGATAGCGCTGCAATGCAGTCGGATCATTGTTGCGAATCGCTTCAGTCAAAACTTGAGCAGCCATGCGCGCAGTTTCATACGCATAGTCGATACCTTCGCCGTTAAATGGATTCACACTGCCGGCTGCATCGCCCACGACGAGATAGGTCGGTCCAGACTTTGGTCCAACTGAACCACCCATAGGTATGCGGCCTGATGTTGCCTTGCCAGTTGGTTGATCAGGATTAATTTCCCAACGATCCGCAATCATGTGTGCGTACTCATTCAACAAGTGCGTGGTGTTGACACTCTTGAAATCACGGAACGTTGATAGCAAACCAACACCGATGTTTACTGTGCCGTCACCAACCGGAAAGATCCAACCGTAACCAGGCAGCGGATTTCCTTGACGATCTTTCAGATCAAGTGCTGATTCAATCCAAGGTTCGGCATGCCGCGGCGTTTCCCAATACGTGCGAATCGCAGTTCCGTACGGCCACTCTTTCGTACGGAATGTTCCGAGTGATCTACCGAATCGACTGTTCGCACCATCGGCGACAATGACATAGCGCGCAGTGATGTCGAACGGAGTGTCGGAATCTTTTGCTTGCACTGTTGCACCGCGTACAAATCCGCGTTCAAGAACAGGCGCAAGTGCCTCGTGGCCTTCTAATAACTTTGCGCCGGCAGCGACTGCGTTGCGTGCGACCATCGTGTCGAGTTCACGACGACGCACGACGTAACCGTGTTGCGGGTAAATCGGATGCGTTGGCCAGTGCAATTCAATTGCTTTGCCATGACCAGTTGTGCGTAGACCGTCATAGCGATGGAATTGCGCCAACTGGTCGCCGAGTCCCATGTCAGTGATTTGCTTGACCGCTCGCGGAGTGAGGCCATCTCCGCAGGTTTTTTCACGAGGAAAGACCTTCTTGTCAACCATGACGACATCGAGACCTTCTTTGGCAAGCCAATATCCAGCAGACGCGCCAGCAGGACCAGCTCCGATAATCAATACGTCGTGATGGTTGCTCATGATGTCAGGGTCATCGCCGATTCAGGCCATGGTCAAACTGAGCCAGTTGCAGCCCTCGGGAGGCCGATCAACTCAACTCAGCCGGCAGCCATGATGTCGGCATCGGCGGCGGTTCCGAGACGGGGTGCCGTACCAATTCCGAGTTCGGGACTATCGAATGTCATCGAGCCGTCCTCAAGACCGAGGAAGATCGCGCTTTCGGGGGCGCACCACTTTTCGTACTCAGCAGCCCAGTCTCCGGCTTCATCAGCACCTGAAATGTCATAACGAATGTGGCAGATCAGTCCAAGAATTTCGTATTCAGTGAGTGCTCCACCGGCCATGGCCCCCTGGGCGGGCATGGCACTGCCGTTATATGAACGGGGGTAATGGGCGCCGCCTTCACGGTTTGGGTCACCGTAACTTGCGACTCCAGCGGCCTCGTAGGCCTCAGTGCCGTTATAGACCCAGTTCAACATGTCTTCGATATGCGGGAAAGTCTTGAGAACTTCGCCACCCTTCAGTACTCGACCGGCTCCACCAGCGCCGTCAGCGCCATGACAGCTCGCGCAAGCGCCGTAATTGGCAATTCCAAGAGCAATCGGTCCACTGGCCTCGGCCTTTTGGGGCTGCAAGCCCCGGACGTACATGAATAAGAAAATGGGCATGAGGGCCAAAGTGGCCATTGCCCATGATGGGATACGACCACGAGTTTTGGCAGCCTTGATATAAGCGGGTTCAGGCTTCGAAACTGCAGCTTTTGCTGGGATTTCTGCAACAACTTTGGCAACAGGGGCTGCGGCAGTGGTCGCTGGCGTCGACGCAGAAGCCTCACTAGAGGATGCGTCTCCACCCGCTGCTTTTCGCTCGCGGGAACGCTTCAGTAGGTGCTCGGGAATCTCGGTCACAGGCCAGTCCTTTCGGGCGTGGGGCACGACAAATAGTTGACGGACACCGATTGGTGACCGTCTGCGTTAAGAACACTAGAGGGCGAGCGACCTCATGACGGAATTCCTCGTCATTTTCTCTCAGGAAACCCGTCACGCGTTCGACGATTTCGGTACCGTGAACTTGCGCACAACCACGCTCAACAGGGTGGGTGTGCTGATAGACCACTACTCGGTGACATGTAGGCGGTCGCTGGCCGTCAGGAAAGTTTGTTCGGTCCAACTTCAAGGAGTTGGGTCGCGCATGACCCTTGGCGACTAAGGTTCAAGGTGGTCCTGGTGGCGTTAGCTGTCAGATCCACATTGGAATCCAATTTAGTAATCACAAACCACCAACCATTACGTGCAACGACCATGTATCGACCTCGTTACAGGGCATAGAAGGGATGACCGGCTGCATGCTGGCTATAAACATTCTGAAATGGCCGGGAATGAATCAGGCTTTCCTATTCTCCTTGGTATTGACCATCATTTTGACTGGTCTGATTTTTGTGTACGGCAAACGTCGTCCGATCGGCACACCGGTGTCATGGGGCGAAGCAATGATTGGTTCGGTGTACGCGTTCTTTGTCATGTTCATTGCGTATGGCGTCATGCCTCACCAGTGGCTTGTTCATGTGCAAAACGAACTCGGCTGGCGCTCTGACAAGCCCTTTCTCGGACCTGGCTCAATTTTTAAGTCACAAGCAAAGGGCGGAAGTTTCCCCTTTGATATCAACTACTTGCAGATCGGCGACATCCTCGTCACTGGTATCTATGGCGTCCTCTTGGGTGTGCAGATTTACACCTGGATTTGGTGGCAAAAGCGTGGAACGAAGAAGTCAACCGATGTTGAGCAATCGACATACGGTCGTCCTTTGGTGAAAAAGGCATAACTGATGGCCCGTACCGACGCCAATCCGCCGATGATGCCATTCACCGACCAGTACCAGCTGGTTGAAGTGGACGCGGACTATCTCACCAAGGCGGTGAAACCCAAGCAGTTCATTCATATCGATCAATCCGAATGCATCATGTGTGAGGGTTGCGTCGACATTTGTCCATGGAAGTGCATTCACATGGTGACGCCCGATGCTGTGGTCGAAGCCACAGGAACAGAGCGTCCAGGAATTGACCCGAACGACAATGTTCTTTTTATTATTGATGATGATGTGTGTACGCGTTGTGCACTGTGCGTCGATCGGTGTCCGACCGGCGTCATCATTCTCGGCAAGGCCGGTGCAGCACTTGCAACCGGTGACACACACACCCGTACCGCAAACCACGGTTACGCCTACGGAATGCGTTTCTAGGAGACAAGCACATGGCTAAGGTCATCGAAGATCCCCGACCCACCGCAAAAGAGCGGCTGAATAAAACGGTAGATGGAGTGCAAGGCAGTCAAGCCTGGAACTCGATCTTCCGTCCTGGTTCTATTTTCCGTAAGGGCTACACCGACAGTCCGCGTAACCGTTCATACGTGATCATGAACTCGGTGTTGTATCACTTGCACCCGGTGAAGGTGAAGCGTCATGCGGTCAAGGTCAGTTACACCTTGTGTCTCGGAGGCTTGAGCTTCTTCCTCTTTATTTTGTTAACCGTGACGGGCATCTTCTTGATGTTCTTCTATCGACCTGAGGCCACTGCTGCTTGGAATGACATCAGCAGTCTTCAGACTTCGGTGGCGTTCGGATTACTTGTGAGAAATATGCACAGATGGGGCGCGCACTTAATGGTGCTCTCCGTGTTCTTGCACATGGCTCGCGTTTTCTATCACGGTGCATACAAGGCTCCGCGCGAATTCAACTGGGTCATCGGCGTTGTGTTGTTGACACTCACCTTGTTGCTGTCGTTCACCGGCTACTTGTTGCCATGGGACCAGTTGTCCATGTGGGCCGTGGCGGTAGGAACAAACATGATGGGCTATACGCCAGTGTTTGGTTCGCAAGTGCGTTTCGTGTTGCTCGGTGGTGTCGAAATTGGTTCTGAAACCTTGTTGCGTTGGTACGTGTTGCACGTGCTCATGCTTCCTTTCGTCATCGTGATCTTCATGGCTATCCACTTCTGGCGTGTCCGTAAGGACGGCGGCATCTCAGGTCCTTTGTGACCGGTGCTTGAAAGGAACTGACTCAACATGACTGAAATCCCCGAACACCTCCTGAAGCGAGCACAAGCTGCTCGCGACAAGGCTGCTGCTGATGCCGGTGCGCCGGCTGCGAGCGACGCACCTGCTGCTGATCCGCGTATTCCTGCACATCTACTTGAGCGCAGCAAAGCTGCCAAAACAAAAGTCGATGGCGAAGGTGGCGCAGTTGCTGTGGCCGAAAAAGTTGGCGCCCTCGTTGCTGCTGCTCCAGTTGCTGGAGGAATTCCTGTTGGTGCCGGTCCTGGTGGACACACGCAGCGTTTGTTGACTGTCGTTAAGTCGGGGTCAATCCAAGACGTCAAAGCAACACCAGTTGACAAAGTACACACGTGGCCGCACTTGTTGGCTGCTGAATTTGTTGCGGCATTGGCGTGCACTGCGTTCTTGTTCTTCTTCTCGATTTTCGTGAACGCACCGTTGTTGCAGCTGGCTAACCCCAACCAAACCCCCAACCCGTCAAAGGCTCCTTGGTACTTCCTTGGTTTGCAGGAATTGCTCACCATGTTCCACCCGATGGTTGCTGGTGTAACGGTTCCAGGTATTGCTTTGTTCGCTTTGATTCTTGCTCCGTATATCGACAAGAACCCATCAAACAAGCCAGAAGATCGCAAGTTCGCAACTTCAATTATGACCGTGCACCTCATGTTCTGGGCCGTGCTCGTGATGATTGGTTCGTTCTTCCGTGGTCCCGGATTCAACTTCGTCTTCCCTTGGCGTGACGGCCTGTTCTTCGAGTTGTGAGGATCAAACTTTTATGACACCCCTAGCAACAATCATCATTGCCATCGCAGTCATTGTGGTGTTGGCTGCTGTCGTCCTTGTGACGTCGGCGCGACGCTCCGATGTTCGCGGCGCTGGCGCGCTGTCACGCGAAACCGTGAAGCGCGACAAGTCCATCAAAGCCGAGTCGGGCGCTGGTCCGACTGGCGCAACTTATGAATCAACAGAGGTTGCGACTCGTTCAACCGAACTTGCCAAGGCCGCCGAAGTTGCCCCCGTTGCCTGGGAAGCGCCCGATCAAGACGCAGTTGATGTTTCACGTCGTCAATTTTTTAACCGCGCCGCTGTCACGATGATGACTGCAAGCATTGCCTCATTCGGTGTTGCTTGCATCGCGTTCCTGTGGCCACGCGCTGGTGGAGGCTTCGGTTCAAAGGTCACCGTTGGTCGCCTCGAGGATTTGATTGTGCAGATCCGTAGCGATAAGGGATTCGTGTACAAACCCGAAGCGCGTACATGGCTGACCGCGTATCCCACCGATGCTTTGCCCAAAGCTCGTGAGGCGTACGCCAAGCAAGGTCCTGTGCTCGCTGGTATGGAAGCCGGAATCGTGGCGCTGTACCAGAAGTGTCCGCACCTCGGTTGCCGCGTTCCTGAATGCAAGAGTTCGCAGTGGTTTGAATGTCCTTGTCACGGTTCGCAGTACAACCGTGTTGGTGAAAAGAAAGCTGGTCCCGCACCTCGTGGTATGGATCGCTTCGGAGTCACCATCGCTAATGGCAATGTGGTTGTCGACACTGGAACAGTTTTTAATGGTCCCGCAATTGGTACCAACACGACCGGTCAGGAAGCCGAAGGGCCACACTGCGTCGGTGGAGGAGCGAAACACTAATCATGATTGCTGCATCAGCTACTAATACCATCGCCATCGTGATATCTCTGACCTTCGTGGTTGGCTGGATTGTCTATGCCGTGATGAATCGTTCAGCTGGAAAAGCTGAGATCGGTGCAGAAGTCGAACTTGCTGCTAACCGTAAGGCGTATTACGACGACGAAGAACTTGAAGGTCATCGCTTACAGCGCATGCAGTTACTCGGCGTGTTGATGCTTGCGACAATCACCATCGGACTGCCGGCTTATTGGCTTGCTGAACCAAGCCGTCAAGCAAACACCATCGAAGGTAAAGACAATCGTTTCATTTCGTGGGGTTCGGGTCTTTTCGCTCCGACCGCCGAAGGTGGATTCAACTGTGCAGGTTGCCACGGTGGAATGAACGGTGCCGGTGGCGCTGCTCCGTACACCGTGACTGATTCAAAGACCGGTGAAGTTAAGGCAGTGACCTGGAAAGCACCGGCAATCAACACCGTGTTCTACCGATTCGATGAAAGCGAAGTTCGTTTCATTCTGGTGTACGGTCGCCCGTTCTCGCCGATGTCACCGTGGGGTATTGACGGTGGTGGACCTATGAACGCGCAACAGATTGATACCTTGCTTGCGTACCTCAAGAGCATTCAGATTCCACGTGAAGATTGCGTCGTTGCCGATGCCAAACCGTTGAATTGCGAAGGCGGGCACTTGCCTGTGACCGAACAAGAGAAGATTCAAGCGGCTGCACAAAAGACCGTTGACGATGGAACCTTCGGTTCAATCGGTGAAGCGTTATTTAACCTCGAACTCAGCTCGGGTGCATACAGCTGCGCTCGTTGCCACACGCCTGGCTGGAGTTGGGGTGAACCTGGTCAAACTGGTTCGGGTGCATTTGGTTGGAACCTCACTGGTGGGGCAACCAACACACACTTTGCAACCGAGCAAGAGATGATCAACTTCATCAAAGCTGGTTCGAAGTATGGCGCCAAATACGGAATCCAGGGCCAAGGTTCTGGTCGTATGCCTGGGTTCGGTGACCTTCTGACCGATGAACAGATCCAACAGATCGTGAACTACGTACGGAACGAACTATGAGCGCACTTCTGAGTATTGGTTGGGAACCCGAACTTCGCGGGCTACTGACCGTCATCATTGGAACGGTTGCACTTTGTGGCAGCGTGTATTTGCTTCTTGGCACCAACCTCGGAATCCGTTTGGGTCTTTTGGTTGCAATGGCTGGCCTCTTCGGCTGGATGATGATGATGGGTGTCATCTGGATGACGTACGGAATCGGTCTGAAAGGAACAGAACCCTCTTGGAAGCCATCAGAGCCTTTCACGATTGTTCGAGATGCAAAGTTGTTGCATGAAGCAGGCGTGATCGATGGTCCTGTGACCGTCGCCGATAGTGCCACTTTCCCAGAGATCGCCGAAATAGCTGCGACTGCTTTAGAAAACGAAAATTGGGATTTACTACCTGCCGAGGACAAGGGTCGGGGTCAATCCATTGCCGCGGCAACTGAAATTATTGAAGTTGAATCAGAGATGTACGCAGCAGGCGAATATGAAGCAGTCGCCGTCTACGTACGTGGCGGCGAGCGTTATCCGAAGTTCGGAGACAAAGTTGACTTCGTTGCGTTCTTCCATAAGCCGCACTATTCAGTAGTTGAAATTGCGCCGTTGTTGCCACAACGTGACGAACCAGGTCGTGCACCTGCTCGTCCGGTTGTCGACAGCAGTCAGCCTCATCAATACGTTGTCATGATCCGTGATCTTGGTAGCAAGCGTCAGCCGGCATTGTTCATCACAATTGGTTCGACAATCATCTTCTTGTTGTGTTGCCTCATGTTGCATCGTCGTGACCGAATCCTTGCGGTTCACCTGTCGGGCTCGTCCGTTCCTGCGAAGGCATAACGAATGGGCCAGTACCTCCCGGTTTTTGCACTGACAGTTCTCGGAATCTTGTTTGGTGCACTGAGTTTCGTTGCCTCACGATTGTTGGCGCCTCGCCGACCATCGTCAGCCAAAGAAGCCCCGTACGAATGCGGCATTGTGCCAACGCGCGAACCACCTGAACGTTTCCCGGTGAGTTTCTACATCGTGGCGATGTTGTTCATCATGTTCGACATCGAAATCATTTTCATTTATCCGTACGCAGTGAACCGAGCAGAGCTCGGTGCTTTTGCGTTTTGGGAAATGTTCGCTTTCAGCGTGGTGTTCTTTTTGGCTTTTGTCTATGTGGTTGCTCGCGGTGCCCTTGATTGGGGTCCGGTTGCCAAGGCTCGTCGACTGGTCGATGGAGTTTCAGCGACGCGCACGTCAACATCGACAATTCGTCGCGTCGGCCTTGAAGGCCGCTCCGATAACGACCAGGCTGCCTGAGAAGTAGGGGATTCGATATGGGTGTAGTTCGCAACGTACTCGACGATGGACTTGGTGGTCTCGAACACAACTTCATCACCGGTCGCATTGAAGATCTTGTGAAGTGGTCCCGCAGTCGTTCAAGTTGGGGTGCAACTTTCGGATTGGCCTGCTGTGCCATCGAAATGATGGGTACGGGTGGACCGCACTACGACATCGCGCGTTTTGGTATGGAAGTTTTCCGTGCGTCGCCACGTCAAGCGGACATCATCATTGTTGCTGGACGCGTGAGTCAGAAGATGGCCCCTGTGTTGCGTCAGGTGTACGACCAAATGATGGAACCCAAATGGGTGATCTCGATGGGTGTGTGCGCATCAAGTGGTGGCATGTTCAATAACTACGCAATTCTTCAGGGTGTCGATCAGATCGTGCCTGTCGATGTGTATGCGCCAGGTTGCCCGCCAACACCCGAGACGTTGATTCACGCCATTGAAACTCTGCACCAGCAAATTGAAGATGGTGAAATCATGCGTCGTCGAGCCAAGAGTGGCGCCGGCGCAAACATTCACATCACTGAAATTCCTGCTCAGACTTCACCAGTGTCCGTATCGCTTGGTCGTCCCGCAACTTCGTGGACGTCGTCATGAGTGATGTTGAAGTAACACCCGAACCGCAACCACAATTGCATGGTTGTCTGTTGAGCGATTCGCGCGGTCAGCAAGTTGTGCACCCAACCCGCGCTCAATATGTAGCGCTCATGAAGAAGTTGCTCGATGGCGGATTTGTCATGTGTAGCGACCTCACTGCCGCTGATTACTTAACTCATTCGGGTCGCACATTGCCCGAGGGCATTGAAGCCGAACGGTTTGAAATTGTGGTCAATCTCACAGCGATTGCTACTCGTGATCGCATACGTGTTCGAGTTCAAGTTCCCGAATCTGATCCGATGATCGCTTCGTTGTTTGATTTGTGGCCCGGAACCGAAGCCATGGAACGCGAAGTCTTTGACATGTTCGGTATTTCATTTGACGGACACCCCGATCTGACTCGTATTTTGATGCCTGAAGATTGGGATGGTCACCCGCTTCGTAAGGACTATTCAATTGGTCGTATTCCGGTGCAGTTCAAGGGGTCAAACTCATGACATCGGTTGAAAACACTTTCAGAACCAACGAGGGCGCGCAAGAAATGCGGGCTCGTAGCGAAATCAGTGCGAAAGAAATTTTGCGCGAAGTTGGTTCGGTACTTCGCATGAGCGAAGCCGAAGTTGCCAAACTCGGACAGATGCCGGCCGACGCCGACGAAGACCAAACCATGATCATCAACATGGGACCACAACACCCCAGTACTCACGGCGTGTTGCGACTCATGCTCGAACTTCAGGGTGAAAAAGTCTTGCGCTGCAAGCCCATCATTGGTTACTTGCACACCGGTATGGAAAAAACCGGTGAAGAACTCACGTACATGCAAGGTGGCACCAACGTCACACGCATGGATTACTTGAGTCCTCTCAACAACGAACTGGTTTTCTCAATGGCAGTTGAAAAATTGCTCGGCATTGAAAACGACATTCCAGAGCGCGCAGTTTGGATGCGTATGTTGTTGTCTGAACTCAATCGCATGAGTAGCCATTTGTTGTTCCTTGCCTCCAACGGCATGGACCTTGGCGCAGTCTCGATGATGTTGTACGGATGGCGTGAACGTGAAGAAGTGTTGCGCTTCTTCCAAAAAGTCACTGGTCTTCGTATGAATCACAACTTTATTCGTCCTGGCGGCGTCGCAGCCGACTTGCCACCAGGTTGGCGTGATGATGTTCTCACAATTCTTGAAATGTTGCCCGGTCGTTTGGCCGAGTACGACATCTTGATGACCGATCAGCCCATTTGGCGCGAACGTTTGCAAGGTGTTGGTGTCATTACCGCCGATGAGGCTTTGGCACTCGGGACCAGCGGACCGATTTTGCGATCAACAGGTGTTGCGTGGGACTTACGTCGCGATCAACCGTACTTGCATTACGACGAAGTCGAATTTGATGTCATCGTCGGTTCATACGGCGACGCGTTCGACCGTTACGCAATTCGTATTAACGAAATTCGCGAATCAATTCGCATTGTGTACCAAGTACTTGATGCCATGCCTCTTGGTGACTACCGAATTCAGAATAAGAAAGTGACGCCACCGCCGCGTGCTCGCATCGATGAATCAATGGAAGCTTTGATTCACCACTTCAAGATTTTCACCGAAGGTTTCAAAGTGCCCGAGGGCGAAGTGTACGTGGCAATCGAAAGTCCTCGTGGTGAGATCGGTTGTTACATCGTGAGCGATGGTGGCCCGAAGCCCTATCGCATTCACATGCGTGCTCCAAGTTTCGTGAATATTCAGGCCTTACCGCACATGATGCGCGGTGGTTTGGTGGCCGATGCGGTTGCTGTGATTTCGTCTATTGACCCAGTTCTAGGAGAGGTCGATCGCTGATGGCCCGCTTAACAGAAGACAACGTGCGTCTCGCGAAAGAGATCATCGGTCGTTATCCGCGACCGCGTTCAGCAATGATTCCCCTGTTGCACCTCGCCCAACAGCAAGACGGTTATGTCACTAACGAAGCCATGGTGCACATCGGCGAACTTGTAGGTGCAACATCGGCCGAAGTGTACGGAACTGCATCGTTCTACGAAATGTTTAAGTTCGAACCAGTTGGCAAATACCTCGTCAACATTTGCGGAACAATGTCGTGTGCATTGATGGGTTCTGAAGAACTCATGCATCACGCTGAGCACAAACTTGGAATCAAGGCTGGTGGAACAACGAGTGACGGAATGTTTACTCTTGAACACGCCGAATGTCAGGCCGCTTGC
>Ga0209297_1001993_pt1 | contig 11564 bp, 19 predicted proteins | sample S_130805_MF_Meta_FD_187322 | JGI IMG/M metagenome (GOLD analysis project Ga0209297, IMG submission 187322) | Freshwater microbial communities from Lake Simoncouche, Canada to study carbon cycling - S_130805_MF_MetaG (SPAdes) (version 2) | ecosystem: Environmental > Aquatic > Freshwater > Lake ... | reverse complement strand
TGTTGACTGCCAACGTCTACGGTAGAGAAATTAATCAATTTTAGGAGAGAACAATGGACGAATATGAAATCGAAGAGGTTGTATTGGTAGAAGACTTTGAAGAAATGGATGACGATGTTGAAGACAACGTTGCTAACTACATCGACTACAGCTGGGATAACGCATATGACTTCTGAAACTAAGATCAAAGTGCTAGCGGCGAATATAGCCAAATTAGACACCAATGAACTGTGGGACCTAGTCAACGAATTGATCAGCGAATACCCTGTGATCGCAAACCTATTACGAGCCGATTTAGACACCGCGGAGTAGATATGAATGAGATAAAACAATGGTTGACAACTGAACCATTTTTCAATAAACTAGTAATCAGCGTAGGAATTGTGTTCTACGTGTGGATACTGTGGCAATTGGCTACAGCACCAATACTAATTTTTCCAGGAATGTAAAATGATTTCGATGACCTTTTCTTTATTAGCTTTTCTAGCAGTGATGTGGATACTGGTGCATTTGGGCATCATGTTTCTGGGTTTGATGTTCATGATAGCAGGCGGTGCAATATTCCATGTCAGTGTGACACTTGGTGCAATGGCGATTGGATTGTGCATGTTCTTCTTTGGCATCGGTTTATTGTTTGGTAAAGACGCATAAAGAAAAGGTTGACACACTGACATGGATGTTGTATAATAAGTTTTTTAATTAATTGTAGGAGCGCAACACCATGTCAAAGCAAGTAATTACATTAGAAATGTTAAACCAATTAACATCAACACGCCCAGAGCCAGTTATGCCAATAAGCAACGAAACAGACGAAGAAATTATTGAACGATTAAGATATCGATTCAACGTGTTAAACGATATGACCAGAGCAGTCAAGAAAGGCGATGTGCGTGCAATGATCGTCACTGGACCTCCAGGAGTTGGTAAGAGTTTTGGTGTTGAGCAAGTGTTGAGCAGACATGATTTGTTTGCAACCATTGCACAGGACGACAAGCTAAAGAAGTATGAAGTAGTCAAAGGCGCAATGAGTGCGCTGGGATTATACAAGAAGTTATTTGAGTTTTCTGAAAAGAAATGTATTGTAGTGTTTGATGACTGTGACAGCATCCTGTTGGACGATGTTAGTCTGAACATACTCAAGGCAGCTCTAGATAGTAGCAAGCGCAGAGTGATTAGTTGGAACACTGATTCTAAGTCATTGAAGGCAGATGGATTGCCAAACAGCTTCGAGTTTATGGGTGGTTGCATATTCATTACTAACATCAACTTCGAGCATGTACGCAGTAAGAAACTCAAAGATCACTTAGAAGCATTAGAATCACGTTGCCACTATCTGGACTTGACCATTGACACTGATCGCGAAAAGATGTTGCGCATACAGCAAATAGTCAACGATGGTATGTTGGACAGCTATGAGTTTACTGAAGAAGAAAAGTTGGAAGTGGTTTCATTCGTAGCCAAGAACAAAGATAAGATGCGCGAGTTAAGCTTGCGTATGGTATTAAAGGTAGCTGACTTGCGTAAGTCAATGCCAAACAGTTGGGAAGATGTAGCCCGAATCACATGTATGCGAGGAATACGATAATAAATTATCAGCATACAGGTTGGTTGGATTAATTCGCTCCTAATCCGATCAACCACAAGGTTCAATCAATCGAATCGCTCCCGAGACAATTGAACCAACAAGCAGAGCATCTAATGGATTGAATCGCTCCCATGATGTTAGATGCTTTGATGTAGATAAACAGTGCGATCGAATCGCTCCCGTGACACACAGTCGACTCTACTTTTAATCCGGCCTAGTCATTCCAAATCGCTCCTGGAATAACTGGGCTTTTTTTTGACTAGAACTTGGCCATAACCGGTTGACATCCAAGTGGTTCGGCTATATAATACGCACATAACAACAAAGGAGCAACCTATGAACAACTTAGTAGCCAAGCACGCACACAAGTATAACCGCTCAGTGGTTATGAAGTCAAAGAAAACCTATAACCGTAAACGCAAGGAGAAGTATGTATGAAACTCAAAGAACAATTGAAACCCAATGATATAGTGATTGTATCCAAACCAGTAATCACAACCGTAACCGTTACCTATGTATATGAAGATGGAATTGATTTCGTCGACTCGCGGGGTAACGAAGGTTTCGCAAAGAAAGAACTAATCATGAGTAAGAAATAATGGCATTCGATCCTTTCAACGCATACATCGTAACCTTTCAAGAGTACGACAGCGATGGCAGTGATTGGATCAGATACTTTAGCGGTGACGAAGCAAAGGCCCGCGAATGGTTCTGGTCAGAACACGACACCGCCAAATACACTATAACCAGAGTCGAACACGACCCTACCTTTGATTTCAAGTTACCAACAGGAGCACCAAATGACACCGAGAATTGATGCAGCCGACGCGGCTATTGAAGCAGGCACACCAAACCATGTATCATTAACCACAGGCGATATCGACTTGCTGGCCAAGTATGATGTAGTCGATCTAACTGAGATCAGAACCTTAGCTGGATCACAATACCTGTACAAGAACACACCAGTCTTAATACTATAGGAGCAAACAATGGCATCGTTTCCAAGCAGTACACCAGCAGTAAAGTCTAAGCCAGAAAAACCTAAATCAATTCCGGGTCGTCATGTAATGGTTGGATTCCAGAAGTTGAAGATCCGTGATGAATACCTACCTTACAATGGTTTGGTTACCTTGGACACACCTGAAGTAATCGAACGTGGCCCAAACACTGAGATTCGAATCTACGCCACGGCCACAGAGGAGTCAGGACACGAAGGACAGCGATTTGCTTGCTTCTTTACACTCAAAGGCAAGCGCATTGGTTTCATTGGTTTAGACTAGGAGCACACTATGATATCATCTGAGTACTGGGGCGTCAAGCCTGGCTTTATGCTGATTTCAACTCATTTTTATATAAGGAATGAATTAGATAAGGCAATGATGTGGTGTATTGCACACTGCAAGGCTAAGTTCATAGCGTCTGCAATACAACCGTGGGCCTTTCAATCCGAGGAAGATGCTCAACGATTTGCACAAGAATTTAACGGTATGATAACATATAAACCAGAGGAAATCATATGAAGAAATCAAAGCTGATTGAGATGTTGAATTCCCTGCCAGGTGACCCTGATGTACTGTTGTGGAATGGTTGGGTCGATGATTGGCAGGACTTGAGTCTGGTACAAGGCGAACTAACCAGGATGGCCTTTGATGCATACTGCCGTAGTATCAGATATGAACGCATCTTTGCCACTGGTGATGTCCTGTACCAGATACCAGATGAAGAGATTCCCGAGTTGAAGATATGCTATAAGAAGCACATTGCCTGGGAAGACAATCAGTGTGTCACACCCGAAGACATCGAATCTAAGCGTTACCAAGTCAAGACTGTAGTATTCCTTGATGCAAAGACACGTGGTAAGAAAGCACAGGATAGACTAGGCACGATTGAATTTTAGTTGACAACGACCGAGCTTGGTTGTATACTATGCACAACTTAACAGGAGAGCAACATGCGAGTACAAAGACTAAGAGTAGATGCAGAAGTAATTAGAAACCCAACTGCAGGTTATACGATTAAGATGTATGTTCCTGTACCAAACCAAACGTCGATGGACAAGTTGTATTACACTGGTCACACCGTAACACGCGCAATGTCCAAAGCCAGAGCAGCCGCCAAAGCCAACAATTTCAAACTTACATTCTATTATTAATTGGTTGACAGGTGCATAGTATGATCGTATACTATGCACAACTTAACACAACAGGAGCACATCATGTCTACAATCACTATCAAGCTTGCACCAACTCACTTACTAGGACAGTTCTTCTTTTCAGATTGCACTGACTTAGCCAGCAGATACTTACCGTTCTACACTGTGTGTGATGCAATCACTGTGTCAGAAGCTGGACGGGATGCGGCTGAAGAAGCCTTTGATCTAACCAACAATCCAAGCCGTGAAGACGAGCGTGCTAGACTGTACGGCGCACGTCGCTCTGTATCAGTAGGCGATGTAGTAGAGGTAGACGGTGTGGACTATCTATGTGATAGCTTTGGGTGGGCAGTAATTTAGCAGTTGACTGCAGCCACGGATGGCTATATACTATACACACTATAGGAGTACACACTATGCACACCAGCGCCATACCTATGTTCGTTGACATCATCCTTCCAACCTTGCCATTCATCTTGATCGCCATGGTGGTGGTCATGTTCGGAGAATGAAAGAAATTTCAGAGACCAGGGGCATATATTTTCTGATTTGTCAACCAAAAAAAATTTCGGCAAAGGGGGTGGGGGGCATGTAAATAATGGTTGACATCTCTAAATCAAAACCGGCAGTCTTCCTAAACTTCATCTTTTCAACTTTTCCCCAATTCTAAAAACCCACTCTAAAAATCACCACCGGTGCAGAATCACCAGGGTGAATCTAAAAGTACTTCACCTAAATTTTTTGCGCGGGAGATTTTTTTATCAGCGTAGACCCTTTCGGTCCCTAACGTACTCGCACTATAAATACTAGTATGAAATCCTACCGTGATCCCGATATCGTTGTAGTATGGCTCACTATGTTCGCAGCCATTTGCTATACGGTCATACACATACTATCTAGCATACTAGTATAAGCTTCTATCCATAGTACACACTGCAACTATCTCACTAGCTTACTCAGTATACTGTTATAGTCATTGACGTTGACTGCAGCGTAAATTTAGCGTATTTACAGTTATTGCTGCAAGCGTAAGTACCAGCGTAGAGTCTAGCGTACTCGGCCATCAGATGCCATACGGGGTCAAAATCTTCTTAAAAATCGCTCTGCTGCTGCTTCGCAGATCATGGCTCTATGCTTCTCGTCTAATAAATACACGTATATTAAATGGAATACCTTATATGCGTTATAACGAATTTAACTATCCACTAGTCCCTGCTATACTAAGTGAAGTGTCAATGAAACCTGGATCACTTCAGCGGTGGGCTTCTGGACCTGATGCTCAAGGAATCTTAATGGGCATTGAGTTTGAAATGGTTGTTCCTGATGCTCATGTTGAAAGCAGTGACGAGCAGCGGGAACCTGACTACGAATATGATACTAATGTTAATAACATTGATGACATAATTGAATTCTTCGAAGGTGGGGATATGACCACATTAGGTGGTAGTGCAAGTACTAACGCACGCAATCAATTATCTGACGAATACTATGAATGGACCGACGAGCAAGTTAGCAATGAAATAGATCAAAACTATGACACTGTCTATGACCGTATACGTGCTATACTAGAAGGAGACTATGACTTTGATATTGCGCTAGAACGTGCCCAAGAAGAAGCTGCTGCAGGTGAAATTGATTCTGATTCTGTTGATGATTCTGTTGATGATCGTGCCAAAGAAATACGTGATCAAGACATTGAAGAATTAATGGATGCTCAGGACAGCGACGAGTACCTCGATGCTCGTGATCGAGTCAACGATAGCCTTTATGATGAATACCGGGATTTTTTTAACGAAAGAGATTGGTTGCGTAGCCTAGGTGTTCGTTTTGCAACGGATGCAGAAAGACACTGGGATGATATATTCGATTGGGGATATGTAACTGAGCCAGACAGTGAAGTAGACCTTGGCGAGCTTGCAGCCGAGTTTGCGGATGCAATTGGCATCGGCAGGGTCGATGTTAATTTCGGTGGAAGTTATCACAGTGCAAAGCGTGAATCAGGCAAATGGCTTATTGAACCAGATGGTAGTATCAGTGCTGATGTTAGCAAGGGCCAAGTGGGTTTAGAATTCATTAGTCCTGCACAACCTATCGCTACAACATTTGCTCAACTTAAAAAATTAATGGCATGGGCTAAACGACGAGGCTGTACCACAAATTCATCAACTGGCTTGCACATAAATGTCAGCGTTCCTGACTTTTCACTGGCAAATTTAGACTACATCAAACTAGCATTGTTCATGGGGGATGAATATATTCTCGATCAATTCGGACGTGCAAGTAACTCATATTGTAAAAGTGCAACTCAGCAAATTGTCAATAACGCAGGTTACAGTAGAGTTGAACAAGTGTTGCAAAGAATGCGTTCGCAGCTAAACACTACTGCAAGTAAAATCATCCATGACGGAATTACCAACAAGTACACTAGTATCAATACTAAATCTGGTTATGTTGAGTTCCGCGGACCGGGCGGGGATTACCTATCTAAAACACCAGAAGCATTGTGTGATACTGCACTGCGTCTGGCCATGGCACTGAAGATTGCCTGTGACGAATCTGCACACAAACAAGAGTATTCTAAAAAATTGTACAAGTTAATCGCACCATTAGACAGCAATGACGACACTGTTAACTTGTTTGCAAAGTATACAGCAGGTGACTTACCGAAAGAAAAGATGATAAGTATTCTGCGTCAGAAGTTCCAAGCAAAGCAAGGTGCAAAAGCAGCAGCCGCACAGCTAGGAACACAGACGACTGTTGCAGGTAATACGCCTGATCCGTATACTCCGCAACCGGGACCTATTGCGCAGCGTGCAGAAGAGCCAGGTCAACGCATGCAATGGGATATCTTTTTAAACAATGATCCGGAACATGTATGGCGACTCTTTGGTAATAGTAGCCAAGAAGTATTAAGCCGTGTAATAGATGCACTAGGAGAACGTGGTAGATTTCACTTATCGACTGATTTTACAGTTAGACCGAGTGCCAGAGTAACTAGCACATAGTTCCTTCTGATAAATATTACAAAGAGGAATCATTATATGTCAGTTTATACAAGAACATACGAAAGAGTTAGATTTGATAATATTAACAGTATTATGTATATCAATATGCAAGGAAGTTTTGGCCCAGATTTACTGTCAAACGATAGTGAAGTACCAATGGTGCTACCAATAGATGTCAACGGCAATGTGCCTACCGGTACTGTATTAAACACGTTGTTAACACGCTTTGTCTTAGATGCAGTGCCAGATTCATATTTAGATAATAAATTAGCGTTGTTTCGACATTCGGAAGTAGTTAATGCTAATACTGTGTTTAGTAGTACTACTGACATCGAAGAAGGTGAAACTGATACAGTTGCTCCGCCTGCAGGGTATAGCATTCCGGTTGTAATTATACCGGATAGAATTAAAGAATCAACTAATACCTTTACACGCAGTATTATTGCACCAGTCGGCGGAATATCAGGGGTGCCTCAACTAACACCGGCATATCCTGCAGATCCATTGACACGAATCGGGCAATCGACATATATGCTAATACACACGCTAGTGAATGGTGGTGCTCTACATAACGTCCACCATTCACGTAATCCTGGTCCGTCTTATCCAACAGCTTCGCTGACTTCAACTCTCGAGGGGTTAGTTGCTTCGGAATATATTATTAGTGAGTACCCAAATGTTTACAATCAACCAAACATTGTTAACCTAGTGAATGCAAATGGTGTCAATCAATATCAGCACTTTTACTATGTTGATCATGAACCGTTAGAAATACCAGTTGCATACGCTAGGGCTTGGTTTAAATACGATAGTTAAAAATCGTCACTTGGTAAGTTATTAAGCAACTGTCTTAACTTACTACTTTCAACATTAGCGCGGACTTTAGGAGAACTACCTTGTTGCGGATCACTTACAGTGCCGCGTTGTTTTATCGAGTTTAACAACGTTGTGCCAGCCGACTGGGTAGTGTTGCTACCATATCCTTGCTCTTCGTCAAGGTCACTAATACGCAAGCTATCTATGCAATATTCAAGATCAATCTTTTGTCCTACACCAGAACTACTTCGTGTTTTCATCAACTGTAATTGATATCTGCCACGTTCGCGCATTGCTCTACTAGTAAAAATACCAAACACATTATCAGCAGTTTGAATCTTACTTAACCCGCCTGATATGTGACTATGGTCGAATTCAACTTCTTCTACAGCACCACGATTTAACTGTGCCGCAGTTACAAATATACAACCTTTTTCCACTGCTAGATTTCTCAATTCTTCACTAACATACTTGTCTTTGATAAACAAATCTGCTGGACTAATTTTCTTTGATATCGGCATTAACAAGTCTAAATAGTCAACTAGTAACACATCAACTTTGCGATCAGTTTTAATTTCAAATTCTTTTAGATAACTTCTAATGTCATTGGCTGTTTTACCACTAGGCATATACTTTACTTGAAAGGCGCCGGATTTCTTGCCAATCATTTTTACTTTAACTTCGACATCGTCGATATTTTTAAACACTTCTCTAGTAGGTGTGCCTGTTATCATTGCGTCAACTCGCATACTAACTAGTTCTTCACTAAGCTCTAGTGTAAGGTAAACTACATTAAGTCCAGCTAATGCCCAGTTAACACCTAGGTTAGCTAAAAATAATGATTTTCCAGCACCCGATCCACCTGCAAATATGTTTAGTTCCCCGCGATTCATGCCGCCAAATAACTTGTCGTCCATGGCTTTCCAACCGGTGCTAATCTGTCCGTTGTTGTCTTTGATTCGCATCAATCGTGCTCTAGGATCATAGAAGTAGTCTGTGCCCATGTCTTTTTGCAAACCAATCTGCACAGCTTTTTTAATCTTATCTTCTACTTGACCGTAGTCACCTTTTTCTAACATTTCGGCTGATTCGATGATTGCACGTTCTAGACCTTTGTGTCTAGTAAACGTTTCAAATTCGTCTAGTAACCAATCGTAGTTTTCTTCTCTTAGGTTTTCAGGTTGTTTAAAATTACTTTGTGTTGCTGCATTTATGATGTCGTATGTAGGCATTACATTGTACTGCTCTACATACGTGTTTAAGAATTCTGCAGGTAATTGCAAGCGACGATCGAATAAACTATGATCAAATATGCTTTGACATCTAACAAATGTGCTAGCGTCCGAAATCATCATTTCTAGGTAAAGTCGTTGGATATCATATCCGTAGTCTGTGTTTTGTGTCATTTATATATTATACCATCTAATTAAAAACTTTAACACCGTAATGGCTTTCAAAAGCCCGAGCATCGCCTAAATTGTTTACCATTGGTTGTCCTTTAATGTTTAAGCTAGTGTTAAGCAACATCGGGCAACCTGTTTGTTCGTACCAAAGTTCTAAGAGCTGTCTGAAAGGTGATCCATCTCGCGGCACAGTCTGTACCCTGCTAGTACCGTCCCGATGTACAATAGCAGGAAAACGAGCGGGATACTTACACTTAGCGGTTGTTTGCATAAATCTGCTAGTAGTCCAGTTCCTAGGCATGTCAAAATAGTCATTAACATGTTCTTCAAGTATTGCTGGCGCAAACGGCCTAAATTCCTGTCGATGTTTGATTGCATTTACTTTATCCTTAATGTCTGTGCCTCTAGGATCAGCAAGTAAACTTCTGTTTCCTAAGGCACGAGGACCGTATTCCGCCCGGCCCCTCGCTAGTCCACATATATTATGCTCTAGCAAATAATCGACAATCTCTCGATTACTTGATTGACTTGCAATATCATATCCAAGAAACGCATGATCAAAAGGAATATGTTTTTTGTAATGCGCAAGCACTGCACCTACTGCAGATCCTGCATCACCCGGATTCGGCATAATCCAAATGTTTTCAAAGTATCTTCCTATTAATCTATTAGCGTGGCAGTTTAATGCACAGCCGCCCATGAGCACTAGATTTTTACTATCTACAAGTTTGCTTGCTTGATTAATTACTGATAAAAATAATGTTTCATACACATCCTGAGTACCTGCTGCAATATCAAAACTATCAGTAATAGTTAAATCAGGTGCCCAATCTAAACAACCGCGATGTAAATTCTGCGAAAATGTATAATTTTCATCTTTAACAAAGTCAGTGTATATACGGTCAGCATACCGATCGTCGCCATATGCAGCCATGCCCATTAATATGTATTCGTCTTCGTTGGGCTTTAATCCAACCCGTTGTGTCATTGCAGAATACCAAAGACCGATACTATGCGGGTATCGTTGACTGTACACTTTTTTAAGTGTGTTATCTTTAGCGTGCCATATTGTTAGCGTATCAAATTCACCGATTGCGTCGACTACTACAACGCATGCTTCAGAATATGGACTAGTATAAAATCCAGCAGCAGCATGACTGAGATGATGGTTAGTATATGTAATACTTGCATTGATATTCCATTGCTTTAGATAGTCTTTGATATTGTTCGCAGACCATTTCCACCCTTGGCCTGCTAGCAGTTGTCTAATTGTTTTAAGGTACGGATTTTCATACCAATAGATATGATCAGGTTTACCCCATTGTTCTGCATACTCGACAATTTCAGTACATAGATCTCGATCATTTTTTATACCACTAAAGCGTTCGCTATGGCTAGCGAACACTAATTCTTTATCTTTAAATACTGCAATAGCAGCATCGTGGCTGTTAGCCGATATTCCCCATTCTATCATTTGTAAATAAACGGGTCTCGTTTACGAAGTTCTTCTAACCGTTTTTTAAATGCTTGACGTTCTTGATACCACTTAATAGGGTGGCAAATAATATTCCAAATATCTCTCATTTTATCTCCTTAAACCAATTCATTGCTCGTAATCTAACTTTAAGTGCATACGATTCTTTTGCTTGTACAATTAACCATAATGCAGCAACTCTGCCCAATTTTACTACTGCATCGTTTACATCTTTAACCCCAGGTGGCCATTCGGGCATGCTCACTGACCAACCGTATTCTAACACTCGTTCTACTGATTTTGCACCTTCACGATCGCGATCCGGAACAAACACAATTTCACGATGTAATTGCTTTAATAACCAATCCTGACTATCTGTAACTTCTGCACCTAGTATTGCACAACCATCAATACTTATCGCATCAAAGGGACCTTCACAAACAATCACGAAAGCTCTATCTTGCGGTTGTCTGTCTAAATTAAACACATATCCAGGCTGTTGCTCGCTAAGATACTTTGATTTGTCAGCACCTACCGATCTAGCAGTATATCCGACAATTTTTTCTTGATACAAAAATGGAATAATAAGTCGATTATTAAAGCCAGTCCTGGGTGTCCAATAAAACTGATAATCCTCTAAATACAAACCGCGTGTCAACATGTACTCTATTACCGGAATAAGTTTTTCTGGAATGTCATCTAAAAAGTTTACAATAGGTTGTGCATCGAGGGGAAGTGCTCTATCACCAAACGAAGGAATAATACTACGAAGTTCTTTACTTTCTTGCTCTGTAGTTTTGAGAGCCTCGAGAGAAAGTTTAGCAATATTTTCATCGCTTATGTTTAGCCATCGAAGAAACTTGCGCATGTTTTTGCTAATGTGCCTTCCAGGCTGCCAACTTGTCTTAAATCCACAGTTAAAACAGTGGTAACTAACTGCGTTACCACCGTTAACAATAAATCCACCGCGGTGGCGTTTATCGTCGCAACATACTGCGTTAAAGCTTATCCAACCACTAGGAGTTGATTTACGTTTACCTGGTAAGTGTGCTGTTATTGTATCTATAATTAGGCTCATATTGCCTATTATACTAAGAAACTGTTATGCTGTCAATCTTTCCGGAATAAT
>Ga0209297_1001992_pt1 | contig 11567 bp, 9 predicted proteins | sample S_130805_MF_Meta_FD_187322 | JGI IMG/M metagenome (GOLD analysis project Ga0209297, IMG submission 187322) | Freshwater microbial communities from Lake Simoncouche, Canada to study carbon cycling - S_130805_MF_MetaG (SPAdes) (version 2) | ecosystem: Environmental > Aquatic > Freshwater > Lake ... | reverse complement strand
GCGCTGGTTCAACAATATCCCGGACCGATTGGCCGAGCGGAAGCTCAACTTGTATCAGATCACGGTGATGATCGGGGTTTGCTACGTTGTTTACCGCTTTATCATTCCCATGTTTGACCGGGACCTAGGCGGCGGTGGCGGCGGTGGAGAGGGCTGAATTCCCTCGTCCTCAGCGCCCCGGCTCCGGTCCTGTCGAGCCAGCCTACGACGGCCAGGACCGGCCCGTGGAGCTTCGCGAGCGTGCTCTGGGAGCTTCAACGACTCAGAGGGCTTTCCTAGCCTAATGCAACGCATCGACGAGGTCCCGATTGGACTCTGCGTCTGTTTTGATCTTCCCACGCCGGGGAGGCTGGCGTTCACTCGCCCGTCTCTTCTGACAATGAAAATCGTACTCGCTTACTCCGGCGGCCTCGACACCTCGGTGCTGCTTTCCTGGATCAAGGAAACCTACGGCAATGCTGAAATGATCGCCTTCTGCGCCAACATTGGCCAGGAGGACGAACTGAAGGGCCTGGAAAAGAAGGCCAAGAAAACGGGGGCCTCGAAGATCTACATCGACGACCTTCAGGAGGAGTTCGCACAAGACTTCATTTACCCGATGCTTCGGGCTGGCGCGATTTACGAAGGACAATACTTCCTGGGAACGAGCATCGCCCGACCGCTCATCGCCAAGCGCATGGTGGAGATCGCTCGCGCCGAGAAGGCCGACGCCATCGCCCACGGAGCGACGGGTAAGGGCAACGACCAAGTCCGCTTTGAGCTGACGGCGGCGGCACTGGCTCCAGATCTAGAAATCATCGCTCCGTGGCGGGATGCTCGCTACCGCAACGATTTCCCGGGTCGCCAGGAAATGATCGATTACTGTGCCGCCAAGGGGATTCCGATTCAGGCCAGCGCCAAGAAGCCGTACTCCATGGACCGGAACCTCCTGCACATTTCTTACGAGGCCGGCATTCTCGAAGACCCGTGGTACGACTCTTTCGATCTTAAAAATCGGGACTATTTCACCACGCTGTCGGTGATGCCGGAAGACGCACCCGACAAGCCGGAGTTCGTTACCCTCGATTACGTGAAGGGAGATTGCGTGGCGGTCAACGGCAAGAAGCTCAACCCGCTTCAGGTCATGCGGACCCTCAACAAGATCGGCGGCAAGCACGGCGTCGGCCGTGTGGATATGGTGGAAAACCGCTTCGTGGGCATGAAGAGCCGCGGTGTGTACGAGACCCCGGGTGGCAGTATTTTGCACTATGCCCATCGCCAGATGGAAAGCCTCACCATGGACCGCGAGGTCATGCACCAGCGCGATGCGTTGGTGCCGAAGTACGCCGAATTAGTGTACAACGGCTTTTGGTATGCTCCGGAGCGCCTGGCCCTGCAGGCCTATGTCGAGGAGAGTCAGAAGAATGTCACCGGGACGGTCCGCGTGAAGCTTTACAAGGGCGGAATGTATGTCGCCGGCCGCAAGAGCCAGTTCAGTATGTACAACCCGCATATTGCCACGATGGAGGCCGACCCGACCAAGGCTTACAATCAGGACGATGCGACGGGTTTCATTCGATTGAACGGCCTACGCCTTCGCGTCAATTCCACGGTCAATGGCGCTAAGAATCTCCTGAGCTAAGCGCGCGTGGGTCACGGCCCCGTTTGGGCCTGGCCTCCCGGCCAATCCGACGGGGTGTTCCAGTTGGTGAGTGCGCGGTGATCCTGATCACTGAGCTCCCACGGACTCATCCATCCAGTTTCAAGGCCTCGGCGGCAGAATGCCTGCACCGAGGCCTTTTGCGTCTCCAAATGCTCCTGGGCGATGGCCCAGGCCTGGTTCGGATAAATAGCGGCCAACGGTTCCAGTCGACCCTGATGAATGGGAACGCATCCCTGATTGGGGGCGATCCGCGCTATCAATTGTTGCAGCCACTCGACCGACAGTTCCGGTAAATCTACGGCGACCAAGAGAGTCCATCCGTTGGGAAATTGCGCATGGGCCCATCCGAGTCCGGCCTCCACTCCAGCCATGGGTCCGAGATCGGCAAATCGGTCTCTCAGGAGAGGAATACCCGCGGGTGTGGGGGGTAGGGGACGGCGGTTTTCTGAGCCTGCCGCCACGGCGATGCTCCGGAGGCCTGCCTGCTCCAGAATCCCGATTTGACGGAGGAGCAGTGGCTGAGCATCGGATTCAAGCCAAGCCTTGTCTCGGCCCATTCGGAGGGATCGTCCTCCGGCCAAGATCACGCCCGTGAGTTCTCCACCGACAAGTTGTTCGGAAACTGGGGTCACTGACTCTGAGCCTTTCTGGATCCTGATTGCTTGTCACCTCCCCGATGCCATCCGCCAGTGAAGTTGATGAAGCTCCTTGCCCGGAGCCGGGGTGACGGGTTTTCCTCCGCTGATGTCTCAATTGGAAAATCAAGTGGCGGTGGTGACAGGGGCGAGTCGGGGAATTGGCCGAGCCATTGCTCTTCGCTTCGCTCAGGCCGGTGCCGATGTGGTGGTTGTCTCGCGCACGGTGGAGAATTCTGAAAAAACCGCGGCCGAGATCCGGGCCTTAGGACGCAAGGCGTGGGCCTTAGCCGTCGACGTCTCCGATGCCGGTGCCATTGCCGCCGCCGCTGAAATCCTGCTCGAGCAGGCGGGGCGGGTGGACATCCTCGTCAACAATGCGGGCGTGACTAAGGATGGACTCCTGATGCGCATGAGCCAGTCCGACTGGGACACCGTGCTGAACACCAACTTGCGCGGAGCCTTCCTGTTCACCAAGGCGCTGACCCGGACCTTCCTCAAACAGCGCTCTGGCCGGATCATTAACTTGGCCAGCGTCATTGGGCTCATCGGCAACGCCGGTCAGGCCAACTACGCTGCGAGCAAGGCGGGCTTAATTGGGTTCACCAAGTCGGTGGCCAAGGAGTTTGGCTCCCGAGGCGTCACCTGCAACGCCATCGCTCCTGGATTCATCGAGACCGACATGACGGCAGCCCTCAACGAGGCGCAAAAAGAGGCGATCCTGAAGCAGATCCCGCTGGGGTCTCTGGGTCAGGCCTCGGACATCGCTGAAGCGGCCTTGTATCTTGCGGGTCCCGGAGGACGTTATGTCACCGGTCAGGTGCTGACGGTCGATGGGGGCATGGTGATGTGAGCGCGCAGTCACCCGCATCGGGGCAGGGAGAATTCTTACTGGACTGGGCGGGTGCTTCGGAACCGGAGACCCCGCCTCTGCTTGTTCCCGAAGGCCCTAGCCCGGAATGGTTGCAGCGATTGAGTCCCGAGGATCGCCGGCACGTGGCCAGCCTGGCCTGGGAGCGCCGGCCGCTGGTATTTCTGATCGATGCTCGGGCTCATTGGAATCTGGTGCGCCCGCGTTTGCCGTTGGCGGGCTTTGATGTTCTGGATTTCCAGGACCAGCCGGATGGCGATTTCAAAATCTTGGTACCCTCCGACCTCTCATCGCGGGAGTTGCAGCATCTTTTGAAGTGCTTGCGGCAGAGTCGGTCACCGCGAGCGGTGGTGTGCGAGCCGATGGGTTGCACTGGGCGTGTGCTGGCCGCTTTAGCGCGACGTGAGAACCTCATTGGGGGTGAGGTTTGTCCTGTACAAAAACCCGCAGCGGGGAAGAATTCGTGAACGGGGACTTGACGGTCGGGTGTCACACGCCTAGACAGGCGCCCCAACGAGATAATTACCATGGCTGATAAAACCATCGAGCAGCGGATTAAGGACATCATCATCGAGCAACTGGGCGTGACCGCCGAGCAAGTGACTCCCGAAGCCAAGTTCATAGAGGACTTGGGCGCTGACTCCCTCGACACTGTCGAGTTGGTGATGGCTCTCGAGGAGGAATTTGGTCTGGAAATCCCGGACGACGAAGCTGAGAAGCTTCAAAGCGTTGGCGACGTGATTAAGCACGTCGAAGACTCTCAGGCGAAGTAACCCTGCGACCCGCTTCATCAGGGCAGCCCGGCTTCCGGAGCTGCCCTTTTTCATTGCAGTCACTCCGTAAACAGCAATCCACACCGAGGTTGACGCGCTCTTGTGTGTCTCCAGAGGGTGGGTAATCTGTCCCCGAACTATGTCGAATGCTTGGTCTGAACGCCGCGTGGTTGTGACCGGTCTGGGTTGTGCCTCCCCGCTGGGGCTGGATGCCGACACCGTCTGGAAAAACATTATTGCCGGAAAATGCGGTGTGGGGCGCGTGAGTGCCTTTGACATCTCCGCCTACGACTGCCAAATCGCGGCAGAAGTGCGGGGGTTTGATCCGGTGCCCGCATTCCCGAGTCCTAAGGAAGTGCGCCGCTCCGACCGCTTCACGCACTTCGGTGTCTATGCCGGTTGGGGTGCCTTGAAAGATTCGGGTTTGAATCTGGAGACTGAGAACCGGGACGACATCGGCGTGTACATCGGTTCGGGCATCGGCGGCCTGCACACCACCGAGGAGCAGCACAAAATCTTGTTGGCCAAGGGACCAGGGCGTGTCAGCCCGTTCATGATCCCGATGCTCATCTTAAACATGTCCTCGGGTTTGTTCGCTCTCTACAACAACTTGCGCGGACCCAACTTTGCCACCTGCTCGGCCTGCGCGACCAGCAACCACGCCATTGGTGAGGCCTGGTGGGCGATCAAGCGCGGCGATGCGGCCGTCATGTTCGCTGGCGGTACTGAAGCAACCGTTGTGCCCTTGGGCATGAGTGGTTTTGCGGCCATGAAGGCCATGTCCACCCGCAATGAAGATCCGCAACACGCCAGTCGACCGTTCGATCGCGATCGGGATGGATTCGTGATGGGGGAGGGGGCGGCGGTTCTGGTGCTCGAGGAGTTGGAACATGCCAAGAAGCGCGGGGCTCGCATTTATTGTGAGATCATGGGCTATGGCAACACGTGCGATGCTAACCACATGACCTCGCCTGATCCCGAGGGAGCCGGTGCGGCGCGGGCGATCCAAATGGGGCTCAAGCACGCCGGGATGCGTCCCGAGGAAATCGACTACGTCAACGCGCATGCCACCAGCACCCCGGTGGGGGATGTTTGCGAGACCCAGGCCATCAAGCGGGTCTTCGGTGACCACGCCCGGAAGCTGGCCATTAGTTCTACCAAAGGAGCGACCGGACACATGCTCGGCGCGGCGGGCGGCATTGAATCGCTTTTGTGCTGCAAGGCCCTGGAAGCACAAATCGCTCCGCCGACCATCAATCTAGAGAATCCGGATCCGCAGTGTGATCTCGATTATATTCCTCATACCCCGCGACCTATGAGGATCGATGCCTTCCTGAACAACTCGTTCGGATTTGGTGGCCATAACGCCATCGTCATCGGCAAGCGGTTCGTGGGCTGAGCCGCTCACCGTTGGGAACCCAACGGCAGCAGGGCACGGGCAGACGCCGATTTCGCCGGTGCGTCGGGATGCGCTGGGAGCATCCGTGGGCGGGCGGACGCTCCGCGCGACCATCAAGCGCTCCAATCCGAATTCTCTCCGCGCTTTCCCATCGGGCCGGCTCGGGTCAGTCTTCAAGGCATGATTCCTCGATCCGGTCTTTGGTTATGCCTGTTTCTGGCCTTGAGTTGGGTTCATGCGGCGGACGCCCCGCCGCTGAATGTGGTGTTGATGGTCGCCGATGATCTGGGGGCCCATGACCTGGCCGTCACCGGCAGTCGGTTTTACGAGACGCCCCACCTCGACCGGTTGGCCCGAGAGGGAGTTCGGTTCAACCAAGCCTATTCAGCGTGCACGGTGTGTTCGCCAACCCGGGCGGCACTCTTGACGGGCAAGTATCCGGCCCGACTCAAAATCACCGACTGGATCGCTGGGCATGATGCCCCCAAGGCCAAGTTGCGCCCCCCGGCCGACTGGGTGAAGGCACTGCCGCTGGCCGAGCAAACACTGGCGGAACGGGCCAAGGCCACGGGCCGCGCCACGGCGCACATTGGTAAGTGGCACTTGGGTGGGGAGGGGTTGGGCCCCCTGCAACAGGGCTTTGATGTGAACCTGGGTGGTGACCACCGAGGGCAGCCGCCTTCGTATTTCTCGCCGTATGGATTGCCGCAGCTTCCCGACGGTCCACGCGGAGAATACCTCACCGATCGGGAGGGGGCTGAAGCGGCCGCCTTCATTCGTGGACACCGGGATCAGCCATTCTTCCTTCAGATTGCCTTCCACTCGGTGCACACGCCGCTTCAGGCCAAGGCCGAGTTGGTTGAAAAATATCGCAAGAAAGCCCAGTCGGTCGGTGGATCTCAGACCAATGCTGTGTATGCAGCCATGCTGGAGAGCCTCGATGGAGCGGTAGGACGCGTGCTCACGGCTCTCGACGAAGCCGGTCTGAATGGTCGAACCGTCGTCGTCTTCACTTCAGACAACGGCGGGCTCGTCTTGGGGCAGAACCCTCCTACCTCCAACGCGCCGTTGCGCTCCGGCAAAGGGTCCCCCTATGAGGGAGGCATCCGTGTGCCGCTGGTGGTCCGATGGCCCGGAGTCACTGTCCCTCAGGGACAAGTGGAGCAACCGGTGATCTCCATGGACGTGACCGCCACGATTGCCGCGGCGATGTCGGCGACCTCTTTGGAAAATTTGGAGGATGGCGTGAATTTAACACGGCTCCTGAAAGAGCCCTCGGCACGGCTTGGCCGCGAGGTGATCGGTTGGCACTACCCTCACTATCATCCCGGCGGGGCCTCGCCGTATTCAGCGATCCGGGCTGGGGATTGGAAGTTGATCCAGTACTACGAGGATGGCCGCCATGAATTGTTCGACCTGGCCAAGGATCCCAGTGAGGCGCACGACCTGGCCGGCGAGCAACCGGCCCGCGTCATGGAACTGGCACGACGCCTGTCCGACTGGCAGGGACGCGTCGGCGCCCAGTGGCCCTTAGCTAACCCGGATTATCACGCTCAGCCCCTGTCCGCCTCGGCGGATGGGAGTGTGCTCCTTCACTCGCGCTCAGCCTCTGTGCACGGAACGGTGCTGCGGTATGAACCAATGCCCTTCAAGGACACGCTGGGTTGGTGGGGCCGCGCCGAGGATTGGGTGGATTGGAGTTTTGAGCTCAGCCAAGGAGGATCCTTTGAGGTGGAGCTGACTCAAGGTTGCGGGCGAGGGTCTGCAGGCAGCCAGGTGGAGTTGCGCATCGGGGATCAAGTGATTCCCTGGACCGTCGAAGAGACCGGGCACTTTCAGAATTTCGTCGTTCGCCGACTGGGGCGTGTGACACTCACGCACGGCCGCCACACTCTGGCGGTGCATCCAACCCGCAAAGTGGGTGGGGCGGTGATGGATTTGCGGCAAATCCGCTTGGTGCCGGTGCGCGGCGAGCCCTTGCCCACGGAGGCGGCCCGGATGGTTCGAGCGGCCTCGCGCATCGTGGTGTTGGGAGACAGCATTACTTACGCGGGCGAATGGGTAGAGTTCTTGGAGGCCGGTTTGCGTCAGGTTCAGAGCGACCATCGCCCTGAGATTCTCAACTTGGGATTACCCAGCGAGACGGCCTCGGGTCTGTCGGAGGCTGGGCATGCTGGCGGGGCGTTTCCGCGGCCGGACGTGAACGAGCGCTTGGGTCGGGTTCTCAGTCGTTTGAAGCCGGACTTGATTTTGGCCTGCTATGGGATGAACGACGGCATTTATTTTCCTCTCGATGAATCGCGCTTCTCCAAGTTCCGCGATGGGATGCGGCGATTGCATGAGGCCGCGGCTCACGAAGGGGTTCGGGTTCTCCACCTGACGCCCCCAGTTTTTGATCCCCAACCGTTGAAGGGTCGTACGCTGCCCTCCGGCCTGAGCGCCTACCCGCAGCCCTTCGAAGGATACGACTTGGTACTGACTGCCTACTCCCAATGGTTGGTGGGGCAGCGGACCAATGGTTGGCAGGTGGTGGATGTGCATGGCCCCATGCGCCAATTTTTGGACGCCCGGCGATCCCAAGATCCGCTGTTCACGCTGTCGGGAGATGGGGTTCACGCCAATCGTCAGGGGCATTGGCTGATGGCCCGTGAAACCCTTCGGATGCTCGGCGCCGCGGGGCCGTGGGTGGATGCGCTGAACCCGGAGGAGTTAGTGGATCGTTCTCGTGGCTCACGCGATGGGTGGGCTTTAATTCAGCGCCGTCAGCGTTTGCTTAAAGATGCGGGGTTGACCTTCGTTGGTCACCAAAGGCCGGGCATGGCCCTCGGAAAACCGTGGGAACAGGCGCAATTGGAGGCCCGTGAAATCGGGCTCGAACTAAATCGTTGAGATGCCGGGGACTGTGATTTTCAATGAAACGGCAAAATATTTTAAAACCTCGCTTGACCCTCTTCGCTCCTTTGGTCATAAAGCTTTCAAAAGGACGGGTCACGAAGAGGGCTCTCCTCCGTCTCAATTATAACCATTATCTGACCATGATTCAGCGCTCGATCATTGCTGCAGCTGCAGCTCTCGCCCTCGCAACGTCGTCGGCGTTCGCCGGAACCATTTATTCGACCACCGGAACTGGCACTGAGTTCTACGGTGTCGGAACCTCCATCGCCAACGGCCACCGCGGCTACGAATATGGTGATGCGATCGCTCTTCCCTCCGAAGGCTATTCCTTCACCGGGATGACCTTCGATTATTACTCCGCCTCGCTGGGTGGTTCGATGAACCTGAACATCTACGCCAACGATGGCGCTTTGATCAGTGGCGCGGCCTCCCCGGGCACCAAGCTTTTGTCCATCCCGGGCATCGGCATTTCTTCGGGTGTCAACACAGCCACCTTTGACTACGCTCCCTACGTGGCTCAGTACGGTGCTCTGAAGCTGCCTAAGAATTTCACGGTGACCGTGAGCTTCTCGGGTGCTACTGCAGCCGCCGACAAGGGTTTGATTCTCGGTGGCATTGAGTCCACCGTCGGTCAGCCTCACTTGAACGTGGGTCAGTCGGGTAATGAATTCTGGCAGAAGACCGGCCCTGGTGGCAGTGATTGGGCGTTGCGTCAGTTGAGCACCGCTCAAGAAGCGAATTTCAAGATGACCTTGACCGCCACTGTTCCGGAGCCCACCACGGTGGCTCTCGGTGTGGTCGGTGCAGCGTTCTTGGGTGCTTCCGCCCTCCGCCGCAACCGCCGCTAAACGGCAGTTCTAGGTTTTCACTTTCTTTACAGGCGCGATGGCTTCCATCGCGCCTTTTTGTTTATCGATGTACCCGGCAGGGCTCACTTTTCGACGAGGCTACCCGAGTCAGAGCCTGCCCGATTGAGCCAGAGAACTGGCAGAAGGATTGGACAAGGGGCTTGGTGTCCCTTTTGATTGCTTCATGCGCTGGATCGGCTTGTTGCTTTCGTTGTGTTGGATGGCTGGACAGTGGGGAATGAGGGCGGAATCGGCCACTCGCGTTGAGTTGTGGGTCGATCAGTCCACGGCCCGGCCCGGTTCCACGGTCACGGCAGCCCTCCGCCTTCAAATGGCCGAGGGTTGGCATAGTTACTGGCGCCATCCGGGTGACGAGGTGGGGCTTAAGACTCGGGTCGAGTGGACCCTGCCACCGGGAGTTAAGGCGGGAGCCATCCAGTGGCCTCTTCCCGACAAGACCACCGAAAAAGAATTCGATACGCTCACCTACTCGGGGACCGTCGTGCTGCTGGTTCCCATCGAGATTCCTGCCGGCCAAGCGCTGGGGCCCATGACGCTCAAGGCCAAGGTTCGATGGCTCGAATGTCACGAGGAATGTGTCCCAGGGAATACCACGGTTGAGACACAGGTCACGGTGGCTAGCCTAGATGAAGTTTCCGTCCATGCGGCGGAGATTCAGTCGGCGAGGCAACGTGTGCCGCGTACGGTTCAAGACGTTCCCATTAGCGCGGCCTGGGAGGCTTCCGAGGGAGTTGCACCTCGTAAACTAGTGATCTCTTGGAAGCCCGGGTCTGGAGTTTCGGGGTTTGATGTATTTCCTTTCGAGGCGGTGGGAGGGGCTGCTCCGGTGTCAGTCAAAACCGAATGGCTCGATTCGGTGAACGGGTTCCTTCGCATTCGCAAGACGGTTTCTGCGGGGGACTCTGGGTGGCCCGACCGATTGGAGGGGGTCTTGGTCCCGAAGGGGTCGGCGGCCGAACCGATAGAATTTAATGTGCCCATTGTGGCGGCATTGGCCGGCCTTGCGGCCGCACGTCCGGAGCCTGTCTCCATGGCGGAGTTGCTCATTAAGCTGCTCTCGGCCTTCGTGGGTGGGCTCATCCTCAATGTGATGCCGTGCGTGCTGCCGGTCTTAGCACTCAAGGTGCTGGGATTCGTGCAGCAGGCCAAGGAGGAGCCCCGGCGGGTGCGGACGCTCGGTTTGGTATACGGGGCAGGGGTGTTGGTGTCGTTCTTGGTCTTGGCGGGCGTGGCTTTGGCGGTGCAGGCGGCGGGCGGCACGGCTAGTTGGAGTGCGCCCTTCCAGAATCCTATCTTTCGTGTGCTGATCACGGTGCTCATCACCTTGGTAGCTCTGAATCTTTTTGGAGTGTTCGAGCTGACTTTGGGCGGATCGGCCATGCAAAAAGCTTCGGACCTTTCCTCAAAAGACGGGTGGAGTGGGGCCTTCTTTAATGGTGTTCTTGCGGCTGTTTTGGCAACTCCTTGCACTGCGCCGTTCTTGGCTTCGGCGCTGGCGTTCGCCTTCCTTCAGCCGCCTTTGGTGATCCTTTTGTTCTTTGTCGCTATCGGGGCGGGTCTGGCATTGCCGTTCGTGGCGCTGTGCTGGGAGCCGGCTTGGTTGCGCTTCTTGCCGAGGCCGGGGGTTTGGATGGTTCGATTCAAGGTGGCCATGGGTTTCCCGATGCTGGCGACGGCGATGTGGTTGTTCTGGTTCACGGCGGGTCGCTTGGGAGAATCGGGCACAGGTGTGTTGTGGTTCGGGTTGTTTTTGGTGGTCTTGGCCTCGGCGGCTTGGGTTTGGGGGGAGTTTGTGCAGCGTTCGACCCGGGGCCGAGGCTGGGCCATGGTGATCGCGTCGTTGCTCTTGCTGGCTGGATATTTCGGTTTTCTGGAACGTCAATTGGATTGGCGCACGCCGGCGGGCCGAAGGGTCAAGGGGTTGGAGTGGCAGAAATGGAGTGCTGCTGCGGTCGAGCAAGCCCGTCGCGAGGGACATCCGGTGATGGTGGATTTCACGGCCGACAGTTGTCTCAACTGCAAGTGGAATAAAGCGACGGCCATCGAGATCGATGCTACTCGGGCGCGCATTAAGGAGTTGGGAGTTCGGGTCTTCGAGGGCGATTTCACTGATGGAGATCCGATCATCGCTGAGGAACTCAAGAAGCATGGTCGCCGGGGTGTTCCTTTGGTTCTGATGTATTCCGCAGACTTGGCTAAAGCTCCGGAACTCCTGCCTGTGGTACTAACTCCCAGTATTGTGGCTGAGGCCTTGCAGCGAGCGGCCACGCGTTGAGCTTCGGCGCGTCGTGCGGGGCTCTGCGGGGCTGGGCCTGCGCTCGCAGGGATCGTTCGGGGAGGTGAGGGCTTTCGCGCTGTCGCGCGTTTGAGAAATAGGGTGCTTCGATCCAATGCTCGCTACGGTCCAGTCCCGCTGACGCCGGTGTTTGGCTGGGGGGGGTGTTTTTTTGGGACAGGGGTTGATGGGGGATTGGGTATTATGG
>Ga0209297_1001991_pt1 | contig 11568 bp, 11 predicted proteins | sample S_130805_MF_Meta_FD_187322 | JGI IMG/M metagenome (GOLD analysis project Ga0209297, IMG submission 187322) | Freshwater microbial communities from Lake Simoncouche, Canada to study carbon cycling - S_130805_MF_MetaG (SPAdes) (version 2) | ecosystem: Environmental > Aquatic > Freshwater > Lake ... | reverse complement strand
GACCTTCGGATTGGCGGGGTGGTGATCTAGGACGTAGTGCCAGGTGAGGGTGCGCTCGTGCTGACAGGCGCGACTCTCTTTCAGCGGTGCGTCAAGCAGCGCAGGGAAGCGAATCCCAGCACGCTGCCGCGAGACCTGGATTGACTCTTCGGTCGCCTCTTGTGGCCAGGGTGCACTCGGATCAAAAGAACCGGCATCAAAATCAGGACCGACCTTTGCGCCGTGTCCGCTCTCGTCGGGAATCCCCCAGACGCCAACGCCCGCATCGATCCAGGTTGGGATCTCGCCAACCTGCATCCCTTTCGCCGCAAAGTAGGTAACGTCGCGACGCACTGGCGTGATCTCCGCCGGCGTGTCAACGCCAACAAGTTCTGGGAAGAGGCCAGGGAGCGATGAGCCCGTTGCCCAGACCACAGCACCAGCACTGATCGGCGCGCCGCTCGCGTCGAGCGCGCTCCCGTCTGCCGCAGGGTGCGCGCGACCTTGCGTGATCACGCCGCCCGCCTGCGTGAAGGCGCGCGCCGCTGCACGCACACCGTTCGCCGCGCGTAGGAATCCGGCGGTTGGCTCGTAGAGGACAGAGGCGAGTGCGGCGGGACTCATCGCCGGCCAGCGCTTCACCGCCTCATCGACGGTGAGTCGTTCGCACGGCACACTAGCGGCGCGCATGCGGCGCTCTGATTCGGCCTCCCAGAGGCCAAGGTCGGAGACACACCAGGCAACGCCGCTCTCAACAAAGAGCTCTTCACCGCTCATCGTGCCGAGCGCCTTCCATGCGGCGAGCGACTTGCGCGCCCAGCCAAGCAGCAGCTCATCTTCACCGTGTGCGTGACGGAAGATGCGACTGTGATCGCCAGAGGTAGCGTCGCGATGGCCAGGCACTAAGGCTTCCATTAGTGTGACGCTGGCGCCGAGCTTCTTCGCAAGGAGCGCCGTCCATGTGCCCCAGATGCCACCACCAACAACAAGAAGGTCAGGGCTTCCGCCCACAACGCCGCGCGCGGCCATCGCTACTTCTTTGAGCCGAGGGTGCGGAATCGCGAGAGGAACTCCTTGGTGCGCGGATCCTTCGGCGCATCAATCACCTGCTCCGGTGGCCCAACTTCGGCGAACTCACCCTGGTCCATGTAGTAGACGCGATCTGCCGCCTCATGCGCAAAGTCCATTTCGTGAGTGACCACGATCATCGTGCGCCCCTCATGCGCAAGGTCCGACATCACTTTCAGCACCTCGCCCACCAGCGTTGGGTCGAGCGCGCTCGTTGGCTCGTCGAAGAGGAGCACCTTCGGCTGCATCGTCAGCGCGCGTGCAATTGCCACACGCTGTCGCTGGCCACCAGAGAGTCGCGATGGATACTCGTCACGCTTCTCACTCAGGCCCACCTTCGCCAAATACTTCTCGGCGATCGCCTCCGCCTCCTTGCGATCCATCCCCTTCACATGCACTGGTGCCTCAACGCAGTTCTGAATCACGCTGAGATGCGGGAAGAGGTTGAACTCCTGGAAGACCATGCCGGCGCGCAGACGGAGATCTTGAATACGCGCCTGGCGCTCCTTCCCCTCCTTATGGAATGGGTCAGCAGCAACAACTACGCCGTCAATCTCCACGACCCCATCCGTTGGATCCTCGAGGAAGTTGAGGCTGCGCAGGAAGGTGCTCTTCCCTGAGCCTGAGCGGCCAAGGATACAGACCGTCTCACCTGGCCAGACCGTAATCGAGGCGCTGCGTAGCACGTGATTCTCGCCGAACCACTTTGCCATGTTTGTTGCCTTCAGAACCGGCTCTGCACCAGCCTTCACCAGGATGCCCGGCTTCTCTGCAGGGTGCAGCTGGTGCGTATGTGTGCGCGTCGGATTTGCCTGTGCACTCATCCCTTGCTCTCCTTATTGCGATCACCCGCGGCGAGTCGCTTCTCAATGCGGTTCTGGAAGGTGCTGAAGAGAATCGTGAGGGCCCAGTAGATCATTGCGGCAATAATGAACGTCTGGAGCGTCTTGAACTCCTTCTGTCCTACGTTGCGCGCACGCCAGACGATCTCCTGCAGCGCCACGGTGGAAGCAAGCGCTGAGTCTTTCAACATCGCAACAAAGTCGTTACCAATTGCGGGAACAATGATGCGGAACGCCTGCGGGGCAACAATGCGCAGGAAGGCGGTTCGTGAGGACATGCCAAGCGCCGCCGCCGCCTCACGCTGGCCGAGCGGCACCGCCTGGATGCCCGCGCGGAAGATTTCCGTCATGTAGGCGCCGTAGTTCATGCCGAGCGCGCCGATGGCGCAGAAGATGGGGTCGAAGATGAGTCCAACCTGCGGCAGCGCCAGGTACCAGACGAGCAGCTGCAGGATCAACGGTGTCCCGCGGAAGAAGCTCACATAGAACGAGGCGACCGCGTTGACGATCGCATTAGACGAGAGTCGCCCAAGAGCACCGACCGCGGCAAGGAAGGTTGCAAGGATTATTGATGCCGCCGAAACGATCAGGGTGATCCAGATCCCCTGGAGGATGAATGGGGTGGCTCGGGCAATAAAGTCGATCTCAACGTTGAGTGAGATGAGGACGAAGCCGGCAAGCAGGGCAATGAGCACGCCCCATCCGAGTCGGAAACGGAGCTGCCAGCGAGAGGCGCGTCGAGCCTGGTCGGCGGCTACCGCCTGCGCAAGTGCCCGTGCATCATGCTCCACTAGCGCCTCCCTCCTTAGCGTCTGACATCAATATGTTCCTTTGATGTGTTCGGGGGAGCCGCAGGTTTCCCCGCGACTCCCCCAGTGCGTATTCGGCGCCGCGCGCCGAGTTAAGCCTTACGGCTTGCTGATGTCGCGACCGACGTGCGTCATCGCGAAGCCAGAGAGCGTGCCGTCCTCATGCATCTCTGCAACGATCGCGTTCAACGCGTTCAGCATGGATGCAGTTGAAGGGCCGCTCTTGTCCAGAGCGAACGAGATCTGTCCCGCAAAGTTTGGGTCTTCGTTTAAGAAGCGGAGCTTCCCCTTTGACTCTGCAATTGCGTTCTCAATGAACTCACGGCTCTGTGCCATGGCGTCCCAGTCGTTCGTTCGACCAGCGAGGTAGGCCTCAATGCAGTTGAAGTCGGTTGGGTACGTCTTCAACTTGGCGCCCTCTGGCGATGCGTTGTACTGGATCACCACAGTGCTCTCGGCGAATCCACCCTCAATCCAGGTTGCGTGCGTCGTGCTCTCGCCTGCGCAGATGGTCTTGCCCGCAAGATCAGCAACCGTCTTGGCCGGTGAATCCGTTGGGACGAGCAGGTAGCCCGACTCGTAGAAGTACGGGTCAGCAAAGTCCACAACAAGTGCGCGCTCTTCCGTCTGGGTCATGGAGCCGATGGAGATGTCCCATCGACCGCCCCAGTTGCCAGCGGTGATCGCTGACCAGTCGGGTGTGGTCCACTCAACCTCAACGCCGAGTCGCTTCGCGACTTCGCGTGAGGTGTCGGAGTCAAAGCCAACGTACTCGCCGCTCGCATCGAGCTCTGAATATGGTGGGTAGGCAGGGTCCGTGGCCATAACAATCTTGCCAGCGTCGCAGACCTTCCAGAGGAGTGTGCCAGTGACGTCCTCGCCAAGTGCGAGGGCCTGTGCGCAGTAGGAGCCTTCAGGGAAGCGGGCTTCGACGCTCGCCACAGGCTCAGTTGCGCTACCGCAAGCGCCCACCACAATGGCGGCCCCAGCGATCAGCGCGAGGAGTGATGACTTGATTCGCATCTCGTGCACCTCATACATTCCGGCCCGAGCACCCTGCGGGCGCCCGTGCACCGTGAGCAGATCATCGCACCCCGAGCGTGCGTCGCACCCCCCAGTTGCGGAGCGTGCTGCCCTAGGATGCAGTCGTGACCAAGCGTGCTGCGCCAGGGGAGATCCAGACGGTCCGTGGGGCCATCTCCCCCGCCGATCTCGGCTTCACCCTCCCGCATGAGCACACCAAGGTCAGCCTCTGGCATATCCAGGGTCGCTGGGACTACTGGGAGCTGATCGGCGAAGAGCCTCGGATTCTTGAGGAGCTCGGCGCTTATGCCGCGGCGGGCGGAAGGGCACTCGTCGACCTGACGCTCGACGGAATCGGCCGCGACCTCCCCCGCCTCGCCCGAATCGCTGAAGCGACGAAGCTTCACATCATCGGTGGCGCTGGCTGGTATCGGACGGCGTACTACCCACCAGAGGCGCGCATCGACACGCGTACCACCGACGACCTTGCCGACGAGATCGTCCGCGAGTTTACTGATGGCGTTGCAGGACCGAGCGGTCCGGTGCGACCAGGAATCATCGGCGAGATCGGCACGGATAAGCCGTGGGTGACCGCGCAAGAAGAGCGCGTCTTCCGCGCCGCGGCGCGCGCCGCGCAGCGCACGGGCGCCGCTGTCACCACGCACGCCGTGCAGAGTGATGTTGGCCTTGCGCAACTCACCATCCTTGAAGATGAGGGGCTCGATCCTGCGCGCATCGTCATTGGCCACTGCGACTCGTATCCGCGCATTGAGCACTGGCGCGAGATCGTCCGTCGCGGCGCAACGGTGGAGGCTGACTTCCTCGGGATGAGCTTCACGCCACTCGAGCGCGCCGGCGAGCCGAAGGTCAATGAGCTACTCAAGCAACTGATTGACGAAGGGTTCGCCTCTCAGATCATGCTGAGCCAGGATGTCTGCCACGACTCGCAGCTCCTCTCGTACGGTGGCAACGGCTACACCTACCTGCAGAAGACGTTCTTGCCGCGACTGCTCACGGCGGGCGTCGACCAGAAGACGATTGATCAGATCACCATCAAAAATCCTGCGCGTGTCTTGACGCTGGTGAAGCCAAGCGCGTAACGCGCTACGAGCCCTTCGTGGGAACTACTTACGCGCCGCCACTAAGACTCCGCCGAAGAGGATCAGCGCGCCAACGAGCTGCCCTGGGGTGGGGATCTCACCGAAGATGATCACGCCGGCGACCAGTGTCATCAGCGGCTGAACAAAGAGCAGCACTGAGCCGACCACGCTTGGGAGATGCGGGATTGAGGCATTGATCAACGGGTAGCCAAGCACCTGAGACATCAGCGCGAGCAGGACCAGCCAGCCGACCCCAGGCCAAACTTCTGGCGGGAGGAGTGAGCCGCTCAGCAGCGCCAGGAGGAGCGAGACGGCGATCGTGCCGATCGCAGAGTCGCGCAGCATAGTGAAGGGGCCGACCGCGGCCGAGCCAGTGGCACTGGTGGAGATGCGACGCGTGATGATGAGATAGAGGCCGTAAAAGGCGGCGGCGCCGAGGCCCCAGAGGACGCCGAGTGCCGGATTGCTCCCCGCAGCGATCACGGATGGATCGGCGAGACCGTTGACGCCGAATGGATCCACCACGCGCGCGAGCATCAGCAGCCCGATGAAGGCGAAGGGGATCGCCGCAATCGCCCGACCCGGCGTGCGCTCACCTGCGAACGCGGCGAAGAGTCCCACCATGAAAACCTGCGCGTTCGGCACCACCGTGGCAAGGCCAACACCCAGCAGTGGAATAGAAACATGGAAGCACTGCAGATCAAGCGCGAAGAGTCCACCGGCGATGAGTGCGAGCGCGCGATCACGCGGCGCCGCGCGGTGTCCTTCACGGCGAGCCAACAGTGCCAGAAACGGGAGTGCAACGGCGCCGCGGAAGAGCGTGACCACTGCTGGCGATGCACCAGAGAGCTTGGCGAGGGGCGATGACTGCGAGATCGCGACCGCGCCAAGAGCGGCGCCGAGACGCGGATGACGAGAGGCAAATCCGAGCGGTGCAGCGCGCATCTTCGCAGTCTAGCGGCTCGTGGTCACCACTCCAGCAAGATAGCGCTCCATGCGCGGCGTCCAGGCGAGGCGACCATCGCGATGTACGGCGAAGGCGGCGGCATCAGGGTCACGATCGATCCAGTGCAGCGCGTCCTCACCCATCAGGAGGGCGATCGTTGCAGCGGCATCGGCACGCGCAGCGGATGGATGCACCACGGTGATGGAGGCCCACTCCGTTGCCGCCGTGCCGTCTCGTGCGTCAATCACGTGCTCACCGCGCTCGGCGAGACCCGAAGTTGCCACGCCGCGATCGCGCACCGCGAGCGGCGCAACGATCGCGCTGCGATCTGAGGGGTCAATAATGCCGATCCCCCATCCGCGCGCGGGATCTGGCCCGCCGGCGGCGTAGGAGTCGCCACCAATATCTAGGACAAAGTCCTGAATAGATGCGGCGCGAAGGATCTCGGCCGCCTCGCCGATCGCCCAGCCCTTCACATAGCCAGATGGATCGAGTCGCCCATCGGCGCGGAAGCCCCACGCCGAGAATCGCCCGCCACTCTCCACGCGTAACGCTTCGCATGCCTCCAGGACCGTCGCCACCTCTCGGTGTGCGTCGGGCACGGTCAGCTCGCCGCGGCTAATGCGCGAAATCTCGCTCTCATCTTTATACGGTGAGAATCGCCGATCAATCTCGTGGAGTCGCTCAAAGGCAGCGGCAACGGCGGGTTGTGCACGTGCGGCGTCCACTTCGCGCAGGGTGATCGTGGCGACCGTTCCCATCCGCTCGCGCCACTCGCGGTGCAAGCCAGGCTCAAGCAGCGGGAGGCTCATCGGCACTCCATACGACATGTTGTTCAGCTTGCCTGGTTGATCGCCGACTGCAGGCTCTGCGAATACGCACGACTCGTATAGGTTGCACCGCTGATGTTGGAGATCTTCCATCCCTGATCGGCCACAACGCGCGCTGGAATATCCGTCTGGAAAAAGGTGGTGACGCGCTTGGTGTAGCCACCAGCTGTTGGGAGTTTCAGCGCTTTCACCTCAGTGATCACGCCACCGCTCACAACGATCTCCACCTGCGCCGTCCCGTACTTGAACTTGATTGCGTCGCCGTCATACGTACCGTCCTTCAGCGACCCTGTTGGCGCATTGCTCGGTTTCGGCGTCTTCGTTGGGGCTGGCGTCGGACTTGCAGAAGATCCCGGTGATGCGCTCGGGGCGTCGCTCGGAACTACCGAAGGGTCTGCGGAAGGGTCAACCGAACCGATGTCGCCGCCTGGCGGCGAGTAGGCAACGATGAGTCGCAGCCCTGCGAGCGTTAAGACGAGAGCGATCAGACCGCGCTTTGGCATTGAACCTCCTTACCAGCTGAATCGTTCAAGATGGATTTGGACCTTTGGCAGGCCGAGCTCGTCGAGGCTCTCCTCCACACGTTTCATCATGCGCGGAGAACCGCAGAGGTAGACGTCACGATCAGCAATGTCGCGATAGGCAGCCTGCAGACCACCTGCGGAGAGCGGATCGTCGGAGAAGGCGTACTTGTCGCGGCTCCCGGTGACAAAGTCAACGCGTGCACCGCGTGCATCGCCGATGCGCGTCAACTCCTGCTTGAAGACCAGGTCATCCTTGCTGCCCGCTCGGTAGAGGAGCGCAAGGTCGCCACGACGCGCAGGAAGCACCTCAAGCAGTGCGCGAAGCGGCGTGATGCCGATCCCGCCAGCAATGAGCAGCACCTTCTCGCGCGTCCGCACTGCGCCGGTGAGCACGCCGTATGGCCCCTCAAGGAAGACGCGGGTGCCCGGTTTCACGCGCTGCAAGCGCCGACTCCCATCGCCGAGCGCCTCAACCGTGAAGCGAAGTCGTCGAGCATCAGGGCCAGCGGAGAGCGAGTAGGGATTCGATCGCCACCAGCCGTCAGACGTGAGGAGACGAATGCCAAACCACTGACCGGCACGCATCGGGAGCTTCTCTAGCGCACTCCCGGAGATCCAGATGGAGGCAACACCCGGTCGCTCCATCACCACTTCGTCTACGTAGTAGCGGTGACGCAGGTTGCGCATGAGTGGCTCACCGAATCGATAAATCAGCAGCGGAATGAAGGCGATGAGATAGAGGGCGATCCAGGTGTTGCGGGCTAGCGCGTCGTCAATGAAATCGCTACCGATCGCAAGCTGATGCAAGAAGCCGAGCGCCACGGCGATGTAGACGTAGAGATGGATCCCGTACCAGGTCTCATACGAGATTCTCGCGCGAGTGGCGCGGATGGAGACGACAGCAACAAGAACAAAGAGGACAATTGCAACGGTAGCTCCAAGTCCGCCCTCTTGATTCAGCGTGAAGTCAACGATGCCGTTCCAAATCTGCGCCGGACTTGGGATCCCACCATCTGAGACGAGTGCGGCGGTGGAGGCGAGCGCGTGCGCCACAAGCAGCCAGACGGCGGCAAATCCGCTGAGCCGGTGCAGTCGCGCCGCTTCGTCGCTCCCAACCACCTGGTCAATCCACGGCGCACGGGAGAGCAGAAGAATGCCGACGAGCGCAAGGAAGGTGCCGTAGAGCGCAGTGAGCTGGCCGACCACGGCGATCACGCCGATTGGATCGCTTAGCAGTGACGCGCCGCCGTGACGAATCCACATGCCGCCAATCAGTACGGCAACGCCTCCAATCATGAGTTGAAGATCGAATGGGGTGAGGGACCAGCGGCGCGGGAGTGGCGGCGTGACGGGACCGGGCCCTTGGGCGCGGGAGCTCTTTCCCTCGGTCCTACGCGTCAACACCCTCACTGCCATGCCTCAAGCATGGGGTCGCGAAGGGGCTGGCGTCCTGTCCCTGGGCAAAGAAACGGGTCCCGAAGATGTGAATCTGCTCAGGTTGCCTCGTGGATCGGCGCGAGCGTCGCGCCAGCCACACGCTGGAGGTCTGCGGGGGCGAGCTCTATGGAGAGGCCGCGCTGGCCGGCGGAGACGAGGATGCTCGCGTGGCGAGAGGCGCTCGCATCAATCACCGTGGGGAGCGGGCGGCGTAATCCGAGCGGCGAAACGCCACCAAGAACATATCCCGTGACGCGTTGCACGAGGGCGGCGTCCGCGAGTGCGGCGCGCTTTGCGCCGAGCGCCTGCGCAATCAGTTTCATCGACGCGCTGGAGGCGCTCGGCAGCACCGCAACCCCGAGCGCCGGACCAGCACCAGGAAAAACTTCTACCCCTTCTAATGTCACGACGAGCGTCTTGAAGAGTCGTGCCGGATCCACGCCGAGCGCAGCAGCAGCGGCGGTGCCGTACGCAACCTTTGCGCCGCGATGCGCATCAGGACCAGAGGGTGCTTCAATCTCATAACTGTGCACCGTGTGCGCAATCTCATCGCGAATGAGGAGTGCAATCGCGGGGGTGGCGCTCATCGCACGTTCGACTTGACTATCGACCGTTTCGCTTCGGCAGGTCAAGCTGCAGGCGCGCACCGCCGCTCGGCGCGTCAAGGACTGCAAGCGTGCCACCGTGACCAGTGGCGATCGCACGCGCAATCGCAAGGCCGAGTCCAGAACCTTCACTGCTCATCGCACGACTTGTCGGGCTGCGATAGAAGGCATCAAAGACGACCTCGCGCTCATCGGCGGGGATGCCGAGTCCCTCGTCATCAACCCAGAGCTGTATCCCGCCAGAAACGGCCTGACCGCCAATGGTGATCTTCCCTTCTGGTGGAGAGTGACGAATTGCGTTCTCCACCAAGTTCAATAGCAACTGCAGGAGTCGATCCGCGTCACCGCGAATCTTTAGCGGTGAATCACCAATGTCAATCGCGACCGTGATGCCAGCCTTTGAGGCTATCGGTGTGGCGCGCTCCACCGCGCGCTGCACGAGATCGACGGCGTCTATGTATTCAAGCGTCAATTCGTCGGGCGCGTTGCCCCGTGCCCCAGAGGTGCCACGCGAAAGGGTGAGCAGGTCGGCACTGAGGCGGCCGAGTCGCTGCGACTCTTCGGCAATCCCGCGTAGCAGGTCACGTCCGGCCGGTTTAATCAAACCTTCGCGCTCAAGGATTTCGGCGCTGGAGAGGATCACAGAGGCCGGGGTGCGCAACTCATGCGACGCCTTCGCCACCATCGCACGCTCCCTGGAGGCGGCGGCAGAGATCGGGGCAATCACGCGTTGCGTGACGAAGAAGGCAACGAGGAGCGCCGCGCCAAGGGCAACGAGTCCAAGGATGATTAGTGAGCCAAAGAGGTTCTGCCGCTGGGCGTCGGTCACGTCGAGTCTCCCCGCAACCTGCACATAGGCGAGCACGCGCCCACCTGGCTCTTGCGGATGTCGCACTGGGAGCGTCATGACGCGGTATTCAATCTGGCCGATCAGCACCGTCCGGACATCACCAGCACCGTTTGCAAACGCGAGTGCCTCCCGCACAGGGAACTCGCTACTCCCAAGGAGCGAGGATGCGAGCGCAGTTCCGTCTGGCCCGAGGATTGCCCACGGTCCACCAGCACCAAACTCTGCGCTGTTGATTCCTGGCGGAACAACGGGCGGATCATCTTGCGTTATTGACGAAGTGCCTGAGAGTAACTGGGGCGTGGGCAGCACGACCGCCGCGAGTCGCGCAGATGTCACAGCACCGCTGTCGTCTCCCTCTTCACCCTCCTCGCCATCTTCGTCATCGCCGCCTGGTGGAAGCGTAGGATCCCCAGTCGGCTCGGCAGAAGGATCTTCAGATGGCTCAGCACTCTCCTCCGGCTCCTCAGAGCCACTCGGAGCTGGCGTAGCACTCGGATCTAGTGAGGCGCTAGGAAGTGGTGGCATCACCTCCTGGAGCTCGTGCATGATCTCTTCGGCGCGGATCACCAGCGCGCGATCAAGCCCAGCGTCTAGCGCGTTGCTTCCAGCGAGGGCCCCGCCCACGCCAACGAGGCTCACCACCACGACGATCGCAGCGAGCGTGAAGCGTGAGACCTGCTTGCGGGTGCGGGCGAGCAGCGCCTCAACGCCGTCACCGACAACGTGTGGGTTCGACACCTGCTGCTGGCTCCGCCCAGTGCTACTTGGCATCGTGTGCCTCTTCTAGCCGATAGCCAACTCCGCGAACCGTTTTGATGAGATCTTCATAGCCCGCCTCAGAGAACTTGTCGCGCAGATAGTGAATGTAGAGGTCGACGACGTTGGAGTAGACATCAGGCTCGGCCCCCCAAACCTCGTCAAGGAGTTGCTGACGCGTCAGCGCGGCGCCGCGATTGCGCATCAGGTGCGCGAGTAGCGCGTACTCGCGCGCGGAGAGATCAATGATCTTCTCGCCGTGTGCCAGCGCGTGGCGAGATTCATCCAGCGCCAGGCCTACCGCGATCTCACGCGACACTTCGCCACCTGCGGCAAACTCACCGCGGCGTCCGAGTGCGCGCACGCGCGCCAGCAGTTCGGACGCGGCGAACGGCTTCGTCAAGTAATCGTCCGCGCCCGAGTCAAGCCCCTCTACACGATCGTCCACCGTGCCGAGCGCAGTGAGCATCAGGACTGGTGTGGTGTCGCCACCGTGTCGGCGGTCGCGCAGAATTGATGAACCCTCAAGGTCAGGAAGCATGCGGTCCAGGATCACGAGGTCCCAACGCTTGCTCTCCCAGAATGCAAGCCCGTCGGCGCCTGTAGCTGCGAGCTGCACCGAATGACGTTCAGCACCGAGGAGGCGTGCAACGAGCGGGCCCAACTTTGCGTCATCTTCAATCAGGAGAATCTTCATAACCTGATCGTCCGCTTATCGGCGCGTTCGGTCAAGCGCAGAGTGCCAAAGATGTGCGCGTTCACATAAGCGAGCGTGGCGTATCGCACGCGGCGCTCCACG
>Ga0209297_1001986_pt1 | contig 11582 bp, 6 predicted proteins | sample S_130805_MF_Meta_FD_187322 | JGI IMG/M metagenome (GOLD analysis project Ga0209297, IMG submission 187322) | Freshwater microbial communities from Lake Simoncouche, Canada to study carbon cycling - S_130805_MF_MetaG (SPAdes) (version 2) | ecosystem: Environmental > Aquatic > Freshwater > Lake ... | reverse complement strand
AGAGAAGATTGTCACACTAAATAAAACGAATAAAAAAGTAAATAAAGTTTTCATATTACAAATATACTAATTTTTTTTATTTAAATAAAAATTACTCTTAATATATTTATTAAATATGGCAGATGGCAGAACATACGGTATATCGTTTCCTTTTAGACAGAGTAATGTCGGGGATTATTTACTATTAACTCAATATTCGGATGAAGAGATAAGAACAAATCTTCTACATTTAATTTTGACAAGAAAAGGTAGTAGGTATTATTTACCTGATTTTGGTACTAGAATTTATGAATTCATATTTGAACCATTAGATGGTGAAACATTTGAAAACATTAAATCAGACATTGAAGAACAAGTTGCAAAATACATACCTAATCTTTTAATTAATAGTATAACGATTGAACCCTACACTGAAACTGATGAGGTTGTTGGACAATTGGATTACGAACTTTTGGGACAGGCTAGTATATATAAAATACCCGGAGCAAACACTGCAGAATACACCGCAAAACTAAAAATTGACTATACTGACGAAAATAAAGCTTTTGGAAGTAAAGAATTTGTAATTATAAACATTTAAATATGGCTAATCAAAAAATTAATTATACTAATAGGGACTTTCAGGGTCTAAGACAGGATTTAATAAATTATACAAAACAGTATTATCCTGAGTTAGTACAAAATTTTAACGACGCATCTGTGTTTTCAGTGTTAATGGATTTAAATGCTGCAGTTGCCGATAACTTACATTTCCATATAGATAGAAGTATACAAGAAACGGTTTTACAGTACGCTCAACAGAGATCTTCTATATACAATATAGCAAGAACTTATGGTTTAAAAATACCGGGTTACCGACCTTCAGTTGCGGTAGTTGATGTTTCTATTACTGTACCACCACTTGGTGATAGTGAGGATTATAGATATTTAGGCATCTTACGTGCTGGATCACAATTTAATGGTGCGGGGACAACATTTGAAACAGTTTACGACATTGACTTCTCAACACAATATAATAATGAAGGATTTGTAAACAGAACAAAAAGACCAACTTTTGATGCTAATAATAAAATTATAAATTATGTCATTACAAAAAGAGAAGTAGTGGTTAATGGGACTACAAAGGTTTTTAAAAGAGTTATTAATCCGGCTGACGTTGTTCCGTTTTTTAATTTCTTTTTACCTGAAAGAAATGTTTTAGGGGTAACATCAATTATACAAAAAGACGGGACAAGTTATCCTAACATACCAACATACGGGGATTTTTTAAGTTCTCAGAATAGGTGGTATGAAGTTGATGCACTAGCCGAAGATACCGTATTTATTGAAGACATCACAAAACCAACGGACAAAGCGGGAGTAAAGGTTGGTAAGTACATTAAAACAGAAAATAGATTCATTACTGAGTATACACCTGAAGGGTTTATGAAAGTACAATTTGGTGGAGGAACGACAACCCCAAATCAACAACTTGCTGATTTTGCAAGAAACGGTATTAAATTAGATTTAGCAAATTATCAAAATAATATAGGATTAGGTTTAACAGTACAACCAAGCACAACTATATTTGTACAATATAGAATTGGTGGTGGATTGGCGACTAATGTAGGTGTCAGTGTTATAAATCAAGTGGGTACAATAGATTTTGCAATAACTGGACCTTCTGATATTGTTAATACTAATGTTCTACAATCACTATCAATTACGAATGTAACTGCAGCAATAGGTGGGTCTAACCCACCAACAACCGAAGAAGTTAGAAATATGGTTTCATTTAACTTTGCCGCACAAAAAAGAGCGGTAACGGTAAATGACTACAAATCCATTATTGATACGATGCCTGGTAAATATGGTGCACCGGCAAAAGTATCAATAACTGAAAATAACAATAAAATTAAAATCCAAATATTATCTTATGATACTGACGGTAAATTAACACAAGTCGTATCTAATAATCTAAAATCTAATTTGGCGACATACCTATCAAAATACAGAATGATTAACGATTATATTTCTATAGACGTAGCTAAAGTTATTGATCTTGAATTTGATATTTATGTTGTGATGGAATCAGATAGAAATCAAGGACAAGTAATTACTGAAATCATTAATTCTGTTTCCAACTACATGGAACCTGGAAATAGAGAATTGGGACAAAATGTAAACGTTTCAGATGTTAGAAGGTTAATACAAAATGTTGCAGGGGTATCAACACTATCAGATTTAAAAGTTTATAATAAAGTTGGTGGACAATATTCATCGTCTGAAACTTCTCAGAAATATATTGATAAAACCACAAGAGAAATTGCTTTAATTGACGATACAATATTTGCAGAACCCGATCAAGTGTACCAAGTTAGATTCAATAACAAGGACATTAAAGTGAGAGTTAAGAGTCTAAAAACCGTAGACTTTTCATAAGATTCTTTATTTTATTTCTATAACACCTATTTTTAAAAAGTAGGAACATAACTATTTATTTTTAAAAGACTGATGACAAAAAGTTATAGAATAAGAACTCAACCTGGTGTTGATAAAAACATAAGAATTAATGTTAATCAAGATTTTGATTTTTTAGAAATATTATCATTAAAATTAAGACAAGACGATGTGTATACACGTTTTTGTGCTGACTATGGAGTTATCGCTGGTAGAGTGATAGTGAATGGTGGGTATGGGGTACCAAACGCAACAGTTTCGGTGTTTGTACCACTAGACCCTGAAGACGAAGACGATGTTGTAATATCAACATTATACCCCTATAAAACTTTAGATATTAAAAATGATGATGGATATAGATATAATCTATTACCATATAGACAAGAATATGGTGGACATACACCGACAGGTACATTTCCCGATAGAGAAGACGTATTAACAAGAAAAGAAGTACTTGAGGTTTATGATAAATATTATAAATTCACCGTTAAAACAAACGAAAGTGGTGACTTTATGATTATTGGTGTTCCGTTAGGAATACAAACTGTAGTTTTAGATTTAGACTTATCTAATATTGGTTGTTTCTCTTTACGACCTGCCGATTTAATTAGAATGGGTATGGCGGGACCTGAACAATTTAACGGAGATCAATTCAAGTCGTCAACAGACTTAGCATCATTACCACAGATAGTAAACATAAAAATAGATGCTGACGTGACATCTTTTTGGGGAGAAGAGGAGTTATGTGATGTTGGTATTACAAGAGTAGATTTTGATTTAAGAGATATTGGTATTGAAGTTAAACCTCACTCCATATTTATGGGATCAATATTCTCAACCGCAGAAGAAGACTTTTTAAAGACTAATTGTAAACCTAAAAAAGATTCGGGTAATCTTTGTGATTTAGTTTCATCATCAGGAACAATTTTAGCAGTAAGACAAACAATAGATTATGATTCCAATGGTAGACCGATATTAGAACAATATAATTTACCTGAAGGTGGTAAAATAATTGATGATGAAGGGACATGGTTAACTGAGGTACCCATGAATTTGGATTACGTTACAACAAACGAGTTTGGGGAACAAATACTTTCAAATGACCCAACAGTAGGTATTCCAACAAAGGCAAAATATAGATTTAGAATCCAATATCAAAATGAAAATGGATTAGAAAATAACATATTAAGGGCAGATTATTTAGTTCCTAATGTTAAAGAGTGGGGATGGTCGGCAGGTAACACAAGTCAACCAACAGATTTAAACGCCCAATTATTTTCATATGGGTTTAGTTTAGATTGGAACGACTATGGAGATACTGGAACAACAATCGGTTTACAAATGATTCAAGAAGCAATAAATTGTGAGGATAGATTTTATGAATTTCATTTTAATAAAGTTTATACTATTGCAAATTTTATTGATAGGTGGAAATGGGGATATAATAGAAGTAGACATTTAGGAATAAAAGAAATTACTGATAGAACGTGTACTACAACCACAAATAGATTTCCTGTTAACGATGGTGTAAGAAATTTTGATTTTATCTTTTTCTTATTTAATTTAGTTGTGACTATTTTTAGTCCTATTTTATATGCTCTTATACCTGTTTTACACGTATTGGCACTTGTTTGGCCGATATTAAAATGGGTGATAGCAATATTTTTCCCTGTATATTTGTTATATTTAGGATACCAATACATTGCAGCGGCGATTGTTGCCTATCCCGCAATTGGGTTAATTGTTCTTTATAGTTTAGCCGCAGTTGTCTTTATAGCAGCAGCAATTCTATTCGCAGCTAAAGTATCACCAATGTTAACTAAGTTTAATTTTAAAGGAATAAATTTACCAATGATGTCATATCCTGACTGTGAAGCTTGTTCTTGTGATGCTCCTGACTTGGAATTAGAAGAGATAACCGATTCACCTTTGAGTGGTGGAGGGGACGCTGAAACAAAAATAGGTAAGTATACAGTCAATACAAGAGGTAATAATTCGTTTTTGGCGAATGTTAACTCTAACGACTTTTGGGGTGGGGTACCAAACGTTAATATTTGTAATTTTGATGCCAACGACGATCAAATCCCACAAGGTGCGTACACGTCACCAACACCTGGACCAACGTATTTTTGTGAGTTAAGTCCGGATCAATATACAGGTAGTGATACTAAGAAAAACCAAAAATATCAAGCAGATAGTTACGGTATTAGATATGGTATTGCGGGGTTCCCAACATCTCCTGAAATTGGAATGCCAATCACAAAAGATTTCACAGAAATAAATGAAAAATATTATAGTCAAGAGGATATTACATATTCACAATCTTTAAATTTAGCAAACATAAGAAGTAGATATTTTGACACAACGGCACCTAATGTTATTACTACAACAGTAAATAATGGAACACCATTTACCGATAATATTATAGTATTACTTTGTGATCCATCCACAATAGGAACATACCCATCGGGGACATTAGTAACATTTACTAATCCTAATAATATTAATGATATTAATATTGTAAGTGGAGTAACAAACCAATTTGGTTCTAACTCAATAACGGGAACCTCATATACTGCAGTTACAAATACACCATTAACATATATACAACAAAACGGAGTTCCGACAACTATTAATATACAAGTATCTGGAACCTCATCAGAAAAAGAATATAAGTTTAAAACAGGTTTAGAGTACTATCAAGTAATTACAGGTATGACAGCATATAATGCGGACATTTTAGCGAACGGTATTAAAATTAGTATGTTCCCAAATCCGGCATCACAATACGATACATCATCATTATTAAGAAAATACGTATTAAATAAATTACAACTTATAAGATATAGGAATGGGAATACGTCAACATTTACCGAACGAATTAACCCATTAACCGTTAATGGTGATAGTTGGAAAAATATGAATATTTTAATCTTAGTTAGAGGGGTTGATACCTATTCAGAAAAACAGGATATTAATTATGACTTATCTAGAATTTTTGGTCATCCATTAGGTACTGTTAATGTTAGAGGACAATTTAATTTAAATGTACCAATACAACCGAACACAGGTGTTGTATCTGATCTTTGGTGGTACAATAGTAAAAGTCCTGAAGCACATACACAACCTTACGCATCATCATCCATTTACCATGAACCATACAATTTTGAAATAACAGGAACACAATTTAGTTCTGTTACCTCAAATTCAATTATTTATTATTCTTCTTTGGATAAATCAAAATCAACATATACACCACCTGGAGGAAATTCTTTTGGTTCTTATTATAGTACCCCATCTGTTTTTGAGAATGGTACTAATACCATAAAATTTTATAATTTTATGTCAGTTTTACAAGGTAATACCGAAGGCGGTTCCTATATGGCAACAACACAAAATCCAAATTATGAATTTACCGTACTATCAAGTTATAATGGTAGGATATATGCTCCCGCATACTCAACAACGAATAGTGGAACAATTGTCGTTATACCGTCAGGGGCAAACCCTAAATTGGTTTTAAGATCTGACAGATTACCAACATCAGATGTTACTCAAAATGACGGTTTAAATAGTTTTTCATTACATCAGAATGATAATTTTACTGCATATATTTTATCACAAAACGCCGAAACTATAATTGTTGGTGTTGGATCAACAGATTCATCAAATAACTCACAAGATTTTGGTCCTGATGCTCCTAACGCAGCAAGTAGTGTCTTAAGTTCGTTTGATTGTGCAGGTATGGTACCATTAAAATGTTATACAATTGATGCTGCGACAAATAGTTTTGGTGTAGAAACCCCTTGTAATGATAATGAGGATCCTATTAGAATTAAATCAGGATGTTATCAATTCATTCAAAAACCATACGTAGTTAATATTAAAAAAGACTTTGAAAACTTCACGGAATGGAAACTTAGATTTAGAATGATGTTTGGTGCATGTAGAGGAATTTTTGCACACGTTTTCCAAAACAATTGGGTTAATGGTACTTTATATATGTTCTCATTTAAAAAACAAACAATTTTTAACATTGTTGGACAACCAAAAAAATATAAGTTTTGTGGTACGTATGATAGTACAATACGACCTGGACAAGGTCCAATATTTTATACAGAAAATACAACAAACTCATTTTTCTATAGGGCAACCCCTTACGACTCAAATAATTTTGTAGGACAAATACCAAAACAAGGAACATATTCAAACCCAACACTTCTACCTGTTGATTTTGGAGGGGCTAATGAAAGAAACATATTTTTCCCAACAACAATTATGGATTTAGGAGCAAGAGATGAATTTACTAAAGAGATTTGTACTAATCCTGACTTTGAGGGGTATATTGTTGATACGATTAAATCCACTTCATATAACGATACATCAGACTTATTACAATTATTTATTGTATCAAGACTTATTAATACTAGTTTTTTACAACAGATATTCAATTTTGGAGATGCATCTATTAATAGAATGTTCTCAAGAAGTGAAGATAGAATGGATGGTGATATTGTACAATTATTTAGTATTAATTCGGAGTATGGTGTTGAAGGGTTTGATGAAGACACATATGATGGTGTTGGTGATATATACATTGCGACTGCCGGAGATGCAACACTTGGAGTATTCTTCACATCAAACACTGAAAATAGAATAGTCGTATCACCAGGAATAACAACATTTACCCCAACACTCACAAATTATTTTGGATACCCTAAAACACAAGAGGTACCATTTTACCAATGGAGATTAAATCAAGGATCGGTAAACACAATATTTGGTAGTGATTTAAATGATTGGGAGACAAACTTATTAGGTAGTGGAGGGTTCTACTCTCAAAAATATCAAGATTTAAGTTTTTATCAGTCACCATTTTCACAATACTTTAATAATTTAAACACAGGTAGAAGAGGTTACATATATAACTCAACACCGGGTGGTGCAACAGATGAAACTATGCCGGCAGGACAACAAAATCCTTTCTTGGTTGGTTCACCATACCATTTTTATTTTGGTTTAGGTAAAGGTAAAAGTTCAATAAACAGATATATAACAAAATACATTTTAAATCAAGATGTCTAATGAAAACGAAATATTAATTGTCTTAGGTTCAAAACGATACGCAGCAAGTACGGATAAAGATGTATGGATACAACCACCATTAATTGGTGATAGAAGAACAATGGTTGAAGGTGATAGATCTGTTACTGTTAACCAAGAGGAATTATTTAATAAAGAAAGACAAGAAAGTGGAACAATTAGGGTTTCAGGTAAAATTGTAAATGTTTTTAACAATACGGTTAGTGGAAAAACGTCTTACACACCATATAGAGATTCGTTATACTACACTAATGCTATTGCAAATGCTACTGCTAACACACCACCAAACCCATCAGTGTTGTGGGAAGGTTATCCACAATTTGAAGAGTTTACGTTCATTAGAAAACAAGGAATAATCGGGCACATCCCGTTTGTTGCAAAAAGTTCAACAACATATAATTGGTCGATTTATTTATCATATGGGTTTAGTAGTGACACCCAACATGCAATGGCATATACCAGTGAACAATTTAACGTTACTAATAATTTTATTGCGTCCGATGGGATACCATTTGTTATTGACACCTCATCGTTTAATGGTAAATCTTTAGTTTATTTTTATTGTGGAACTAAACACAATTTAAAACCTGGACAGAATGTTGAATTATCAATACCAACAAACCCATTAGGTTTGGGGGGTAAAAACACATTTGAAGTATATGGTGTTGGTGATGGGACTTACGGTACAGAAGAAAATGTCTTTAGTATTTATGATTTGAAATTCCCTGTGGCTCAAACAACAACAGGTACGTATGGTAATTTTAAAAGAATAAGTAATATACAAAATAGTGGAGAAACTAAATCTATATACTACGTTAGATTACATAAAATATTAACAAACGCTGAAGACGTTAATTTATTACAGGCGGGATTTGAAACGAACCCATTTCCTGTTAAATCAAAATTAGAATATTCTGCACTTACACCAAACCAATTACAAAGGGTATCTGTTAAAGACGGGTCAAAAACCTTTAGTTATAGTTTTGATAAAGACATTGAAATAAACCAATTAAAAGATAATAACGGTAAACCTGTAATGGATTTATTTGTTAGTATAATACAAAGAGGATATATGGGTTGGTTTAATCCACCATCAATAAATCAAAACGGTAATGTTGTTGGGTTGGATATTGGATGGGGATTTAATTTTCAAAAAAATAATGTAGATAACTGGTGGGATCACGGTTCCTCTATAAATAAAGATAATATAACATCATCCTCATACGAATACCCCGTTGGTAGTGGACAATATTTTTATTATAACAACCTATTAAATGTTGGTGACGTTATTAAAGGTGATTTTTGTGAGTATAATTATATGGAACAAAAAGAATATGTTATATCATCATTATATCACAAATATTCATTTAATCCTATTAATTTTTTAGATAATTCACCATTAAATTTACCGAGTGGTTACGCATATGAACCACACTACGAAGTACCTATACGGGTATTTAGTGACTATTTAGAATACGGTAAAAAAGGTAAGGTGGATAATATCCCTAACTATGCTTGGTATTCACAATACGAAGAGACTTTCATATGGAGGGATATATATACATATGGGTACAAAGATAGTGATGGTATTGGAATTGACAACCCATTCATAAATGGAGCTCATTACCCATTTAAAAACATATTGTTTTTACAAAAACCTATTAAGAGAAATAATATGGTGACAACATCATTGATAAACGATCCAATTAACGACGACTGTGAATAATAATTACTATAGATTTAATCTTAATGTTAATGATAGAGATATAATTATACCTATTGAATTATCTTTTGATAACGAAGGTAGGGAAATGGGTGTTGAAGAATATGAATCCGAAGTAGTTAAAAAGGCAATAAACGGTATTGATGATTTTGAAACTACAAAATTTGCTCACGCGCCGTGGGATTTAAATCAAGATAAAACAGAGATATACTACCAGTTTAACTTTTTTGATCCTGCAACAACAACAGACTTTATAAATAACCCACCATCAATCACTAATTGGTTAGATGATTATCAGTACGCAACTTTTACTGATAGTGAGATATATTATTTTGCAAATTCATTTAAAGGTAGTTTTTTTAAATTGGATTTCTACGACACTAAAGTACCCGAAAATCAAAAGATACTTTTTTCAGTTGTACTACCAACACAAGAAGGATTAAAAGAACCTGGATTTATTGGACCAATTTTAAACCCTACACAGGTAGACGTTAAAAAACCAAAATTTTTACTTGATTATGTTGGTGCCGATAAAGAAGGATTTTTTTATTATTGGTTGAAAAACCCATCATATTTAACAAACACAACATTTTATATGAGTGCAAAATTCTTTAACGCAAAGAAAGGGCAATTTGTTAGAATGATGAATACGCCACAATCGTCATTGGTTGGACCAACAGTATATAACTTTGATAAATCACAATACTTCTATTATAGAGTAGATATAGACTACTCAACCTATGAATATAGAATATATAAAGAAACTCCATCATTAACAAGAGTTGGTGTTGGACCTTTAGCCTCTGAAGCTATAATCTGGTATGAATACGTTAACCCATAATGGAATCAGAAAAATTTAGTATTTTAATATCACCCGAAACCTTAGCTTTAGACATATACGGGTTTATTTATACCGCAGATACAGGGTATAATTATAAGGAAGAACCATGTTTAAATCTTGCGGTACCCAACCAAAATTTTAGAACAGATCAAATATATGTTTATTCTGGAATGTCCGACATTTTAAGTGGGGGGACAAACGGAGATTCAGTATTAACAGGGTTAACAATACCCATTATGTTTACACAAACATATAACGATATTGGGTTTTATTCTGAATTTGACGGTTTATTATTACAAAAAGATATAGTAACCAACTTTTTATTTTCAGGGGCAAATCCATCCAATACGTATGAAGTTACGTTATATAACACTTCTGGAGATTTTACTGTTAGTTATTTGGACTTTACAACATACACTGTTGATTGGGGAGATGGTTTATCACAACCACTAACAACATCATTTTTAAATCATACTTATGTGGGTTCAGGTGATTATACAATAACATTATCGGGATCAAATCCTTGGGGGGTAACCATAATAGAAAAACCAATAACAATACCTTTAGTTCCGGCATCAGTTACAAACCCACAAGGAACTATAACATTTATACCACAACAAGGTAATTGGGCAAATATACCAATATCTTATAACTACATTTTTGATGGGGACGCACAAAATAATATACCATACCAAATATCAAGTAACTTCACGACAGTACCGTTCCCAATTTCTGGATACACGAAATCAAGGATACAAGATTTAAAAAGATGGGGTCCAGCACCATACACCGTCGGTTATGTGTTTAATAAAAACAATCAAGTATTTGGTCAAGTTGACTCAATGACTCCTGATTATACTGCCTATACAATTAATAATGTTAATTATTACGATTTAGTTAATGGTAAAACCTTTTATATTGTTAATAGTAGTGGTATAACATCAAATGATATAATCGCATCGGCAATGACTAAAAATGAGTATTTACTTGATTTTGTTATGTCACCTGAAATACAAACGGATGTCTATATAGAAAGGGGTAAGTATTCGGCATTTGAACCACTACAAAGGTTAGGTGAGGTTGATAATATTGGTGATCTTGTAAGATACGGTTATGGATATTATCGAATAAAAACCACATAAAAAAACAATATAAACTATTTATAAAATAAAAAAATGGCATTAGGAACTTATGGAATAGTTAGACCGGCTGACGTGTCACCAGATGATGTAGATATAATTTTACATTACACCGTCTCAAGAGATGTTACGGATAACTTTCTTTTAAAGAAATTAAACTCAAGAAGTATATTGACACCGTATTTTCATAATGGAGATACAGGTGGTAATGCTAATGTTGAAATTTTAGGTGGATTATATAGTTTAAAACTTCCGGCTTCAGAGTTTAATAAGAAAGGAATATATACCGTTTATTTACGTCCTGCAGAAATTAGAACAACAATCAGTGACTGTGGAG
>Ga0209297_1001984_pt1 | contig 11588 bp, 11 predicted proteins | sample S_130805_MF_Meta_FD_187322 | JGI IMG/M metagenome (GOLD analysis project Ga0209297, IMG submission 187322) | Freshwater microbial communities from Lake Simoncouche, Canada to study carbon cycling - S_130805_MF_MetaG (SPAdes) (version 2) | ecosystem: Environmental > Aquatic > Freshwater > Lake ... | reverse complement strand
CATCGCGTAGCATCTGGCGCCGACCCCTTGGATTTACAGGGAGCTGGAGATCAAGGCTTAATGTTTGGATATGCATGCGATGATACAAAAGAGCTCATGCCGCTTCCTATCTGGCTGGCACATGCTCTAGCCCAACAGCTTTCAAAGGTTCGTAAATCTGGCCAGCTTGCTTATCTTCGTCCCGATGGAAAGACGCAAGTAACAATTGAATACGACGGCGATCGAGCAGTTGCACTCAACACGGTAGTTATTTCTAGCCAGCATGCCGAAGAGGTAGATGTAGTCAAGACGCTAACTCCTGAGATTCTTGAGTTTGTAATCGAACCAATTCTGGCAACGATAGATCTTCCTCGAAAAGATCTTAAGACGCTTATTAACCCAACAGGCCGCTTCGTTATTGGCGGGCCAATGGGAGATGCAGGATTAACGGGACGTAAAATTATCGTTGATACATACGGTGGAATGGCGCGTCACGGCGGGGGAGCCTTTAGCGGAAAAGATCCGTCAAAGGTGGATCGCTCAGCTGCTTATGCCATGAGATGGGTAGCTAAAAATGTAGTTGCCGCAGGACTTGCACGCCGATGCGAAGTTCAAGTTGCATATGCAATTGGAAAGGCACAGCCGGTTGGTCTCTTTGTTGAGACTTTCGGAACCGAGACCGTGCCGGTCGCTAAAATTCAAGATGCTGTTTTAGCAACCTTTGATCTTCGACCTGCGGCCATTATTCGCGACTTAGAACTATTGCGCCCAATTTATAAACTTACTAGCGCATATGGTCACTTTGGTCGTGAGCTTCCTGAGTTTGCTTGGGAGCGCACCGATCGCGTGAGTGCACTTCAAAGCGCTATTAAGTAGAGCGTGGCATCGCCGCCTCGACTGCGCTTAAAGGCGCAAGTCATTCCGCGGCCGCAGATTCACGCGGTAGATAAACCCTATGTACGAACGTGGGTCGATACGGGCGTCTTTCACTTAGACGGTTTCTATGACTACCTTGTGCCAGAGGAGTCCTCGCACAGCGCCATCATTGGCGTGAGGGTCCAAGTTCCTTTTAATGGTCGTGAAGTTGAAGCTATCGTTGTAGAACGTCTTGATGAGTCAAGTGTCAGCGGAGCTATTAAATCAATTACCAAGGTTCTTTCTCCTCATCAGGTTGCAACAGCGAGCTCCTTGTCGCTCATTGCCGCCGCGGCCAAACATTGGGCGACTAATCCATTCGACATTGTTCGCTCGGCAATCCCGCCGCGAGTGGCAAGCGTCGACAAGAGATTCGTAACTATCGACAAGAATAATGTGGGTAAATCGCGATTGCGGGGTACCTACGCCTTCAATGCGCTAGATCCGTATATAGAACCGGCCGATCAGGTAGTTACCATGGCTACCCGATGGCTGCGTGATGGCTCGGTTTTGATAGTTGCACCTGATGAGAGTGATATCGATGCTCTGTGTAAGAGTGCCCAGGAAGTTGGAATTGATTTTATTCGCCTAGATAGCTCGCAACCACGTGCCGAGCGCTACGAGAACTACTTACGCGCAATGCGCGCCAACAAGGCTCTCATAATCGGTGCACGCGGAGCCGCCTTTACTCCGATAGAAGATTTAGTGTGTGTCGTTGTACATAAAGAGGCATCGCACGAGCATTTCGAGATTCGAAGTCCTGGTTGGAATGTGCGGGATGTTATTGAATTGAGAAGAACTCTTGAAGGCGTTGATGTGCTCTTTACTGGCTATGTACCATCCCTCGAATTATCGGCACTGATTGACGCAAAGAAAATGCTTTATGTAAACAAATCACATCGATTAAAAGTAAAGGCGTTTTCATCTGATGATGGTGCATTACTACCCGGAAGAATATTTGCAGATATTCGAAGCGCGTTGAAGGCCGGGCCAGTTCTCTTCATAGTTCCTCGCAAAGGTTACGGAAACGCTCTACTATGTGCCCATTGTAAGAATCTTGCCAGATGTAGTTGCGGTGCACGATTGGTCGTTGGTTCAAAAAGCGCCAATCCATCTTGTGAAGTGTGCCAATCGACATATCCCGATTGGTCCTGCTCTTGGTGTCAACGAAACAAACAATATTTGGCTGGCCGTGGAATTGAACGAGCGGCCGAAGAGATTTCAAGAGCCTTTCCAGGTTCGCCTCTAGTTTTATCTTTCGGTGATGTTATTAAATCTCAAATAGAGAGTAAGCCGATTATTGTTTTAGCAACACCAGGAGCTGCGCCTAAAGTCGATGGAGGGTATTCGGCCGTAGTTATGCTCGAGGGCCTAAAACTTTTTTCCCACCCGGATCTGCGCGCACAAGAGCGTGCGCGAGAACTTTTCTTTGAAACAGCTGCTATGACTAGTCGAAAGGGATCGGTTTTGTTGTGTATCGATGAGTCTCATCCAATCGTTGCCTCGTTAGTCAGATGGAACCCCGGAGCGATGATACGTCGGGAGTTGGCAGAGCGCTTAGAGATACCGTTGCCACCATATGTATCGAGTTATGTAATGAGTGGCGAATCCAAAGAGTTCACTTCAATTGCTACAGGGCTGAAGAAGGCAATCTCTGATGAACGTATACCTTCATCGATTCGGGTATATGGACCCAATGAAATAGGGGGCTCGCGTGCCAGGATCGTCTTGTACTGCCCACAAGAAGATTCCGCCGTATTAACTTCTTTTCTACATGAATTGCAACGTAGGCGCAGCATTGCAAAAAAAGATTTTCTGTCGATCAGAATCGATCCATATTCACTGTGAGTTCTTTGATAGGATTGGCAAATGAGCAGGCAAGATATACGTCACTTCGGAGATCCCGTACTTATTACTCCGGCCGCTCTTGTTGTTGATTTTGATAAAGAGCTACGTACTCTGATTGCTGATTTAACCCAGACCATGCTCGATGCTCCTGGTGCAGGTCTAGCCGCACCTCAAATAGGAGTATCGCTACGTGCCTTTGTATGGCACGTGGATGATGTTTTAGGCCATCTCATCAACCCGACCCTTGTGCTTAGTGGTGAAATCGAAGAAGATGATGAGGGCTGCTTGTCCTTTCCTGATTTGACCTATCCAACACCTCGCTCTTTGCGTGCAGTTGCATCTGGTTTTAATATGTTTGGTGAGCCAATACAAGTTGATGGCTCCGAACTTTTGGCTAGAGCGTTACAGCATGAAAGCGATCACTTGGATGGAATTTTGTTTATTGATCGCATGAGTAAGGCCAATCGCAAGCTTGCGATGAAAGAGATTCGACAATCCGATTGGTTTAATGAGGCCGAGAGCAAGATCACGATCAAAGAGTCTCCTCACACAATCTTCGGGCGGATTTCTTAGTGCGTATCGGAGTAGCAGCTACTCCGGATGTTGCGATTCCAACATTAAACTGGTTGAGCAATTCTGAGCATGAAATCGGCCTTGTTATCTCTCAACCAGATCGACCAGCAGGACGTGGACGTGAACTCAGGCCTTCGCCTGTGACTGTATGGGCTCAAGAGAGAGATATTGAACTACTGCGACCGCACTCGCCAAATGAGCTTATTGGAGTGATTGATACATTGGATCTCGTCCTGACGATCGGTTATGGGGTGCTGCTACCCGAAGCCTTACTCTCATTGCCTCGTTACGGATTTATTAATCTTCATTTCTCTCTCCTTCCGGCTTACCGGGGAGCAGCTCCAGTGCAACGAGCTATTGAAAATGGTGAGAGCGTCACTGGCGTCACAGTATTTTCTTTAGACAAGGGCATGGATACAGGTCCGATCTTTACAAGAGTTGAATTAGCAATCCAAGGGGAATGGCGATCGTTAGAGTTATTACAAGCTTTAGCAGAGTTAGGTCCGCAAGCAGTCAATGAGACCTTGCTGGCAATTCAAGCGGGAGTTACGCCGCTACCACAACAAGGATTAGCAACTCTGGCTCCTAAGATTTCAAAAGAGGATGCTCGAATAGATTGGAATTTGTCTTCTGAGATACTCTCTCGAAAAATTCGTGCTTTCTATCCGGCTCCAGGTGCCTGGTGCATGTGGGAAGAGAATAGTTTTAAGATTACTAAGTCTCATGTGTATGCAGCCGATATACCGGCAGGGCAGATATGGGCCATTGATGGTGATGTTGTAGTTGGTTGCGGAGGAGCAACTGCCCTCTGTCTTGATTCTGTAATTCCTGCAGGCAAGAAGGAGATGAAGGCGAGTGAATGGGCGCGCGGTGCGCGATTGAGTCAAGGAGCCCATTTTGGTTGAAGCCCGCAGAAACACATTCAAGTCACCCAAACCCGACGCTCAACGTCTGTTGGCCTTTGATCTGATTACTGAGGTCAATCGAAATGATGGCTATTCAAATCTCCTGTTACCTCAGGCATTGAGCTCAAGCACAATGGAGGAGCGGGATCGTAATTTAGTCACGGAGCTGGTCTACGGCACTTTACGTATGCAGGGCAAACACGATTGGGTTTTGGCACAGATTAGTGACCGGCCGTGGTCAGAGGTAGATCCTGGGATCATCGATGTCGCTCGCCTGGGTGTTCACCAAATACATGAGATGCGCATTCCAGATCATGCAGCTGTTGCGGCAACAGTTGAAGTGGCGCGCAAGAGAGTTGGTGAGTCGAAGGCGAGCTTTGTGAATGCCCTCCTTCGAAGCGTCACCCGTAAATCAATGGATGAATGGTTTGCACCGTTACTAGAGATGAAAGATCCAGTAGCGAGAATGTCGATTCAGTATTCACATCCTGAGTGGATTGTTTCGGCTTACTATGATCTTTTAAAGGATTGGCAGCAAGTTGAGGTGGCACTTGCAATTAATAACGTGCCTGCGTTGCCGACATTGGTCTCATGGCCCGGGTATTCAACTCAAGAGGATTTGATTGCCCTTGGCGCCGAAGCAACTACGTACTCATCACTAGGTGCACGATGGAAAGGCAATCCCGGCTCTCTCGAAATTATTCGCCACAGGTTGGCAGGTGTTCAAGATGAGGGCTCGCAGTTAGTTGCAACAGTATTTGCATCCATTGCCAGTGGCGCCTCATGGTTGGATTTATGTGCTGGCCCTGGCGGAAAAGCGGCCTTACTTTCCTCGATTGCCGCCCAAAGGGAGATTTCTTTTACGGCAAATGAAATCTCTACCCCGCGTGCAGATTTGGTTCGCCGAGTAGTTCATGGTGCGAGGGTATGGACCGGTGATGGACGAGACGTGGCCTCTCACCATGAACTCTTTGATTCCGTCCTCATTGATGCACCATGTACAGGTTTAGGCGCACTTAGAAGACGACCAGAGGTTCGATGGCGGCGAACATTGCAAGATCTACGTGAGCTTACGCAGCTTCAACGCGAACTTATTAACTCTGCCATTTCTGTACTCAATCCTGAAGGCATACTTGGCTATGCAACCTGCTCGCCGCATTTGGCTGAAACTACGGTGCAAGTAAATGAAATTATCAAGAAGCATCCCGAAATGGAGTTAGTGGATATAACTCCCTACCTACCACAGGGTTTGGAAAATGCCACGAGAGCTGGCGCGATGGCGTTGTGGACCCATATCCATGGCACTGATGCAATGTTTTTAGCAGTGTTTCGAAAGAAAAGTTAGGATATTCCTATGTCCCGAGAGATTCGTATTACCCCAAGCATTCTCAATGCCGACTTAAATAATTTAGATTACGAAATCTCTCGAATCGCCGCACAATCAGATCTAATCCATCTGGATGTTATGGATAATATTTTCGTACCAAACTTCACCTTCGATTTCGACCGTGCAAGTGCAATTATCAAGGCATGTCCTATAGGTGTAGATGCCCACTTAATGGTGGCAGATGTAGATTCAATCGCTCCTGCTTATGCCGAAGTAGGGTGCAGCAGCGTCACGATTCATGCTGAAGCAACTAATGATATTTCACACACTCTTCGATCGATAAGAAAAGCTGGTGCACGCGCAGGTTTAGCGCTAAAACCAGGATCATCAATCGAGGATTACGAAGAGTTCGTTAATGATGTTGACATGTTTCTCATTATGACCGTCGAACCTGGCTTCGGCGGGCAGAGTTTTATGCATGAGATGATGGCAAAAGTTAAACGCACACGAAAGATTATTGGAGATCGTCCTATTTGGCTTCAAGTTGATGGGGGAGTCTCGCTCGATACGATTTCTGAGGCGGCAGAGGCCGGTGCCGATGTATTTGTGGCGGGAAGTGCGGTCTTTAATGCCGATGATCCGGCTGCAATGATTGTCTCCTTGCGCGAATTAGCAACCTCTGTGGCATACTAACGCCCAAGTTGTTCCGGGGGTCGGTGATAATTCCGAACCGGCGGTAAAGTCCGCGACCCGATCACATCCAGTGATCGGTTGATTTGGTGAAACTCCAAAACCGACAGTTAAAGTCTGGATAAAGGAACATACAGTTGGGTGCACCGTGCATTTAAGCTGTTCTGTTGCTTCCTGGAGCTTTTTATCCTAGGAAGGTACAACTGTGAATATTATTACCTGGCTTTTTGAAACAAATATCAATTTTGGAAGTAAATCTATTGCAGTCCGTGAAATTATCGGGGGCACATTAGGTCTAACAAGTGCCATATTAGGCGCACGTAGAAAAGTATCGGCATGGCCCGTAGGAATTCTTGGAGACGCTCTTCTCTTCACCGTCTTTTTAGGTGCGGTCTTTGCCTATGCCGATCAACCTTCGGCAAACTTTTATGGTCAAGCTAGTCGCAATCTTTTGCTCATCATCGTCTCTATCTATGGATGGATACGATGGTCGCGCCATCGGATGAGCAGCGGTAGTTCCTTGCCACCGGTCTCACCACGATGGACAACGTCGAAAGAGAAGCTCATTCTTGTTCCTTCGATTATCGTCTTCTATCTACTCTCAATGCAGATATTCAAGGCACTAGGCGAAACCGGCACGTGGTTGCTCGTAGATACCTGGATCTTTACAGGCACTGCACTGGCTACATATGGAATGAGTCGAGGATATGTGGAGTTCTGGATGGTATGGGTTGCCGTAGATCTTGTAGGTGTTCCCTTTGCATTCAAGAATGGCTACTACCCAACGGGCACGCTATATGCAATATATCTGCCGTTTGTGATTTGGGGATTTATCTCATGGCTGCGCATTTCAAAGCTCGAAGCAAATGGTCGGCAAGAGGTAATGGCTTCATAGTAAAGTTAGCTCTATGAAATCCTTTGATGCTCTCTGGGTCGAACTTGCAGCCACATTAGCAGCTCGCCCAGAGGGCTCAAGGACTGTTGCAGCAGTTGATGCCGGAGTTCACAGCATTGGTAAGAAAGTTTTAGAGGAGGCTGGGGAAGTCTGGTTGGCGGCCGAACATGAGTCCGATGATGCCTTAGCCGAAGAGATTAGTCAGCTCATTTATCATCTTCAAACGATGATGTTGGCGCGTGGATTGACCCCTGACGATATTTATAGATACCTCTAAGAGAATTGAGTAAGCATGTTGCGTATTGCCGTCCCAAATAAAGGTTCACTTGCCGATGCTTCGATCGCAATTTTAAAAGAGGCTGGATACAGTCAACGTAACGATAGTCGAGATTTAATTTTAGTTGATAGTGAAAATAACGTAGAGTTTTACTACCTTCGCCCGCGCGATATTGCAATCTATGTTGGCTCAGGTGAGCTAGAGGCGGGAATCACCGGCCGAGATCTTTTAATCGACTCCTCTGCCAAGGCAACTGAGCTCTTAGCCTTGGATTTTGGAGGCTCAACCTTTCGTTTTGCCGCCCCAATTGATCGTGATTGGGTTCTAGGTGATATTTCCGGCAAACGTGTTGCCACGGCCTATCCCGGCTTAGTCAATGCCTATCTTTCATCACACTCGATTTCAGCCGATGTCGTTCGCCTTGATGGAGCTGTCGAAAGCAGTGTGCGATTAGGAGTTGCCGATGTTATTGCCGATGTTGTCAGCACAGGTAATACATTGCGTCAAGCGGGTTTGAAGATATTTGGCGAAGCGATTTTAACCAGTGAGGCGATTGTAATTTCACGAACAGGCTTTGACATCCCAGCCGAGCTAGAGGTTCTCATCCGACGTTTACAGGGAGTAGTTACAGCTCGTAGATATGTATTGCTTGATTACGATATACCTAAAATTTATGTTGAAACGGCATGTGCAATTACTCCTGGCTTGGAATCACCTACGATCTCACCTTTGCAAAAGCCTGATTGGGTTGCAGTTCGTGCGATGGTCTTACGCAAAGATACAAACCGAGTTATGGATGAACTCTGGAATGTTGGAGCTAGAGGAATCTTGGTAACTGATATTCACGCCTGCAGATTATAAATCTTAATCTTCCTCAACGGCCTCGCGTGGAATTCCTAGCAAATATAAAGCCGAATCCAGATATGGACCGCTAAGAGAGCTGTCTGCCGCCGCCTTAACCGCTGGTTTGGCATTAAATGCGATACCAAGGCCAGCCGCTGCGATCATGTCTAAATCATTGGCGCCATCTCCGATTGCCACCGTCTGATCCATTGGAATTGATTCGATCGCCGCGAAATCACGGAGCGCTTGGGCCTTTGCGGCGCGATCAATGATTGGCCCGACAAGCCCACCAGTTAGAAATCCATTCTCTATTTCGAGTTTGTTAGCACGAAAATGAGCAATGCCAAGTTCGGAAATTAAAGGTGCGATCACATCGACAAAACCACCAGAGACTATAGAGATGCTATGACCCAGGCGCTGCAAGGTGCCTATTAATGTTCTGGCACCTGGTGTTAAGACAATCTCACTTTGAACTTCGGCCAACATTGATTCTGGAAGACCTTTAAGGAGAGCAACTCTTGCCCGCAGCGAACTCTCAAAATCTAGTTCACCGCGCATTGCGGATTCAGTAATTGCAATAACTTGGGCACCCACTCCAGCCTTAGTAGCGAGTAGTTCTATTACCTCTTGTTTGATCAAAGTTGAATCAACATCAAGTTGTACAAGCTTTTTTGCAAAACGTAGGTGGCCACCCTTTTGTACTGAGATGTCGACCTTATTCAATGCGGCAACGGGAGCAAGGGCAGCTGCAACTATCTCTTGAGCAGCACCTGAAACCAGTAGTTCAATCGCCGTTACAGGAGTTGAGGCTGTCCTAGTAATACGTTCAATGTTTGCACCAGAAGATGAAATAGCTCCTGCAATTTGGGCGATAGCAAGTGGGTGAAGTTTTGTGCCCAGCAATACGACATGCAACAAAGATTTCTTACTTGCAATACTGGAGCTATTTGTCGTTGAAAACAGGGTTGCTATATCTACATCAAGGGCAGCTGCGCATTCCAGCAAATCGCTTTCAATGGCGCTCTGGTGGGCAGGGTTGAGGGCGATGAGAACCGTTAAAATCAAGCGGTTACTAATAATCACCTGTTCAATATCTAGAACTGCAATTGAGAAGGGGGAAAGGGCGCTAAATAGCGCTTCAGTGATGCCAGGCCTGTCGACTCCACTTAAGAGAATCAGACCCGTGAACTGCTCGCTATCGTTTTCTACGGCCATAATGAGGAGAAGGTTATCGCGAATCACGCTGTGCCAAAACAGATAATGACCACCCTTTGCCCCTTTACGCAGTATCTTTTTGCCCTATGGAGAGCACATCGGTTTTAGCAATCACAGGTGTCTCTGTCCGTCGCGACGAGAAAACTATTCTTGGGCCGATTGATTTTTCGGTTAATGCGGGGGAGCGGTGGGTAATTCTTGGTCCTAATGGGGCGGGCAAATCAACTCTGCTTCAAATCCTTTCTACGAGAATTCATCCGACAACAGGCACGGTAAAGATTCTAGATAAAACTATGGGCCGCGTAGATCTCTTTGAACTTCGTACCCGAATTGGTCTGTGCGCGGCAATGAACGCCGATGATATTCCAGCTGATGAGCTCGTCAAAGATGTTGTTTTAACTGCGGCATATGCAGTCATTGGTCGCTGGAATGAAGTTTATGATCTATGGGATGAGTCTCGCGCGATTGCGCTACTTACGATTTTCGGAGTGCGAGAGTTTGCAGATCGTCGCTATGGCACATTGAGCGAAGGAGAGCGTAAACGTGTCCAGATTGCACGAGCGTTAATGACCGATCCCGAGCTTCTATTATTAGATGAACCTGCCGCTGGCCTAGATGTTGGCGGCCGCGAAGATCTGCTTCTCAGATTTGCTCAATTTTCTAGCGATCCAACTGCACCTGCAACCGTGCTTGTAACGCACCACATTGAAGAGATTCCTTTGGGTACCACTCATGCGCTTTTACTCAAAGATGGAACCATAGCTGTCTCCGGACCCGTTCACGAAGTAATCACAAGCGAGCATGTATCGGCAATTTTCCAAACACCAATAGAGGTTACGAGTACCGCAGGTAGATTCTCAGCTCGATCCAGGTTGTAACGTGAGTTTGTTCGACCAGTTGCATCCAGATTGGCAAGATGCCCTTGGATCTTTGCGCTCCCATCTCTTAGCCATTGATCTGGCCCTAGAGGGTCAAGTGATTGCTCCGGAATATAAAGATGTGATGAGGGCGCTTACGACTTCTATCGAATCTATTCGCGTAGTAATTATTGGTCAAGACCCATATCCAACTCCCGGCTACGCGCATGGCCTTGCCTTTTCGGTTTCAAGGGATATTGTGAAGTTGCCAGCCTCACTTAGGAACATATTTAAAGAGTTAGAGAGTGATTGCGCCGTTGCCATTCCCGTTCATGGAGATTTATCACATTGGTCCGAGCAAGGGGTGTTACTTCTTAATCGCATGTTAACAACGCGTACGGGTTACTCGTTAGCGCACGCAGATATAGGTTGGCAAGTAGTTACAAATGAGGTCGCACGAGTGCTTGGCCAAAGATCAGTGATTGCGATTCTATGGGGAAAATCCGCTCAAGAGCTTTCGCATTACTTTCCAGCCGAGGTAGTCATTGCATCTGCGCATCCAAGCCCATTATCGGCCTATCGTGGTTTTTTCGGCTCAAAGCCATTTTCAGCGGTAAACAGGATTCTACGCAATAGAGGGCAAGTCGAGATTGAGTGGTAAAAAAGATAAGACCCGCGGAGATATCCGCGGGTCTTATCTTTACTCCTTTAAGTTACTAGCCAATCCAAGCATTAATTGGAGAAGCTAAGAAGTAGACCATAAACAGTCCTGAGACAAGAAGAAGCAAAGGATGAACATCCTTGCGACGACCCTGTACCAATCGGATCACAACATGTGAAACAAATCCTGCGCCGATACCAACAGAGATATTGTAGGTAAATGGCATCAAAATAATCGTAAGGAATGATGGAATTGCAATTCCATAATCTTCCCAATCAATTTTCTTGATCTGTGTCATCATCAAAAATCCGACAATAACTAATGCTGGAGTTGCCGCCTCATATGGAATTACTGCAACAAGTGGGGCGAGGAAAGTGGTCAGCAAGAACAAAACACCAGTAACAACTGATGCAAGTCCAGTGCGCGCACCTTCGCCAACGCCTGCTGCAGACTCGATATAGCTTGTGTTAGAGGAGATGCTTCCAGCTCCACCTGCCATTGCAGCTATTGAGTCCACGAGCAATATGCGATCGTTATTAGGAATGTTTCCATCTTTATCAATTAAATCAGCCTCATAGCCAATGGCGGTGACTGTACCGACAG
>Ga0209297_1001965_pt1 | contig 11651 bp, 7 predicted proteins | sample S_130805_MF_Meta_FD_187322 | JGI IMG/M metagenome (GOLD analysis project Ga0209297, IMG submission 187322) | Freshwater microbial communities from Lake Simoncouche, Canada to study carbon cycling - S_130805_MF_MetaG (SPAdes) (version 2) | ecosystem: Environmental > Aquatic > Freshwater > Lake ... | reverse complement strand
CCCTATAAACTTTTCTGTATTTTTTATAATTTCTTCTGGTATTATATCATCTTTTGTATTTTTTTTATGTTCTTTAGTTTTCTTATGATTACTTAAAAACTTTTTATATACTAAACAACCACAATCACATTTTATTTTACCATCATTATCTTCTAATTCTTTAACTGGTTTAGGTTTTGACAAAAGTATAGAAACACCATAACCATCAGTAGATATTTCATAATGAAACTTTCTGTTAATAGTTTCAACAGCATTTAGATTGAATAAACTTCTCCAAATCTTGTCTTTTTGTTCCATAAATTTATCATTATCAATTTCACTTTTATTAAGTATTTTTAATATATCTCTTAATGAAGTAGAACAAATAGTAATATAAGAATTAACAAATGATGCTTTATTTGGTAAAATAGTAAATGTTTTTGCACCTTTTGTATTAGGTGGTTGTTGTTCCATAAATTTTAGAATATCATAAGACAGTTTAATAAAATGGTTAAGATTTTTCTTAATTTCTTCTTCTTTTGGAGAATACATAAGCCATTTTTTTAATTCAACCTCGTACCAATTTGGTACATAAGTAAGTTTTTCATTAAAAATATCATTAAGCAAATACCAAGCATTTTTAATGTTATATTTAAGATTTATATAACGAAGTAATCTTTTACCAAAATTAAGAATAATATGATTATTAGAAGCAACAGACATTTCTTTCGCAATATTGTTAATTAAAGCACCTAAATAATCTTTTGATGGCATTTTATAATTATTTGGATAACATTTTTTATACTCGTTGTTAATATCATTAGTATCATCAGGTTCTTGATTTTTTTTATCATACATACAAGATACAGAAGCACATAATTTTTGAAAATATGTTTGATTAAATGTAGGTAGGTCGTCGTTATTTTCCAAATGTTTTAGAAAATGAATATTAGCAAGATGAAAAGAGTTATAAATAATTTTATTACAATTATCTATAATTGGTATAATACAATCTCTAATAGTATCATTTTTGCAAAATGTTTTCCATTTCATTTTAACAGAAACAAATGATTTAGTTTTATTTAATTTATTTCTTATTTCAACATCAGGTCTTTTAGATTTTTTTGTACCTGCTTCCATTTTATATTACATATACAAGTAATTCTTATATAGTTTTTAACTGTTCTTTTTTTTTCTTTTGATATTCTTGTACTCTCTTAATTTCTTTTTCTCTATTTTTTTGATAGTATCTTTTAACAGTATCGGGATTAGTATATTTCTTTAATCGTTGTTTTAACAATTCGTTTTCTTCTTTAAGTTTTAGATTGTCAATACGCAACAGATCTAATTCATCAGACATTATAATATAAATATAATAAAATCTTATATAATTTCTGTGCCATTTTAAATCTTCAAGGGTGTAAATTTTATTTATTTTCTTTACATTTAATAATGAATTCTTCTTTTTTTATTAATTTAAATAGATGTGTTAATTTAACTTACGATAGTTATAATTCAAAAGATTTTTTAGCAAAAAATTATTATAGCGAAAATCATATTATTAGTTTTAATAATATACAAGAAACCATTGAAAATTCAATTCTCAATATAGCAGGTAAATTACCATTAAATAAAGTTCCTGGACCCATTTATGTTCTTGTTGCAAGAAAATTAGAATATGATGGTTTTAAATATGGTGATTGTTTAGATAAAATATATCAGGAAATTGCATCAAGTGAATGTTTTAGTGATAATTATGCTACCATTAGCAATCACGCTACTTTAGATGATATTAAAAAATCAAATGTTAGCAAATATTCATTTAAAAATAATTATGAAATTTTTATTTTATATCCAAATATCTCATCAGATTTAAGATATTTTTTAAATTACTCGACTTATATTATGACAAATCAACATGTTTTTAATATAATTGCTGACCCATATTTATATCAAATATTAAATGATGAGGACAAAACAAATTATTATGACAAATTAAATGAATTCTATGATATGAGTTCAACGATTAATCCAAATTCAATCGCTTCCATTAATAATTATATTACTTCTCGTAAGAAAATTACGGCTTTTTCTGATTATCAACGATTAAATAATACATTATGTGGTTTAGGTGGATGTGCTTCTGAATTTGGAGAACCTTTAAAGAATATTTTTACTCCTAAAGATACGCCAAGAAATAATTATGTACCCAATAAATGTCTTTTACAATTAAATACTAGATTATATAATAATACTGATATTAATTATGGCTTGGAAACTATAACAAGTAATTTACTTAATATTAATGCTATTGGTAATATTTATAATAGTGATAATAATGATAGATATAATAATGCAGATGAATATGATGAATTAAACAAACGTTATGTTAAGTATCCTGGTATTCAAGAAATAATATTTTCCGCTTTTAAAATTAAAACAGATAACAATAAAAATGTTTTAAATATGCCTTGGGGAAACATAATATTATCTAATAGTTATGCTATTACTGATTTATATCCATTACTTCCAGGTAATTTTATTTATTCCGCTAATAATAATTATAGATTGTTATTTAATACATTAGGACAATTATATGTACATATAAATAACAATGGAAAATGGGTGTCATTTAAAACATTAAATGACAAAATAGTTAAAGGTTTAATTAATTTGTCCATTGTAGATAATTCTTTAACTATTAAATCAACTATCATAGATATAAATATTCTTCCGAAAACTACTATTAATTTACCTTTAACAGTTATCTTAGATAATAATGGTAATCTTAAAATGTATGGAAATTATTTTGAAAGTTAATATTAGATTATGGAATTATCAACTGAATATTTATATGGTTGGTTTTTTGAAAATATTGTAAATATTACATATTTTTATATAAATAAAAAAAATGCATATAAAATATGTAATAACGTAGTAAGAAAATGCTCTCAGACAGATTATGAAATTATAAAAAATAAATTATTAAAAAGAATCGAATATATTTATAATAAAACACAATTTTTAGATAAACCCAAAAAACCCAAAAAAACTAAAAGTATAATAAAAAAGAAAGGTGGTTCTTTAGATTCTATTTTTTTATTGCCAGATGAAAAAGAGGAGTACAGTACTTTTAAGACAAATCTTACTAAAATAAACAGAGGATATATATCTGGTACCAGTAATCCTAATGATGTTAAAGCAGTACTTTTATGTTTTTTTCATATAAATGATTTTAATATGTCAAATTTTGGAATCGAACCTCATAAAGATTCTTATATAATTACAGAACAAGCAACTATCGATAAAGAAAATTATGAAAAAACAATATCAGATATAAGAAATAATATTAAAATTAATCCAGTTTATTTAGATATTGAATATACATATAATAAAGCAAATAAAAAATTAGAAAGACAATTTTATTTAAGTGATGGAAACCATCGTATTTATGCTCTTAAACTTATGGGTTATAATGGTATGGTTCCTGCGATTGTTTGCGATTATTTACCATCATCGTTTATTATATAAATGTAAAAAATGATAATTATGTAAATAAAAAACAAATATGATTTCGCCTATAATAATAGATTTTAGTAATGTAAGACAAGAAAGACAACGAATAAATAATTTACTTGCAATAGATAGCATAATTAAAAATAATTTAACCAAAAATATAAATATAAAAGAATATAATCGGATTTTGACGGAATTAGAAATAACACAAGATGCATTATTAAATAAATGTAATAATGATAATCTATTTCTAATATTATTAGCCAGTAAAATTGCAATAAATGCTTCAAGACAAGGAGTTAAAGATGAGGAATTACAAATAAATACTTGCAATATTACAAGTAGTAAATTTAATATAATTATTGAAAAATTATCAGTATCAGAATTTAGACCAACTAAAAGTGGTGAAATTGTTTCAAATATTAAAATGAATAATAAAAATGATTGCTTAAAATCATTTGATGCTAAGATATCAGGAATAATTACAGGTTGGGTTTTTGCAAAAGTAGTATTTGGAAATGGCGGACATCAAGATAATGTTTTCGAAGAAGCATATACTTATTGTGAATGGATTATTAAATATGGTAATAAAAATGAATTATTCATTGTTTTAATTGATACGAATTTAAATGCTAAATTTGAAGAATTGAAGCAAAAATATATAAATATCTCTAATATTATAATAGGGAATCATATCGCAATACAACAGTATTTTATTGATAATTATGCTAATAAATAATTGCAAATCTCATATACTAAATTAAATGAGATTCTTTTACGTGCAATGCTATTACTTTCCCTATAATTCGATAAGAATAATGAATTATATTTTTCTCTATGGCTATTGATAAATATATTAAATTTTTCTACTAATTCTTTTTCTTTTTCCATAGTAATTTTTGGTTCAATTACTAATATAGCATATGAACGTGCAGATAAATTAGGTGTAATATCAATATATTTCTTTTTATTTTCATCATTCACTATACTTAATCCTATTTTGCTATTAATATTGTCATCAATACATTTTACTAATATATTAGTGATATTATTATCTTCTGCATTTTTTATTGTTGCTCTATCTATTTTATATTTGCTATTTTGCTCGAGATTATAAATTTCACCACCTATTGTGTAATTGTTAATAGAACTTAAACTAATATTTATTTTCGTTTTTGATGGATAGATAGTAGTATTAATAATATTATTAGTTGCTTTCAACATAAATTGAAAACAGCAAATTGTATAACTTGTATCTGCAAATACTTTTTCTTCAAATATATTTAATTTTATTATATCATATTTATTTATAAAATCACGTCTCAAATCTATATCACTTTTGCGAATTGAAGAAATAAAATTTAAAGGTATTATAATAATACCACCTAAACAATTAAAATTTAATAATATTTTTATAAAACACTTATATAAATCATTTGTATCATATTTATTAAATAGTATTTTATCTGAACTTTTATTTCTTGCAAAATATGGCGGATTTGTTATTACAAATTTACCAGAAAAATCTGGAGGGTTTAGTAATGTATCTTGACGTATAATATAATCTTGTTTTGGGTCTATATCATAACAAGATACATTATATTTATTTTTATCTATGAAATTTAATAAATCTCCATTTCCAGCAAAAGGTTCAATGATATCAGTTATATTATCGGGAATGTTCATATTTTGTAAAATATAATTATAATTTGTTGTATAAAATTGTCCGTATGATTGTTTTTTATTCATAGTTGCTATTTATTGATAATAATATATCATTTTTTTATTAGATAAAAATATAATTATTATTAATAGTAAGTACAACAATATGAATGAACTTGATATATTAGATTTTTTTTTTAAAAATCACAAATATCCTTTTACCAGTCATCATTTAGATAGTTATAAAGAATTATTAAAAACTTATATACCAAATACGATTAAATCATATAATCCAATTACTATGATTAAATATGATAATTTTAATAAAGAAATAGTAAGAGTTGATGTTTATGTAGGTGGTGAAAATTCCAATGAAATTTTTATGGATAGACCTATTACATATGAAAATGGTGTTCCTAAATTAATAACACCGAATGATGCAAGATTAAAAAATCTAACATATGAAAGTCATATATTCGCAAATGTACTTGTTAAGATAACTGATAATACTGGTAAAATAATCACAAAGACCTTCAATAATATAGCAATTGGAAGCATTCCTATTATGCTTCATAGTGATATTTGCATTTTAAATGAACAAGGATCTAAAGTTCTTAGAAAATTAGGTGAATGCATATATGATAATGGTGGTTATTTTATTATTGATGGAAAAGAAAAAGTTATTATAGCACAAGAAAGAATAACTACTAATCGTCTTTTTGTAACTAAAATTAAAAATGATATCAATTTTAGTTATAAGGGATTAATAAGATGTACTGGAGAAACAGGGGAAACCTTATTATCACCAAGAAGTATTGAATTTTATTTAGTTAAAAATCCACATTTAAGTAATGAAGATGAGGATGATGTAACTGAAGATTTTAAGAATAAAAAAGGTGCGATAGTTGTTAATTTACCTTCAGTTGAAGGTAAAATACCATTATTTGTTTTATTCAGGGCTCTTGGTATGGAGAATGATAAAGATATATATGAATCTATTTTTGGTGAATATGATGATAATAATAAAATTGAAAAAACATTCTTTGAAAATTTCATAAGACCTTCTGTAATTAATAATGGATATGAATATGATGGTAATTATGTACCCATTTATACACAAGAACAAGCAATTAATTATCTTAAATTCAGAGTTAAATATCAAACGATTGACCACGTTAAGTACATTCTCGCTGCTGATATATTCCCTAATATTGCTTTATTTGAAAATAAAGCCAAATATCTTGGTTATTTAATTAAACAATTTATTAATGTTGTTTTGCATATTAGTCCTGAAAGTGATAGGGATGGTTATGCATATAAGAGAGTTGATATTAGTGGGTTTCAAATGGCTGAATTATTCCAAGAATGCTATGGAAAACTTCGTAAATTCATAAGAGATAAATTGGATGCATTTTATTATTATGGTTCGTGGAAGAATAAAACAGATTATGAAAATTTTATTATTAATGAAAATATCTATAAATTAATTCCTGTTGTTTTGATTGCAGATTCATTTATTAAATCACTTAAAGGACGATGGGGAATGGCTAATAGTACAGATCCAGAATTAGGCAAAGTTCAAGATTTATCTCGTATTAGTTATATTGGTTTCCTTTCACATTTAAGAAGAGTTAATATGCCTATTGATAGAAGTCTTAAAATAACTAGTCCCCATAAATTACATCCACAGCAATGGGGTATTATGTGTCCTTTTGAAACTCCTGATGGTGCTTCTGTTGGTTATCTTAAAAATCTTGCATTTTTAACTAAGATAACTGCCGGTACTGACCCTAAATTCATTCGCGATTGTTTATTAGATATTGGTGTAATTCCTATTGAATTTTATAAAAAACCTTTAAATCGTAATATCGCTAAGATTTTTATTAATAATAATTGGTTTGGTATTACTGGAGACCCATTAAAAATTGTTAGAATATTAAAAATATATAGAAGAAATGCTTTAATTAATATCTTAACATCTATTTCTTGGAATATTAAAAATAATGATATAAGAATATTTACAGAAGCAGGAAGATGTTGCAGACCATTACTAATAGTACATAATTCAGAAATTAATATTTATTCTTCAAGCAAGAAATATAATAATTGGTTTGAAATGATTATTGGTAATGCTCTTAAATTAATTGATACTGAAAAATCAGAGGAAATTTATTATAAAAATAATTATATTAATCCTTTAAAATTAGAACAATTCAAGGGATTAAGTTTAGAAGAAATAATAGATACACTTGAAAATACAAATGCAGTTATTGAATATTTAGACATCGAAGAGGAAGATACTTGCTTTATTGCTATGGATAAGAATGATGTTAATGTTTTTCATACCCATCTTGAAATTCATCCATCTACTATTTTGAGTGTTGTTACTGGCAATATTCCTATGTGCAATCATAATCAATCTGCTAGAAATGTTTTTCACGCAGCGCAAACAAAACAAGCAATTGGAATTTATGCAACTAATTTTAATAATAGATTTGATACTTTTGGATTTATTCAACATTACCCACAAAGACCCATTATTAATACTAGACATTCACAATATACCTTAAGTGATTATATGCCTAATGGGTTTAATACTATTGTTGCAATTATGACTTATTCAGGATTTAATCAGGAAGATAGTATTATGATTAATAAAAATTCAGTTGAGCGTGGCTTATTTCATTTATCTTATTTTAAAACATTATCAGCGACTAGTAAAATTGTATCTCAAAATGAGAGAATAATATTTGCAAACCCTATTAAATTAAGAGATAAAGGTATTAAAGTTGCTGGAATTAAACACGCAGATTATAGTTTAATTGATGAAAAAGGTATTGTTAAAGAAGGTTCTTATATACCATTAGGACAAAAAGCAGTTGTTATTGGTATGGTTTCAGTAAGAGAAGTTTATAAACAAATTAAGAAGGGGGTTTTCATAGAACAAGTTAAAGAGACTATTTATTCTGATATCTCTATAACGACTGACGAAAGTTATTATGGAATTATTAATAAAGTCTATTTCACTAATAAAATAGTTGGAGAAGATTCTCAAATTTGCAAAGTTAAATTTTTGAAAATTAAAAAACCTGAATTTGGTGATAAACACGCATCAAGACACGGACAGAAAGGTGTTATTGGTATGATAATTCCAGAAGATTCTATGCCTTTCACTAAAGATGGAGTTAAACCTGATATTATCATTAATCCCCATGCTATACCTTCACGTATGACTATAGGACATTTAGTAGAATGCATATATGCTAAATTATGTTGCATGAATGGTGTTTTAGGTGATGGAACTGTTTATATCCCTATTGATAATAATAAAATTTATGAAGGTTTGAAGAATAATGGGTTTAACAGTTATGGTAATGAGATTTTATACAATGGTTTTACTGGAAAACAAATTGATACAGAAATTTTCATTGGTCCCACATTCTATTTTAGATTAAAACATATGGTTGCTGAAAAAATAAATGCTCGTGGTATTGGACCTAAAGTATTATTAACAAGACAACCAACAGGTGGAAGAAGAAAAGGTGGTGGTTTGCGCATTGGTGAAATGGAACGTGATAGTGTATTAAGTCATGGTGTTTCAATGTTTATGAAAGAAAGTATGATGGAACGTTCTGATAAATTCAGATGGTGTATTTGTAAAAGATGTGGAACAATTCCTATATATTCCACAAAATTAAATTCAAGTATTTGTAAAAATTGCAATAATAATGAACTTGCTGTTATTGAAACGCCATATTCATTTAAATTATTAATGCAGGAATTAGAAGCAATGGGATTACAAATGAGACTTAATGTAGATCGCATAGAATTCCCTCTTGAACAATTAATTACCTTAGATGAAAATGATATAGATGCTAATATAATAATTGACAAACCTAAGAAGGTTATTGAAGATAAAAAACCTAAGAAGGTTATTGAAGATAAAAAACCTAAGAAAGTTATTGAAGATAAAGAAGAATGTCCTCCGGGTAAAGTATATAATCCAATTACAAAACGATGTATTTCTGAAAATAATCCTTTAGTTAAAAAATTGGGTCTTATAAAGAAGGCTGATGGAGATGAAATACCTAAGAAGGCTGATGGATATGAAATACCTAAGAAGGCTGATGGAGATGAAATACCTAAGAAGGCTGATGGAGATGAAATACCTAAGAAGGCTGATGGAGATGAAATACCTAAGAAGGCTGATGGATATGAAATACCTAAGAAGGCTGATGGAGATGAAATACCTAAGAAGGCTGATGGAGATGAAATACCTAAGAAGGCTGATGGAGATGAAAAAGAATGTCCTCCTGGCAAAGTATATAATCCAACTACAAAACGATGTATTTCTAAGAGTAATCCTTTAGTTAAAAAATTGGGTTTAATTAAAAAAGGTGGTAATAGCGACGACGATGATGTTAGTATTGGTGAAGATGATGTTAGTATTGGTGAAGATGTTTCCGATGATGATGTTAGTATTGGTGAAGATGATGTTAGTATTGGCGGAGATGATGAAGTTAGAATCATTGACATAAATTAGAAATAATATATTTATTTAACTTATATAGAAATAGATAGATGATAGATATTATTTTATATACTCTTCTAGCAATAATAATAATAGTAATAATATGTATTCTTGCTTATTATATAGCAGACTATTTAGATAATAAAAAAGATACTGATGCAAAATTTAATAAAACTTCAGATTATATAAATAAAAATTTTCATAATATCGATAACGAATTAATTGTTACAACCAAATATATTAATAGCAATTTAATCAATGTTAATAAAAATATTAAAATCTCAGATACAAATTTAACAACGAATATGAATAAGATAAATAATGATTTAACAACTAATATGAGTAAAATTAATAATGATTTATTAGATAATATAGTAAATACTAGTAATGTTTTAACAAATAATATAATAAATACAAGTAATATTTTTAGTGACCAAATAAAAAATAATGATAAAAAATTTGATAATATTAATGATAATTTAAGTAAATATTTCTCATTTTCTTCTGCAACTGATACGAATTATTTATTAAATAAACATTTATTATCTGATATTAGTACTGCAAAATTAAATGTTTTAACACAAGTTAATTTTAATAGTGATTTAAGAGTTTGTGATAAAACTACTCCTAACCCCAATTGTGTTAAATTAAATATTGATGGTGATAAAAATTTTAACATTACACCAGAAGGTAATAATATGCAAAAATTAATAATTAAAGGTAATGCTGTAGGTACTGCTGTTCCTGCTCCTATTGCATCTTTTGATTTAAAAAATAATTCTATATATTTAGGCTCAGATAATGATAGTAATGCTGCTATGTTTATTAAAAATAATAATGTATATATTAAACGATTAAATTTAGTTGGTGGCGACTCTAATAGATTATATTCAAGTCTTACTAGCACTAGTGATAATATAAAACCTTTAAATTATGCTAATTATAATAATTATAGTCTTTTAGAAACTGAAATAAATACATTAAGAACTGGACTAAATAGTTTAAAAACAAGTGTTAGTTCAATTACTTTAACTAATAGTGGAGTAGGATATACACAATCGGACTTACTTGATGTTGAATTTGTTAAAAAACAAGCAGACCCATCTACAAATATAATACCTGCTCAAGCAACTGTAAATTTAATAGATGATGATACTGTTGGTACTATTGTTAATGGTACTAATTCTAAAAAAGTTGGTTCAATAACACTTACTAATCCTGGTTTAAATTATACTCTTCCGCCTGATGTTATTATTAAAAATAGATTTCAAGCTAGAGAAGGACTCCTTGTGAAAATAATAGTAACAAATGGTGGAAGAGGATATAAAACTGATACACCACCAACAATAGTTATTGTTGGTAATGGTACTTCAACTGATACCACAACTGCAACTGCGACTGCTAATATTACAAATGGAGTAATAACATCAATTGATATTAATCCACCAGGTCAAATTTATACTGCTATTCCAACAGTAAGAATAGATCCACCACCTTCTAAAGTAATAGAAACCGGAACTGCTAGTATTCGAAATGGTTCAATAACAGCAATTAATATAGATAATATTGGTAGAGGATATTTACCTAATTCAACAGTTACAATAACAATAGGTATTCCTAATACAACTGATAATAGTGTTGCTGAAACTCAAGCAACAGCAACTGCTGCAGTTAATGCAAATGGTACTATAGGTAATATTAATATTACAAATGCAGGTTCTGGATATGTATCATTACCATCAATAACATTTCCACAACCGAATGGTCTAGATAATATTCCTGCAACTGCTACAGCAATAATACGTAGAAATGCAACTGCTACAGCGAGTTTAAATAGTGCTATTAATTTTTAATCTTACACAGTTGAAGATTTAAAATGGCACAAAAATGCCAAAATAAATTCTCAAACAGTCGTAATATCTTCGCTTTTGATTGCACGAAGATTAGATAATTCTATCAAATT
>Ga0209297_1001964_pt1 | contig 11652 bp, 9 predicted proteins | sample S_130805_MF_Meta_FD_187322 | JGI IMG/M metagenome (GOLD analysis project Ga0209297, IMG submission 187322) | Freshwater microbial communities from Lake Simoncouche, Canada to study carbon cycling - S_130805_MF_MetaG (SPAdes) (version 2) | ecosystem: Environmental > Aquatic > Freshwater > Lake ... | reverse complement strand
GGAAGATTGAAATTCCATCCGTTGAAGGACCGCAAGCATTCAAGGTAGTACTCGAAGAAGCGGCGAAATTAAAAGTTCCAGTAAGTCGCATCTCGCAAGGCTCTGGAATCATGATGCAACTCGACTCTGAAATTCAAGAGATGGTGAAGATCGGCAACGAAAAAAATATTGAAGTCTGCCTCTTCATCGGGCCTCGCGCATCATGGGATATTGGAAAGCAGAGTTCATCTTCGGCCGGCATTGTTACTTCCCCAACTCTTCGTGGCGCCGATCAACTTCGCTATGCGCTAGAAGATGTCATTCATGGCGCAAAGTTGGGTGTGCGCTCAGTATTGGTGGGCGATATTGGTTTATTAAAAGTTTTGGGTCAGGCAAAGAAATCTGGAGACTTGCCAACTGATTTTATTCTGAAAACTTCAGTTGCGATGCCATGCAATAACCCAGCAACTGCCCAGGTTCTTCAAGAGTTGGGTGCCTCAACTTTGAACTTGGCGACCGATCTTTCACTTGAGCAGATTTCAGCAATCCGCAGCCAGGTAGATATTCCGGTTGATGTTTACGTTGAAGGCCCTGATGATTTCGGTGGCGCAGTTCGCCATTACGAAGTGCCAGATCTCGTGCGCATTGCAGCACCGATTTACATCAAATTCACACTACGTAACTCCCCCGGTCTTTATCCAGCTGGAGGACACATACAAGGTTTGGTGGAATCAACTGCGCGCGAGCGAGTTCGCCGTGCTGCTATTGGCGTATCTATGCTGACTCGATACGGACTTAATTAACTTTTAGTTCGCTTCACCTTTATGCGCCGCAATGTGGGCAAAGAATCCAACGCAGATCAACATCACGGCTGGAATCATTAGCGCAACTTGGAGCGATGCGAACTGAGCTACCCATGCAATGATTGCTTTGAAGAGCGCAGTGAGTGAAGTATTCATCACACCAACTTGGCCAATAACAACACTGGCCGGATGTTTTGAGCGATTGTTTGCGGCATTAAGGAAGAGTGGCGGATTAAAGGATGCACCAAGTCCACCTAAGAAGAATGCCAAAACAATGAAGATAAATGTCAGGGTGTGCGAGCGATCGGTGAAGTAGACGGCAATATTCATAAAGATAAGAAAGCTAACTCCACCAAAGAAGCCACTGCGTTTGATGACATTCTCCATGCCAAATCTCTTGATCATTTTCGAAGCGCCAAAGCGACCAAAGATCATGGCAAACATAAAGGCCATGTAGGGAACCGCTGCCAGAGAAACTTTAATTTTGAGATCTTCTTTCGAGAAGATAGTCGCCCAATCTCCAGCAGCAAACTCAAATTGAATTGCAAGGAGAAAACCGATGCTGACCATCCAGTCGATGTGAAAGGTCTTGTAAATATATTTGATGTCACGCTTTACTTCAGGCTCCTTGCTACCTTGCAGCGAATCTTTGCGAACTGCTTGGAGCATGATGTTCATCGCGAAGAATGAGAAGATAGTCAATGTAACAATATGCTTCACGAGCGAAACATGTGTTACCAAGAGTCCACTTAAAATAATCGTGGAGAGACTTCCGGCAGTCCACATTCCAGCTGTGTGCGGCAGGAGAATAATGTTTCTGCGATCTTGCTCGTACATCGCTTGGGAATTGACCGAAATATGAAAGCCGGAAATTCCCATTCCCATTACGAAATTACAGAGAAGAAATAGCAGTGGTGAGGTCAAGTGCACGATTGTCACCATTGCAGATTGGTAGACCACGATGCTGCCAAAGAGCACTGGATAAGAACCAACTCGATGCACGATGTGGCCAACAGTAAGTAGCGCTAAAACTCCACCGATAGCTCCGCTGGTTAGTAGCGTTCCGAATTGTCCATTGGTGAGGTGAAGTTGTGCTTTTACCTCTGGAAAGCGAGGCAACCAGGCCATAGTGCTAAATCCCATGAAGAAGAAGAGACCATAAAGGCCATAGCGCGATGAGAGCGAGAATTTTTTGGAGGGGCTATTGCTAGCCACCGAATTTTTCACTCTCTGCGCCAGTAAATCCGAGGCCGCTGATTGCCATTGTCTGGCCAGTGAATTCTTCCGCTTCAGGATTTACATCTGATGTGGCGGAGGTAAGAATCAAAATATCCCGCTTCTCGCCAACGAAACAGCATGAAGTAGGGCGCTTTACTGGAACTTGGATCGGCTCTTCACGTGAACCATCTGGATTAATGACTTCAATCCGGAAGCCATTCCACATAGCAAGGAGAATTTTTCCATCATCGGTCATGGTGAGGCCATCTGGAACAACTTCACCTTTATCAAAGCGAACCAAGTCCTTCTTATTGCGAAGAGTTCCGGTAGCTAGATCAAAGTCAAAGCGCCAGAGCACGTGATCGGTGCTATCGGCAAAGTACATAAATTTATTGTCTGGACTCCAGCCAATTCCATTAGGAAGATTGAACCCCACTTCGACTTCGCGATAAGTGCGATCGGCTTCGAGTGCCCAAATGCGGCCGCGACCTGGAACAAAATCTGTAGTTAATGAACCGGCCCACCAACGACCACTCGCATCTGCCTTTGCATCGTTGAAGCGCTCTTCCTTGCCGAGAAATTCAGCAAAGGGTGTGAAAGTTCCATCTGATGAGATATCCGCAAAACCCTCTTTTGTAGCTGCGACATAACCACCGCTCTTGCGTTCTACGAGTGCGCCAAGAGTTGAAGGCGCGGCATGAGTGGTTGTCTTATTCGAGCCAAGAATTGTTTGGTGCCAGCAATTTCCCGCGATGTCTACCCAGGTCACTGCGCGAGTCTTCGCATTCCAAATCGGACCCTCACCACATCCGGATCGCGTATCTGAAATTCTGATGAGATCTGGATTTTTGCGTGATGACATGTGATGAATCCTATTACTTACTACTTGGTCTTTTCCAGTAAAACCTTTACTTCGCGCAGAAAAACTTTTAGGCTCTCCTTATGACTAAACCAATAACGATTACCGATGTCCGCTGCATTCTCACTGCTCCAGAGGGCCTTAACTTAGTAGTTGTAAAAGTTGAGACATCTGAGCCAGGTCTTTACGGCCTTGGCTGCGCAACTTTCACACAACGTTACTTAATGGTGAAAACTGCAGTCGATGAATATTTAAAACCATTCCTTATCGGAAAAGATGTTTCCCGTATCGAAGATATTTGGCAGACATCAATGGTCAACTCGTATTGGCGCAATGGTCCAGCTCTTAACAATGCAATCTCTGGTGTTGACATGGCGCTCTGGGATATTGCAGGCAAGCGCGCAAACATGCCGGTTTACGATCTTCTCGGCGGCAAGACTCGTGAAGGTGCAGCGGTTTATCGCCACGCAGATGGCAAGAGCGTTAATGAAGTTGAAGACAATGTTCGCAAATATCTCGAGCAAGGTCTTCTCTATGTTCGCGCGCAAATGGGTGGTTACGGCGGACGTATCCATGACATTAAGTCACCAGAGGGTGCACCAGAGGGCGCGTACTTCGATCCTCATGCATACATGCGCGACACAGTTCGTCTCTTCGAGCATCTGCGCAACACAATCGGAAATGACTTTGAAACTCTGCACGATGTTCACGAGCGCTTGGCGCCAATCGAAGCAGTGCGACTCTCAAAAAATCTCGAGCCTTACCGCCTCTTCTTCTTAGAAGATGCGCTCGCTCCTGAGCAGGTAGATTGGTTTGCAATTATGCGCCAACAGAGTGCAACTCCAATTGCGATGGGTGAACTATTTACACATCCACAAGAGTGGTTGCCACTGATTCAGAATCGCTTGATTGACTTTATCCGCTGCCATATCTCCACTATTGGCGGCCTCACTCCAGCTAAGAAATTGGCACATCTCTGCGAGGCATTTAGTATCCGCACCGCATGGCATGGCCCCGGCGATGTGTCACCAATCGGCCACGCTGCAAATCTCCATCTTGATTTGAGCAGTGCCAACTTTGGTATCCAAGAGTGGTGGGGACCTAGCGAACAGATCAAAGAAGTCTTCCCTGGCACACCAGAACTTCGTGGCGCTTATGTTTACGCCAACGATAAGCCTGGTCTAGGTATCGATATCGATGAGAAGTTAGCTGCAAAATATCCTTGCGACAATACTCAATCGATTCGTCCAAAGGGATGGACTACCGCCAGAACTCCTGACGGCGGTTCTTGGCGTCCATAATGTCTAAACCAGTAACTATCACCGATGTAAAGGTGATTCTTACTGCCCCAGAGGGAATCAACTTAGTTGTTATTAAAGTTGAAACTTCTGAGCCAGGTTTGTATGGACTCGGTTGCGGCACATTTACGCAGCGCTACTTAACAGTGGCAACTGCGGTAAATGATTACCTCCGTGATTTTCTCATCGGTAAAGATGTCGCCAATATCGAAGATATTTGGCAGACATCGCAGGTGCACTCTTCATGGCGCAATGGTCCATCACTTAATAATGCGCTCTCTGGCGTTGACATGGCGCTCTGGGATATTGCAGGTAAGCGCGCAGGGATGCCGGTTTACGATTTACTCGGTGGCAAAACTCGTGAGGCAGCTGCGGTTTATCGCCATGCGGATGGAAAAGATGTTCATGAAGTTGAAGACAATGTCCGCAAATTTATGGATCAAGGACTGCTTTATATTCGCTGCCAGATGGGCGGATACGGTGGAAGAGTCAGCGAGCTATCGCGCGCTGAGAACACACCACCAGGGTCATACTTCGATCCACATCAATATGCACGGGACACCGTAAAAGTTTTCGATCATGTGCGAAGCACGATCGGCAACGACATTGAATTACTGCACGATGTTCACGAGCGCCTAGCTCCGATTGAAGCGGTTCGTCTATCTAAGAATTTGCAGAAATACCGCCTCTTCTTCTTAGAAGATGCGCTCGCTCCTGAACAAGTTGAGTGGTTCAAAGTTATGCGCCAACAGAGCACAACTCCAGTTGCCATGGGAGAGCTTTTTGTTAATCCGCAGGAGTGGCTCCACCTTATTTCTAATCGCCTGATTGATTTTATTCGCTGCCATATTTCAACAATTGGTGGCATCACTCCAGCGAAGAAGTTGGCACATTACTGTGAAGGATTTAGTGTCCGAACCGCATGGCATGGTCCAGGAGATGTTTCACCAGTTGGTCATGCTGCAAATCTTCACCTTGATTTAAGTAGCGCTAACTTTGGTGTGCAAGAGTGGTATGGACCAAGTGATGTTATTCGCGAAGTCTTTCCTGGCACACCCGAACTTCGCCGCGGCTATCTCTATCCCAATAGCAATCCAGGTTTAGGAATTGATATTGATGAGAAGCTCGCTGCAAAATTTCCTTGTGATAACTCCAAGTCAGTTCCCAATATGTGGACTACTGCCCGAACTCGTGACGGGGCCTCAGCCCGCCCTTAGTCAAATCGCGTAACATTTCGTTATCACTATTCAAACCAATGGACATTCAGCAAGAGCGAGTTTGTGAATAGCCAAAGAAGTGGATTTCACCCCTGATTTTCCTTGCTTTACCTACCCGTAACGCCCACAATTGCTCCTGATGTGCGGTTGGCGTCACCCGGGTGCCAACTACATACAACAGGAGGAAATCCCTTGAAAAAGAAACTACTTGCTGGCGTAACTGCTGCGCTCGTTGGTCTGTCGCTCAGCCCAATGGTCTCTGCAAACGCTGCAACACCACTTCAGAAAGAGATCGCTGCAATCAACAAGAGCGGCGATACTTTCCAATACTGGATCGGTCTGATCTTCTCTGATGATGCAAACGCACAAGCAGTGAGTTCGATCAATGCTTGGGCCCTATCACGCGGCATCAAAGCGAACCCAGTCCTTGTAAACCAGAACAACCTCACTTCACAGATCACAGCTGCTCTTACTGCTGGCACAATGCCAGATGCATTTGATGCAGGCTCAGGCTTGATGTTGCAACTTGGTTCAAAGAACCTCGTCAACGTTCAAGCACTTCATGATGAATTGGCTGCCAAGTACGGCGGATTGAATAAGGCTGCAACACAATTCAATCTTTCAACTTATGGTGGAAAGGGTCTCGGAGTTCCTTACGGAATTAACGGAAACCTTCTTAACCGTCGCCTCGATTTGATCAAGGCAAGCGGTGGATCAGCACAGCCACCAAAGACTTGGGAAGAAGCACTCTCAACTGCATACAACGCACAAAAGGTTGGTGCATGGGGCTTTAACACAGGTAACGTCGGCGATGCTGAAGGTGTATTCCAGGCAATGTTCCGTGATTACGGCGCACGCACTGGTAACGATGAGGGCACACTCTGCACCATCAACACTCAACAGACTAAAGACTTCATGACACTTGTTAAGAAGGCTTACGACAAGGGTCTATTCCCTTCAGATTCAAGCAACTCTGATGGTGCATGGGATAACAACAAGTACCTCGGTGGCAAGGCTGTAATGATTGCTAACCCAGGTTCTGTTTACACCACACTTATCGGTGGATCTGCAACATGGGATAAGAACCCAACACTTGCAAAGAACACTGGCTTCTCACCACTTCCTGGTGGTCCAGTAATGCAGGTTGCACCATCTGATGGATGGCTTCGTGTGATCTCAAAGTCATCGAAGTATCCAGAACTTGGTAAGGATCTCATCCGTTACCTCATGGGCCGCAACAACATGCAGGAGTACTACAGCAAGGCCATTTATGGTCCTGCATTTAAGGCATACAACACCTTCACATTCTGGCGCGTTGCTAACGACCCAGCTCGTGCAGGTCTATACCTTCTTGCAACTGCTGGTACTGCTGGTAACTACCCAGACATGAACAATGCACAAAATGCAGAGTTCCATGGTGGATTCGGTCTCTCAAAGATGGTTCAGGCCTACCTTTACGGTGGCAAGACCATGACTGAGGCAGTCACAGCTGCACAAGCTAGCTGCCAAGCAATCTACGACAAGTACAAGAAGTAAATCGTCGCTAGAGAGCTATAAGTAGTACAGGAAGGCAGTGGCAACCTAAAAGTTGCCACTGCCTTCTCTTACAAAAGTTTGTTGATAGTTGTGAAAAATTTGTAAAGGGAGATTTCATAAAGCAATGAGTACATCAACAGTTGCAATAGAGAAGAAAAAGCGCGGGCTATTTGCCGGCGATAATCTCTTTGGCTATCTCATGATGACTCCAGCGATCTCTGTTCTTCTTATCTTCTTTGCCTATCCAATTTTCTATGAAGTAAGTTCTAGTTTGACCAACAAGAGTGTGGGCCAAGATGGCAAGTGGATTGGCTTCGCCAATTATGCCTTTCTCCTCAAAGATCCCACATTTCTTAAGGCCTGCCTGAACACGGTAATTTATGTATCAATTACCCAGATGGGTAAATTTATTCTCGGTCTCTCTGTGGCACTCTTGCTACAACAGAAACTTCGTGGACGCGGTCTCATTCGCTCCCTTGTTCTTATTCCCTATGCGATGCCGGGCTTCGTTGCCTATCTTGTATGGAAGTTGATTTATAACCCCGATGTAGGCGCACTCAACATTTTTCTCCATCAAATTGGTGTTCTAGATCAGCCAATTTCCTTTGTGAGCGACCGCACCTGGGCTATGCCAGCTGTTCTCCTTGCAACAATTTGGAAGGGCTTTCCCTTCTGGACCATTATGTTTTTGGCGGCCCTGCAATCAGTTCCTAAGGAACTGTATGAAGCGGCAGCGGTAGATGGTGCAAATGCATGGCATCGCTTCCGACACATTTCAATACCTGGTATTCGTCCCATTATTTTGGTGGTCTTTCTTCTTTCTACCGTTAATACGATCAACTCATTCGAAGCAGTCTGGCTCCTCACCGGAGGTGGCCCAGCAGATGCCACACTGATCTTGCCGATCTTTGCCTATCGGAGTTTGAGTGCTTTCCAGATTGGTCAAGCAGCTGCGGCAGCGCTCATTCTTGTTCCCCCAGTTTTGATCTTCGTATTCTTTATCTTGCGCAAAATGAAAAAGGATTAATCGTGATTAAAGAGAAAAAAAGCTTTGTCATTACTAAGTACTCGTTTGTAGCAGTAATTCTGGTCTTTGTAGTCTTTCCGCTTTACTACATGATCACGATGTCATTTCGTACTCAATCTTCGCTCTATTCAAAGTTGAGTTATCTACCGGTGGACATTCAATCGAAGAATTACATTCGAGCATTTCACTCCACCCAATTTCTCCGTGGCCTCACAAATAGCTTGCTTATTGGCGTAGTCACCACTCTGGTTGCGTTGGTCTTCAGCATTATGGCTGCCTATTCACTGACAATTTTGCGCTATCGCGGCCGCGATACCTTGGGACGTTTAATGGTGATCGCCTTCCTTACTCCTGGCGCGCTCCTCTTTATTCCACTCGCTGCTCTTGCTTCAACTTTCCATCTCTCCAACTCAATCAAGGGCTTAATGGCTATTTACTTGAGTTTTACCGTGCCACTCGGGACCTATCTATTGATTGGCTTCTTTAAGAACTTAGTTGGTGAGTTAGAAGAAGCTGCTCGCATTGATGGTGCCACTCGCTTACAAGCGCTCTGGTTTATTTTACTGCCACTTATCGCACCAGGTTTAGTTTCAGTTGGAATTCTTACCTTTACGGCAGCATGGAACGAATTGCTCTACTCGCTTGTCATCAACGTTTCGCCAGAAGTACGTACCTTGCCTGTGGCAATTTTGAATCTGCAAGCCGCTGACGAGACTCCGCTGGGATTGATTATGGCTTACTCCTCGCTTGCCGCGATCCCCGTTATGTTCCTCTACTTTTTCGGTCAACGTTTCATTGTCGAAGGCTTACAGACAGGTGCAGTTAAAGGTTAAACCAACCACTACTTCGGTAGTAGAAAAAGAGGAAGAAGATGCGTCCAGGCTTTGGGCAATTCCAAGTAGCAAGCGAAGAGTACTTACAATTCGCGCAACAATTCGGTGCAACGGATATTCTCTTTAATACGCCGTTGATTCCAGGCGATGGTGGCCGTTGGCAACTCCATGATCTCGTGAAATTACGTTTACGTGTTGAGCAATACGGCATGAAGCTCACTGCGCTCGAGAATGTACCTACCAATTTCTACGATCACATCATGCTCAATGGTCGAAAGCGCGACCAACAGATTGAAAACATGATCGCAACAGTGCGCAATATTGCACGCGCTGGTATTCCAATCTTTGGTTACAACTGGATGCCATCACATGTGTGGCGCACACCGCCGGTAGCTATCCGCGGTGGCGCACTTGCCACAGCATTTGATGATTCAATCGCACAAACATATCCACTCACTCACGATCGCGAATACAGTGAAGAAGAGATGTGGGCCAACCTCGAGTACTGGATCAAGATTATTACTCCAGTAGCTGAGGAAGAGGGAATTCGCCTTGGTATTCACCCTTGCGATCCACCAGTTGAAAAGCTCGGTGGCATTCCACAACTTCTCCGCAGCTTTGAAGCGTATAAGCGCCTCATTGAAATCTACCCAAGCCCATCAAATGGCATTGAATTCTGCCAAGGCACCTTCTCGGAAATGAAGGATGACATCTACGAGATGATCGATTACTTCGCATCACGTAAGAAGATTCTTTATGTTCACTTCCGCAACGTCTCTGGCAAAGTTCCAAACTTCTATGAGGAGTTTGTTAACACTGGCTATGTAGATATGTTCAAAGCGATGAAGATCTATCACAAGCACAACTTTGATGGCTTCTTTATTGATGACCACGTTCCACATACTCATGGTGATACTCCATGGGGACACCGTGGTCGCGCCTTCGCTAATGGATATATCCAAGCGATGATTGAGGCTGTACAAAAGGGAGCTTAAGTTCCTTGACGCAAATAGTTCAAGCTCGGGTGAGAGCCATCGATGCACATAATCATGTGGGTCGGTGGCTCTCGCCATCTAACGACTGGCTCTTTCCAGAGCGCGAAAAGTTGATTGATTTATTGGATGAAGCAAATGTTGAACTTCTCGTTAATCTTGATGGCAAGTGGGGTGCAGAACTTTCCGAGAATATTGAACGTTACGACACAAAATACCCAGGGCGATTTATTACTTATTGCCATTTAGATTGGGAGTTATTTCAATCAGGTGGAGTGAAACCACTTCTTGCTCAATTGCGCGATAACGCAGCACGCGGAGCACGTGGCTTAAAAGTCTGGAAGACGCTGGGTCTGCATTATCGCGACGAGGCCGGCAAACTTATTCTGCCCGATGATCCTCGAATCAGCGAAGTCTTTGACTTAGCTGCAGAGTTAGATTTACCAATCACAATTCACACTGCAGATCCAGTTGCCTTCTTTACTCCCATGGATGAGAAGAATGAGCGATTACATGAACTTCAAGCACACCCTGATTGGTGGTTTGGTGGCACAGGTATGCCAACCTTCATGCAATTAATGGATTCCTTAGAGAATCTCATTGCAGCGCATCCACAAACGTCATTTCTTGGCGCACATGTGGGTTGCTATGCTGAAAATCTTGGCTGGGTTGCGCGCATGCTCACCGCTTATCCAAATTTCTGTGTTGATTTAGGCGGACGAGTTAGCGAAATCGGCCGCAAACCCAGTGAAACAAAGAAGTTCATTGAAACTTTCGCCGATCGCATTCTCTTTGGCACAGATGATTTTCCACCTACTCGCAGCGGTTATCGCACCTTCTTTAGATTCCTAGAAAGTGATGATAGAGATTTCTCCTACGATCCAGAGCATGAAATACCGCGCCAGGGGAATTGGACAGTATCTGGGCTCAATCTTTCCCACGATGTTTTGGAGAAGGTTTACCGCACCAATGCGCTGGCTTTATTAAAGTTTCATTAGTGGTGCAGGGCGTAATTTCATTCCAGCTGCACGATAGATCTCATCGATCATCGCAGCATTCTTAAGGGAATCTTCCACTCCAGTAAGAACAGTATTTGTGCCACGAATAAAGCCGGCAAATGCCTGTAATTGATAGGAATAGGTGGAGATTCTTCCTAGGTACTCTGTGCGCTCTTTGCCGTTTACAGTGACAATTACACGGTCATCTAAACCAGGCAGGACATAAGAGGGAACTTTAACGCTTCCCTTTGTGCCGGTAATAATGCATTCATTCTGCAGGTGAGTGAAATCTAAATCGCAATGGCCAGTTCCAGTTGCACCATTCTTGTACTTCAATTCAACAGTCATCATTTGATCGACTCCTGGTGAGAATTCTTTAGCTTTTGCACTGACCACAGTTGGCTCTTCACCAAAGAGTGCAAGACCCAAGTGACGCTGCATGTGAATGGTGTAGCAACCCATATCCATCATGGCACCGCCCGCTAAATCCAATTGGTAGCGAATGTCGCTCTTATCGGAGACTGGTCCAGCTAAATCTGCATAAACACTTGTGATCTCACCAATCTCGCCAGACTTTGCAATCTCAATTGCACGCTGATTTGTTGGGTGGTAGCGGTTATGGAATGCCTCCATAATTTTCGTCGAAGATTTGCGTGCAACATCAACTTGCCATTGAACTTCGGCAAGATTGCTGCCAAATGGCTTCTCGGAGAGAACATGCTTTCCTGCATTAAGGGCTTGGATATTCCAAAATCCGTGATGCGAATTAGGAAGACCGTTGTAGATAACATCAATCTCAGGATCGTTGATGACCTCTTCATAACTTCCATAGGCCTTCTCAATCATCCATTGCTGGGCAAAAACTTCTGCCTTCTTAAGATCACGTGCGCCT
>Ga0209297_1001961_pt1 | contig 11666 bp, 15 predicted proteins | sample S_130805_MF_Meta_FD_187322 | JGI IMG/M metagenome (GOLD analysis project Ga0209297, IMG submission 187322) | Freshwater microbial communities from Lake Simoncouche, Canada to study carbon cycling - S_130805_MF_MetaG (SPAdes) (version 2) | ecosystem: Environmental > Aquatic > Freshwater > Lake ... | reverse complement strand
ATTGAGAATGGTAGTTTCCGAAGCAATAGTAAGATATTTAACATCACAAGATTTAAAAATTGACAGAATCGAAAAATAAGATATAATATAAAGCATTCCCACTTCGTGGGAATGATACTATAAATTAATTAACGAGAATTGAAAATGTCAAAAAAAATTGGTGTATTCATTGGAAGATGTCAACCTTTTCATAATGGTCATAGAGCTATTATTAAACAGATGACAGAAGAATGTGATAAAAGTTTAGTATTATTAGGTTCTGTTAATAAATGCAGAACCATTAAAAATCCTTATACGTATCATGAACGTAAAGATAAGATATTATCCGAATTTTCAGATGTGACTATCTATCCATTAAATGATTATCTATATAGAGATGATTTGTGGCTAAAAGAAGTTCATAATATATTGGATGAATATCCTACCAATGCTATTAGACTCTATGCACATATGAAACCAGATAACCAATATTTGGAATGGTTTGCTGAGTATAAGTATGTTGAAGTATTATCCGGTTCTAATGATAATGGTACCAAAATTAGAGAATCATTATTCTTACAAGGATTGATGCCTAAAGAGGTACAAGAAGAATGGGATTATTATCAGAATGAAAAGAAACTGTTTGAATCCTATCCGTTTAAGGATACCCTACAGTTTAATTGTGCTGATGCTTTAGTTTATAATGATTATATTGATAGCATTCTACTAATTAAAAGAAAACATGCACCTGGTAAAGATACATGGGCATTACCTGGAGGTTTCAAGAATAATAATGAAACCTTTTATGAATGTGCTGTTAGAGAGTTATTAGAAGAAACTGGATTAAAAGTTAAGAATGTTATAGGTGTTGATTATGTTGAAGATAAAATATTTGATTCACCATTAAGAAATGTTGGTGGGATTCTCAGAAATACAAATTGTGTCATGTTTGAAACATATATTAATTTTGAAAATGATGTTAAATTAAAACCTGCTGATGATGCAGCAGAATTAAAATGGTTTAGAGTAGATGATATAATGAATAATATTAATATGTTCCATGACCATAGAGATATCATATCAGAAATGATGGGTAGACATCCAAAATATGCAGTACATAATCCAAAATATTTATAGGGAAATAAAATGAAAACAAATTTAATCTTAAATGCGGACAGTTATAAAGCTAGTCACTATAAAATGTATCCAGAAAATACTACTGGGCAATATGCTTATATTGAAGCAAGAGTTAAAAACGAAACGATTATTCCATTTGGGTTACAAATGGCTATTAAAAAATATCTATTAACGCCTATTACGTTAGATGATATTGAAGAGGCAGAAGAATTATTAGCATTACACGGTTTGCCTTTTAACCGTGAAGGATGGTTAAAGATTGTTAATGAGTATGAAGGATTATTACCTATTACTATTAAAGGTGTATTAGAAGGTACACCTACACCATCATCAACACCTGTTGTTACTATTGAATGTGAAGATGATGATTTATTCTGGTTACCATCATATATTGAAACATGGTTACAACGAGCCATTTGGTATCCTTCTACTATTGCTTCTAATGATTATAAGAATTATAAGATTTTAAAAGATTCTTATGATAGAACATCTGATAATGTTGGGAATATCAATTATGCCTTGCACGATTTTAGTGTAAGGGGTGTTACCTCAGGAGAATCTGCAGAAATTGGTGGATTAGCACACTTATTATATTTTAAAGGTACAGACAATTTACCAGCCATTAGAGCCGCGAAAGAATATTATGGTATACCTATGGCAGGGTTTTCAATTCCGGCGACTGAACATAGTGTACAGTGCGCATATGGGGATACTAACCAATTAGATTATTTAAAAAATGTTATTGATAGTTGTGATGCTGGTGGTATAGTTTCTATCGTATTAGATGGTTATGATATTTTTAGAGATACTGAATTATTGTGTAAAGAGTTAAAAGACCATATTATTGAATCGAGGGTTAAGGTAGTAGTACGATTAGATAGTGGTGATGCTTATGAAGTAGCTCCTAAAGTTATTAATATTATTGAATCTTACTTCGGTTATACCGTAAATTCTAAAGGATTTAAAGTATTAAATAATGTTTCATTAATACAAGGTGATGGAATTGATACTGAAATTATGTCTGGATTATGTGCAATGGTTGAACGTCGTGGATATTCTGCAGAAACATTAGTATATGGGTCTGGTGGTGGATTGATGCAAAAAGTTAATAGAGATACTTATTCATTTGCCCAAAAAACATCTGCCATGAAAATTAATGGTGAATGGGTAGATACTGTAAAAAATCCTATTACATCAACAGCTAAAAAATCTAAAGGTGGGCGGTTCGATGATTTAAACCTTGTTACATATTATCAGAATGGCAAATTATTGATAAATGATGATTTAAATATCATTAGAGGAAGATTGTTTAGTTAAAATGTTGTGAGAGCATCCTCAGCTCCGCTGAGGATGCATTATTTTTTAACATATTCGCACGATAGGAAATGATGTGAATATTATCTAACTGATAACCAATGGTATTATCAATCCTATCAATAGAATAGGAATTATCTTGTACCTTACCACGGTTAAAAACCATTGGAATACCTAAAATAGGACAGGTTAATGGATATTCTAAATGGTACATATCAGTTACCGCAAGATTCTATATTACGTTTTTTAGCTGATGCTTTTAAACGGTTATATAGAATCTTAACATCTGGAAGATTCATTATCCTAAAAGTAAGGATTTATTATCTTCAGTAACAATACTAATAGTTGCACTTTCATATAGTGGATTATTAGTAGATTTTAACGATAATAAATGCGCTTGCGCCTCCATTTCGGAAAAATGTTTAGATATTATTGAACCATTGATTTGAATGGCATATTGTTGGGTTTGGTGTAGAATCATAATTAATCCTTGTGATATTAGTGTTATTATGGTACCATATGAAGAATTTTCAATTATTTAGGGAAAAAATTTATGCACGTTAATTATTTTATAACGGATAAAATTAGAATTAAAGATATTGTATACTGTATTAATCATCAAAAAATATTATATTATGTAGCATTTCAGAATCCTAGGAATTTGCATAAGTCTATGAATAAGATGAAGCAACAGTTGCGAAAATTGTATTCTTATGATGATATTACTAATCATATGAATAGAGTACAAATTATTGATATGTATGAGAAACATGGTAGTCAGTCTAAGAAAAAGGTTGATTATGTACCAATCAGAAATTATATCAATGATTATATGTCGATGGTTAAGGAGATGTTTTAAATGTGTGAGTTGACTATTGAACAATATAATGAAATGTTTGATGAAGAATTAGTGCCTAATCATCATGATATATTAAAAGATTTGCATATACATGATTATACTGTTAAGCATGTTGATAGAGTTAGGCAGAATAATTATAAACCATGTGTTATATGGTTAACAGGATTATCTGGTTCTGGTAAGAGTACATTAGCTAATTATTTGGATGAATTCCTATATGAAAATAAGGTTTCTACTTATATATTAGATGGTGATAGTGTTAGAACTGGGTTATGCAAGGATTTAACATTTTCTGATGCAGATAGAAAAGAAAATATTAGAAGAATTGCAGAAGTATCTAAATTAATGTTAGATGCTGGTATTGTGGTGATTGTGTCATTAATATCACCATTTTCTGATGATAGGGAATCTGCAAGAGCTATCATTGGTGAGAAATTTAATGAAATTTATATTGATTGTTCATTAAATGTGTGTGAAAATAGGGACCCTAAAGGATTGTATAAAAAAGCTAGAAATGGTTCTATAAAATTCTTTACGGGTATTGATTCTGGATATGATGTCCCTACACATCCAGAATGTGTTATAGATACAGTATCTTTAACAATTACTGAGAGTGGTAATAAATTAATTGATTATGTATCAAAAAAAATCTTGACATCGTAGTAAAAGTCTTTATAATGTTTGACTTGTCCTGATGAATAAATCAGTTTTTGTATAGTTAGTATAAATATACAAACGGTGTTCTATCAACCGTTAGGTAATGTTACCAGATAGTGAATTAATTAATGATTATATTTAATAATAGGACAATTTAAAATGGCTAATAATACTGCTAAACGTACTTTTGATTTATCAATTTTACAACAAAAATTGAATGTAAAGCCAATTTCAAGAAATAATGCATCTCGTTATCCCTTCTGGAATATGAAGATTGATGAGAATGCAGTTGTAAGATTTTTACCTGACAAGAATGAAGAAAATCCATGGTTTTTATTAGAATATCATTCGCATGAGTTGATGATTGATGGTAAAAAACGTTCAATACCATGTTTAAAACAATATGGTGAGAATGATTGCCCAATGTGCAAGCGTTCACAGGAATTCTTCACTAAAGAAGGTAAAGAATCAGTTCGTGGTAAACAGTTGTATCGTAAACGTTCATGGTTAGGACAAGTATTGGTTGTAAAAGACCCATTACCTATTGACCTTGAAACTGGTGCAAATAATGATGGGTTGTATAGACATGTATCATTAGGTGCTCAGATTTATGATTCTTTAGTAGAAGCTATTAAAGAGGGTGATGTTGAAAATGCACCACAGGCTTATGAAGATGGTACTAACTTTATTATCAGAAAAACTAAATCTGCTAGTAAAGGTAAAGAATTTGCTGAATATTCAAGAAGTAAATTTGAAAAACATCCTTCATCGTTATCACCTGAAGAGATTGATTATATTGAAGAAAATATCGTAGACTTGGAAGATTTGAGACCATCTAAACCTGAAAAGAGTTATTTAGTTCAACAAATTGCTGCATTTTTACGTGAAGATTTTGATGATGAAGATGAATATGAAGCACCTGTTCAACGGGTGTCATCCTTTAAAGAAACTGTTTCAAAAGCAGATTCTAAACCGGCAGCATTATTTTCAGATGATGAAGATGAATATGAAGCTCCTGCACCTGTAGTAAAAGCTAAAAAAGCAGTATATGTCCCACCAGAATCAAATGAGGATGACGAGGATGAAGATGCTATGTCAATGTTAAACCGTTTACGTGGTAAATCATCAAGACCAGAATAATCTGATTCTATAAAAGCATCTTAACCATTAATATGATGGTTAAGATGCTGTTTAATTTTTATTTAAAGTGAGACAAATATTATGCAATTTATGAAGACTTTACACAAATCAATGAATAAAATGGATGGTGTCACAACAGATGATTCACCACCTAGATATTGGTTTGGTAGTGGAAATGTAACCATCAATAGAATCATTGGTGGTAGTTTTAAACAATTTTTACCGCAAGGTAGAATTACCGCATTTGCTGGTGCATCAGGAGCGGGTAAATCATTTTTATTAGCTAATGTATTAAAACAGGCACAATCTGAAGGTGCTATGATTTTTGTATTAGATTCTGAAAATGCATTTGACCGAGATTTTGCCGGTGCTATTGGCATCGATACATCATCAGAGCATTATCATTGTGTGAGGGTTACTACCATTGATAATGTTACTAAAATCATTTCTACCTTTATTAAAGGGTATAAAGAAGATTATGGTGAGGATTTAGAAAATGCTCCGAAAGTCGTTATTGCTATTGATAGTGCAGATATGTTGATGACGAATTCTGAGCATGATAAATTTAAAAAAGGTGATGGTAATGCTGACCAAGGCCAACAGGCTAAACAATTGAAAAGCATGTTAAAACCTTTTGTGAATACCATTTCTAATCTAAATATTAGTATTATTTTCACAAAACAAGTATACCCTGCTAATCAAGAACAGATTATGGCTGGTAATGGTAAATGGGTTGTTACTGAATCTATCAAATATTGTGCTTCTCAAATCGTATTGATTTCAAAATTAAAATTGAAAGATAAAGATGCCATTACTGGTATCCGTATGAAGGTTGAAGGATATAAAACTAGATTTACTAAACCATTCCAAACGGTTACAGTAGAAGTCCCTTATGATGAAGGAATGTCACAATATAGTGGACTTTTGGATGCTGCCATTGGTTTAGGTGTTGTTAGGGGTGGTACATGGAATTATTATGGCGACCCTGAAGTAAAATTCCAATCTGGTAAATTTGATGACCATGCAGAAGCTATTCTTAAATTATGTGAAGAAAAGTCTAATGTATTTTTCAAAATATCTGAAGAGCTGGATGATTTGGAAGTTATAGAATAGTAATAAAAGCCCTCCCGTAGGGAGGGCTTTTTATAATGAGAGATGATTATGGCAAATATTATAGATATATTAAAGAAAGATTTGACAGTATTAGATAAAGTAATCGAATTATATCAACAAGATTTAGCAGAAGCTGATGATATTATAAAATTAAAGGGTAAGCAGATAGATTTTGCAAATGTTGAACATTCAGGATGGGCTAATTATTATCATCAAAAGGGGGTGGAGGTTAAGAATATTAAAGATTATGTTGATATGAGATTAGAAGAAGTATATGGGCAATTATGGATAAAATATGTTGAACATTATGATAGACAGTTAGGACCTAAAGATATTGAGAAATATATTAAACAGAATCAAACCTATTTGGATATGTTCGAACAGCATTTAAAGATTACTGAATTATGGGGACAATTTGAAAGAGTTAGGGAATCATTTAAAACTAGGGGTTATAATTTAAATAATCTTACTAAGTTAGTAACTGCTAATGTACAAGAATGGGAAATGACATAATTGTCATTATTATGGAAATCTTTTTAAAACAATAATATGAAAAACGAAATTACAGTTAGAATCTTTGATGAAGTTAAATGCGCCTTTTATGGGGTAGATAGAGATGATATGGATGAATTAGTAGACCAATATGGGATATTCATGGAAGGTTATAAATTTGTTGCTACCTATCAAATTGGTAAATGGGATGGTAAAAAACAATTCTTTACTAAGAATGGTGCAACATATTTATTTTTAGTTTCTAAAATTGTAAAGACCCTTAAAAAATGGGGATATAAGAAATTTAAATATATCGATGAGAGAAAATCACCATTTCATGAGATATGCCCATCTACTATTGATGATAGTTACTTTTCTCATATTATTAATACTAAACGTAATGAACCATATAAACTCACAGACCATCAATTAGAGGCTGCTAAGACGATGGTAGAGCATGGTGGTGGTATTGCATTGGCTGGTACTGGATTTGGCAAAGCACAGCCCCTTTACTGCAAGATTTTGACACCTGATGGATGGACTACTATGGGTGATATTCAGAAAGGTGATTTAGTGTTCACACCTAAGAATACCATTACTAGAGTAGTAGATACTTTTGACCAAGGTGTTACAAAAGTATATAAAGTATCATTTGAAGATGGTAGTGAAACTTTTTGTCATCCGGACCATATATGGAAGATTTATAATTGTAGATGGTACGCTGATAATAAAGACCCATATTCTTTATATACTACTAAACAGATTATTGAGAATATGAAGAATACTAAAAATAGTTTCTTTGTACCCTCTATTCCTATTCCTATTAATTTTAGAAAACATGAATATTATATTGACCCTTATTTAGCTGGAAGTATTTTACCTTTCGTAGAATTAAAAAATGATAAATTAATTATTACTGAACAATCTGCCAGTACGCATCGTCATAGTCAAATATTATTAATGGATGCTATTGATGTTTATGCAAAATATGGTATTAGTTTAAAAGTTAGAACTATGGGTACGCGGGGTATACTAGATTCAACTGGTGTTCTAACTGCAACGGATGATTATTCTCAAAAGATATTAGATGCTGTTAAGGATTTTATTGTTAATAATAAAACTATACCATTACAGTATATCCATTGTGCCCAAGAAGATAGATTAAGATTTCTGCAAGGTATGTGTGATGTTGGTGGGATGATTTCTGTTAATGGTCAAATTAATGTGTTGGTGTACCATGCGCAATTAAGAAAACAGGTTATGGAAATGATATTATTGCAGGGTGGTACATTAGACCCTTTAAATAATAGACCACATTATAATAAACAATACGGGATTACTGTTTATTTTTCACACAGTAAACCAGATGAATTTTTTACTATCGTTGAGAAAAAGCAGCATTTTTATTTGTACCGTGCAGAAAATTTAGAATTAGTAACTAAAATTTCTAAAAATAGAAAAATTGTTTCTATTGATTATCATGGTCAAGAAGAAACTAAATGTATATTATTAGAAGATTCTGACCATTTATATATTACTGATGATTGTATCATTACCCATAATACAATCCTTAATGCAGTATTAGTAGATTCTTATGCTAAGAAAGGATGTAAAACATTAACGATTGTTCCGGCAAAAACGTTAATTAAACAAACGGTAGAACAATTTGAAGTATTAGGATTAGATGTAACCCATTATAATTCTGGTAATCCTTCTTTAGACCATGACCATATTGTAACAACATGGCAAACATTGCAGAATGTTCCGCATATTATGTCACAATTTCAGATGGTGGTGGTTGATGAATGTTTAGATGGTGATACACTGATTGCAATGGGTGATTTTAGTTATAAAAATATTAAAGATGTTATTGTTGGTGATAAAGTATTATCATATAATGATGACAGAAATTATGAAATTGATGAAGTGGTTAAACTACATCAGAATCTATTAAAATCAAATGATGTTAAAATGTATAGATTAGAATTTGATAATGGTGTAAAATTAGAAGTAACTGGAAACCATATGATAATGACTGATAACGGTTATATTCGTGCGGATGAATTAAATGATGAAAAAGTAATAGGATTATAAGTATGGAATCTTTTGAATATAGAGTACATGATGCAGTAGAAAATATATCTACACAATTGTTAAATGTGGTATATATGTTAGATATTCAAGATAAATGTGAGACATGTGAACATTTTAATAAATCTGCGGATGTTGATAGACAAGTGAATGATTGTCAGGGATATGGTGATTGTATAGCAACAACCTTACACCCAACGATTCAAGAAAAAATATGGAAATTGTTATAATGTTACAATAATGTAATAATATAAATATCACCGTCTTTTATTTTTTTGGGGGATTGTTATGTATCATTGTGAAAAGTATTATAGTGGTTTAGAAGATGGTTTTATTGTTAAAGATAATTTAAAGATTAAATCTCCGAAGTATTGTAACCCGATATTAATACCATACATATATGATGATAATGGTAAGAAACAATTAATAAATGATGGTGATTATATAATAATTAATGATGGTAAAAAAAGTATACAAAACAATATCATAATAAAGTTTAGCAAATATATGTAAATACTAGTTTATAACTTTATTTACACGAGGTAAACTTTATGGCTAAACCAGAAGATACAACAACTACTACTGTTGCACCTACTACCACTACAACTGTTGCGCCATCAGATGATGAGCATAATGAAGAATATCATGAAGACCATAACCACCATGATGATAATTTGGATGGTGATTATTTAGAAAATGATGATATTGTGGAAAGGGAAGAATATGTTGAAAAGACAAAGCGTGTAGAGGTTCGCGCACATTGTAATAATATGTTATATTCATTGGATGTATCTACTATGCCAATGATACAAGCATATCAAAGTGATGCATATGATAAACCACATGTTTTGATTATTGAATTCTATAATGGTAAACAATTGAAATTCTATACCAACATTAGAAATCATCCACACCGTGAGATTAAACATATATTTTTGAAGAATGAGAATTTCCAAAAACTTGTAAAAGATTTGGAATTGAATTATACTGTCGATATTTGATAGTGTCACAGATTGGGAAGGCTTCACCTTCCCAATCTTTTTATAGGATTGTTTATGACTAACGAATATATAGATGTTGAAATTATTTTATTAGAAGATGCTCATGAAGGTTTGGATGAGGGTTATTTAGAATTGTTAACGGAATTTGATATTATCACGAAATGTGAATATGAATTAGCAGATATAACAATTTATGAAGATTTCTCGGTATGTTACCCACCCGAAAAGTATGATGATATTCTTAATATATTAAAAACGCTTCCTGATGATGTATATAGTTTTAAAATATTTGATGATGACGATAATGTTATTAAGCATTATGGAGAATTAGAAGTAGAAAGAGATGATGTCTTTGTATTCAACCAACAATATAATTAGAAATGAAATTAATTAATAGAACTGAAATAACGAAACCTGATATTGTATATAATTTAGAAGTTAAAAAGAATCATAATTATCTTGCTAATAATATAGTTGTATCCAATTGTCATGGGACTAAAGCTGCACAATTGCAATCATTATTAATTGACCATGGTGCGCATATTGCACATAGATATGGGTTAACCGGAACCTTACCTAAAGACCCATGCAGTAAAATGTTGGTACATGTTGCATTAGGTGATGTTAAGTGTGAATATCATGCTAAGGATTTGATTGCTAAAGGATGGTTAGCAACATTAGATATTTCTGTACTGCAATTAGATGATGTTAAATATTTAGAGGATAATGGGATTCCTCGTGCAAATTTAATGATGTATGAAGAAGAAGAGCATTTTACTAAGAACAATACTACTAGAATGGAATGGATAGCTAACACCATTATGGAGAATAAAAAATCTTCTAAATTAGGAAATACTTTAGTACTGGTTAATACCATTAAATATGGTAAAGAATTACATAAATTGATACCTAATTCTCATGTTCTGAATGGTTCTAATAATGATAAATCCAGAAAACAAGTTTATGATTTATTTGAAACTAATGATGATGTAGTAGCTATATGTACTAAACAGATTGCTGGGGTAGGATTATCTATTGACAGAATATTTAACTTAGTATATATTGATGCTGGTAAATCCTTTATTACAACTATTCAACAAATTGGTAGAGGATTAAGAAAAGGTAGAGATAAAGATTCTGTCAACATTTTAGATATTTGTAGCAATCTCCCTTCAGCATCAAAACGTTTAAGAGAACGTATTAAGCATTATAAAGATGCTAGTTACCCGTATAAAAAATATTTAATTGAGTATACTAATACCAATTAATAAATATAAATATTAAAACATATTTTTTAACACACAGGACATTTGTAATATGAAATTACCATTCCGTCAAGGTATTGTTAAATATACTTTAAATAATGATAAAATACCTACTTTTCTTTATACTGATAGAAGAGATAAGTATGTTTCATTAATTGCAAATATTAATCATGTGTTAATAGCGTTTGCACATAATGATACGGATTATTTATTTGAAGAAACTCTAACAACTAATAATGCCTGGGGTCCATTTGATAGAGATGTCAAATATTGGATGTATTGGGATTTAGATGTTAGAACAGGTAAACGAACATTTGGTAGTACCACGTTAGAACCTATTGTTTCAGATACTATTCCAGAATCCCCAGAGCATAATCAACATTGGTTTAATTTATCTGATAATGTTATTATCACCTATGATAATGATTTGCACCGTAATAATTATCGTAAATTAAGTAAAAATTCAGTGTATATATGGGACAGTGAAAATAATCATTGGTCTCAAAAAATTAGATTATTTGCTGGTACATATAAAAATAGTGATATTGTGGCAAGTTCATTATCATCACAAGTTGGATTATTTGTACCATGTAGTGCTGGATTTATACAATACGATGA
>Ga0209297_1001960_pt1 | contig 11669 bp, 9 predicted proteins | sample S_130805_MF_Meta_FD_187322 | JGI IMG/M metagenome (GOLD analysis project Ga0209297, IMG submission 187322) | Freshwater microbial communities from Lake Simoncouche, Canada to study carbon cycling - S_130805_MF_MetaG (SPAdes) (version 2) | ecosystem: Environmental > Aquatic > Freshwater > Lake ... | reverse complement strand
TTCAATAATTCCTTCAAATGCCAATCAACCTTATGATATTAGAGAGGTTATTGAAAAAGTAATTGATAATGACTCTTTTTTTGAGGTGCATAAATTATTTGCCGAAAATATTGTAGTTGGTTTTGCCAGATTAGCAGGAAGAAGTATTGGTATTGTTGCTAATCAACCCTCAGTTTTAGCAGGCGTGTTAGATATACATTCAAGTACTAAAGCCGCTCGCTTTGTTCGTTTTTGCGATAGTTTTAATATTCCTTTATTAGTTTTTGAAGATGTTCCTGGTTTTTTACCTGGTACCGATCAAGAATGGAATGCTATTATAACCAATGGTGCTAAGTTATTATATGCTTTTAGCGAAGCCACCGTTCCAAGAATTACTGTTATTACTCGAAAAGCATACGGTGGCGCATACGACGTGATGAATAGTAAACACATTGGTGCAGATATGAATTACGCTTGGCCATCTGCCGAAATTGCAGTAATGGGAGCTAAAGGCGCCGCCGAAATTATTTTTAAAAATGATATTGCTTCAGCAAAAGATAAAGATTCTAAATTGAAAGAAAAAGAATCTGAATATCAAACCATGTTTGCTAATCCTTATCGGGCCGCCGAAAGAGGGTTTATTGACGAAGTAATAAAACCTGAAGATACCCGTATAAAGTTAATCAAGGCCTTTAAAATGCTCGAAAACAAAGTTGATGTTTTACCTAAAAAGAAACATGGTAATATTCCATTATAATTATTTTTAATTAGTATTTAAACAAACACCTCTTTCTTTTTGTTATTATCTAAAATTTTTATACCCTCATGAAAGAGATACATGATCAGCCCATTTCTGATATTCAATCCAGAATAGAACCTTTAAGACAACAAATTATTAATCATAAATTATATGGTGTAATTAAAGATGTTAAAGATTTAAGAGTGTTTATGAAATATCATGTTTACGCTGTTTGGGATTTTATGTCTTTGTTAAAAACACTACAACAAAATTTAACCTGCACTACTGTGCCTTGGTTTCCTGTTGGAACCGCCGAAACACGTTTTTTGATTAACGAAATTGTTGTTGGCGAAGAATCTGATGTTGATGCTCATGGTAATAGAAAAAGTCATTTTGAATTGTATCAAGAGGCTATGCAACAAAGTGGAGCCAACTTAAATCAAATTTCACTTTTTATCGAAACGCTTAAATCTACTCGAGATTTAAACCAAGCATTCTCAATGGCCAATGTGCCTGATGCGGCAAAACAATTCGTTGAATTTACTTTCAACATAATTAATTCAAACAAACCTCATTTACAATCTGCTATTTTTACATTTGGTCGCGAAGATTTAATACCAAGTATGTTTATGTCTATTATTAAAGACATTGATCAAAATTTCCCAAATTCAATTTCTATATTTAAATATTATTTAGAACGTCACATCGAAATTGATGGTGATCACCACAGCCATTTGGCTATTCAAATGACATCTAATTTATGTGGTACAAATGATGCTTTTTGGAAAGAAGCCGAAGAAGCTACCATAAACTCTTTAAATATGCGCATTAAATTATGGGATGCCGTGTTCGACGAAATCACAAATAGTTAATTCAGTTAAGTTTAAGTTTTGTCAGTTCTAATAATTGGTAGTAAATTTGTTGACTAATATATAATTATGTCAACTACATCCGATTTATCTCGTGGCGCTTTTTTTCGTCATGATAATCAATTACTAAAGGTTTTAGATTACGATCACATTACTCCTGGTAAAGGAAATGCAATTTATTCTGTTAAATGCAGAAACGTTGAAACTGGAAAACAAAGCGAAATACGTTTTCGCTCAGGCGAAAAAATAGATTTAATTCGAGTTGATGAGTTTGAAATGCAGTATTTATTTACTGAAGGCGATTTTTTAGTATGTATGAATCAAGAATCATATGAACAGGCTCATATTCCTAAATTGTTGTTTGCTGATGCCATAAAGTTTTTACAAGAAGGCATGATTTTAAAAATTCGTTTTGATGAAAATGAAAAGGCACTAAGCGGAGAATTACCCAAGTTTGTTGAGTTAACCGTAACTTATACCGAAGAAGGAAATAAAGGAAAATTATTAAAACCTGCTGAATTAGAAGGAGGTATTGCTATTCAAGTGCCTCTATTCGTATCTATAGGTGATAAATTAAAAATAAATACCGAAACCAATGAGTATGTTGAGCGGGTTATGAAATAATTACTTTAATTTATAGCCAATCAATAATTAAACAATAGGTTTAAATAAAAAAATAGCTCTAAATTTTAGAGCTATTTTTATTAATTTTTTGCTAGTAAAAAAATCTAAATTTGAATAAAAAATTTAATCAATGTGATTTAAGTTTCTCTGCCAGTTTAATTGCTTCATATAAATTTATAATACCTCCATTTTTTCCGAGTTCTTCAAATTCTATTAATTCATCTTTTGTACCTGGCTTAATTACTTTTTTATTTTTATAATTTTTCAAGCTACTTTCAATTAGTATCTTTTTTAGTAGTTTTGGACTTAAATTGGGATAGTATGATTTTAAAACCGCTGCTACTCCAGCTGTAACTGGGGCAGCCATACTTGTTCCACTTGCATCTTTATAACCATTTTTAGGTACCGTAGAGTATATTTCAACTCCTGGAGCAAAAACATCAACTGTATTTTTTCCATAATTAGAAAATGGCGCTACAATTTTTGTTTCTCTTTTCCAGCTTAATGCACCAATATCCATAAAGTTTTCAGCCTTGCTGTTATTCTCAAATTTTTTGCAAGGATAATGATTTACTATGTCAATGTCTGCATTATCGTTACCTGCTGCATGTATTAATAAAACACCTGCCGAGTCTGCATATTTTACAGCATCATCAACTACTTTTTTATCCCAACTAAATCTTTTTCCAAAACTCATATTTAAAATTTTAGCACCATTATCAACGGCATATCTAATTGCATTTGCAACATCTTTATCTCTCTCATCGCCTGCTGGTACACATCTTACAGCCATAATTTTTACATCAGCAGCAATGCCATCCATACCAATTCCATTATTTCTTGAAGCAGCAATTATACCTGCTACATGAGTTCCATGAAAACTATCAGGCCCATTACAATCATTATTTCCGTAATAGCGCTCATTCGAATTAGAATAATCATCTCCCACAATTGATCTTGGATCAAATGCTTCATTTAAGCCACATTCTACATAAGATTTATATTGTTCAAATGCAGCTTTTAATCCACCAATTGTTTCTTCTAAATTACTACCTGATCTTTTTACCATAGATAATGCAACTGTTTTTATTGTTGAATCATTTTTATTTGCAGGATTAAACTTTTCTAGCTCAATTGATGTTATTTGAGACTTTCCTTGGTCCGAATTAATTTTTTTTGTTAACATTTCGAAGCCTTCAATTAAAAATTTTAATTGGTTATAGCCGCCATCAAATTGAGCTTTTGTTTTAGAATATTCTGCTTTAATTTCCTCGTATAATTTTAACTCAACTTTTTCTTCTTTATTTTTAAAGTCGATTTCAGTTTTACCTTCATATTTAGATTTTAACTTGCGAATTAATCGGGTCATTTCTAAATTATCGTCCGATACATTTTTACCATCCTTTCCTCCAATAAAATTCCATCCGTGAATATCATCTATATATCCATTTTTATCGTCATCAATTCCATTATTAGCTATTTCTCCAGGATTGGTCCACATCACATTTTTTAAATCTTCATGCTCGAAATCTACTCCACTATCTAAAACCCCAACAATTATTGTTTTTGATTTTTTGTTTTTTAAAAGCTCTTGGTAAGCTCTGTTAGAGCCAACACCATTTATACTATCAACACCAGGATCTAAATTAATCCAATTGTCAGGCCTTTTATTTGTTTGCGAACAAAGCACTAAAGTGGAAAGTGTTAAGGCTGAAATAATGATTTTTTTCATAAATTATATCGTTTTTTTAAATACAAATTAACTATTTAATTTTCAACTTTTTATCTATATTATTAAATAAATATTTTTTTATAAATTATTTTTAATATATTTGAATTTATTAAAAATTACTAAAAATTACTAAATATGAAAAAAATTACGTTAACATTATTATTATTGTCTGCTTTATTTGGCAAGATGATCAGTCAGCCAATTGTGTCCTGGAATGCTCCACCTAACGAGCAAGCTGGTTCTAATTTCGCATTAGCAAGTGGTGGAAATACTGCTGTTTATCACCGCGCTGCTTTCTTAATAAAAAATTCTGAATTAGCTGGTTTAGCATTAACAAATAGTGTTATAACAAGTGTTGTATTTAATTATTTACAAGGTATTAATGCGGCTACTATTGGTCAATTTACCTTATATCTTCAAAATACAGCTGATGCTACTTATCTTAAAGGTACTAATTGGTCAACTATTATTACTGGTATGACAACACATTATACAGGAAATTATAGTATACCTGTTTCAAATGGAACATCGGCTACTTCTTTAGCATTATCAACAACTTTTGCATACACTGGTGGTGGTATTTACGTTGCTTGTAATTGGCAATGTCCTACTGCAAATGCTTCTCAATTAGCTGTTGTAGCTTGTAATTCTTCTGGTTTAGCTGGCGGTGCCGTTAGAGCTGAAGTTGGTGCTGCAGGTCCTGCGCCTGCTACTCTTTCTGTAAGTGCTTTCAGACCAAGTATTAATTTATTAGCTCAAAATACTGCAACGAATGAGCTATCTGTTTCTGATATAAGAGCTTTAGGAAAAAATTCTAAATTAGCTGGTTTTAGTGAAGTAATAACCGCTGTAGTAAAAAACTCAAGTATTGGGGCTCTTTCAAATATATCTGTAGGTTTAGGTATTACTGGAGCTAACACATTTATGAATGCACAAACTATACCTTCAATTGCACCAGGAGCTACTGTGCTAGTTTCTTTTGCTCCATTTACACCTACTAATAATGGCATTAATACTATTCAAGTTTCTACATTGCCTGATCAATTTCCTTCTAATAATTCTGCTGTTTGGTCTCAAAGTACTACTTGTAATAACGTAGCCATTCCGCCTGCAAATTTAACTGCAAGTAATTTTACTAGTAATGCTAATGGCGCTGGTGCAAGTGCTTCTGGACTTATTTATGCATTTTCGTATACAACAGGTACTAGTACTTCAAGTTTAGGAGGAGTGAATTGTGTTATTCCAGGATTTTCTAATGCTGCTAATTTAGGTAAACAATTATATCCTGTTTTATGTGACGATATGGGTAATATTATTGCGACAGGTAGTACATTAACTATTGCCGCAAATAATATGGATGTTTGGAATCCTATGTTATTTCCAAGTAAACCAGCATTAATGCCAAATACTGCTTATTTAGTTGGCCTTGGTATACCTGCTAATGCATACTATCCAATTGGTAATTCTCCTCAAAATGGAGTAATTGGTTTTTATCAAGTGCCAATTACTGGCGGTTCTCCAACTGCAATTAATTATGGTTATTTAGCTATGGAGGCCTCTTTATTATTTTCTAGTACAAGTATTAATGCTGCTGCAAATAAAACCCTAGTTTGTAAAGGAAGTGCAATTACTTTATCAGCAACTGGTGGTGCTTCTACATTTACTTGGAATAGTATTAGTTCGATCATCCCTTCAACAAATGGCATTGCAACTGTTACTCCTGCAATTACAGGTCTTTCTGGAGCGGTTAATTATACAGTTAATGGAACAGCAACTGGTGGATGTACAGCAAACAAAGCTGTAATAACAATTAGTGTTAGCTCTAGTTCTCCTCCATGTTCAGGAGGTGTTGGTTTAGTAGTTAATGGCGCAACAGTTTATGATGTTAAATTATCACCAAATCCTTCATTAAATGGTAAAACAACAATAAGTGGATTAGTAGGAGTTTCAACCATTACTGTATACAATATGCTTGGGCAAGTTGTTTATTCAAAACTAACAAATGATGAAGCCGTATTAGTTAATTTTGAAAACCAGCCTAGCGGAAATTATTTAATTAAAATTACTGGAGACAGTAACCAAACTAAAACTATCAAAATCGTTAATCAAAACTAAGTTTATTTTTCGATTATTTTTAAAAGCCTCTCCCAAAACGGAGAGGCTTTTTTTATTTAAAATAGGAATTATCAATTTATTTCCCTAAATTTAATATAAATTAAAACCTTAAACTCATGAAAAAACTACATTTACTTTTAGTGTTATGTTTATTTATTTCAATTTGTATTAATGCTCAAGAGAATATTCTCAAAATTAATACTGCTCAATTAAATCCTGTTAGAAGCAGTGAATATTTGGGTATTACAAAAAATTTAAATAATAAAATAGCTACTGCATCAATTAATGACACCTTACATTATTTTTATAATAAACATTATTATAGAAATATTGCAAATGGAACGCCAACGAGTCCAAATACACAGTTTTATACACTTTCTGCTCCTTATCCTGGGGCCTTATCAATTTCTCATTGTGGATCTATTTTTTTAAATTCAAGTAGCCTTACCGTAAATGGCTTAGAGGGAATTGTTTATAAAAACACAAGTGCACCTAGCCAAAATGTGCCAGTAAAATTATATTTATGCAATTTAAATGCATTAAATTTACCTATTTTTCCACCTCTAGATTCTATTACGACAAACGTTCCAAATACTCCAAATGGTGGAATATGGGTAGGAGGTAATTTTACAACACCAATTGTAATGAATGGTAAATTTGCAGTGTTATTTAAAAATGCATCAACAAACCCATTAGATACTATTCGTTTGTTTATAAACAATGCATCTACTCCAACGTCCACTGTTCCTATAGCTCAAAGGTATGGAGAAGGTTTGGGATTAATGAGAATAACTGGTAATTTTCAGATAACAACAAATACATTTGGTACAGGAACTGATTATGAATATATTGTGGCACCTAGAGTTTCTTTTGCATATACCTCAAGTGTAACCGTATTAACTCCATCTATTTGTATAAATTCAAATGGTAGTTTTAGCAACACAACAAGCAATGTTACTATCCCTATGAATATACTTGAAAACCGACAATTTAATTTTAATAAGTTTGCTAAAGTATGGGGCGCATTAAGTAATTCAATTTTAGCCCAAACCCAACCAGATTCTATTTATAACTGGACATTTAGCGGATCAAACACTGGCAGTTTAACTACTAAAAATGCAACGGCTTTTTTTAATATTCAAGGAATTCAACAAGCATCTCTAACTGTAAAGTATAAAGTAAGTGCGAACGCTGGTTTTTATTTTTCAACTAACGATGTATCTTCAGCAAATATATTTGTAACAGCCACTTTATCACCATCGCTTACTATATCAGGTACAAATACTATTTGTGCAGGAGGAACAACTACTTTAACAGCATCAGGTAATCCAACATTTACTTGGACCATACCTAGCAGTAATTTACCCACCATAATTGTAAGTCCAACCGTAAATACTATTTATGCTGTTTCGGGTGTTAATGGAGCTTGTGTAGGAACCCAAACAATTTTAGTGTCTGTTTTTGGTATACCAATAGTCTCGGTGAGTGGTGCTTCAGCTGCTTGTGTGGGAAATACTATTACATTAACTGCTGCAGGTGCCAGTTCGTATTCATGGAGTACATCTGCCAATACAGCTTCAATAGCAATAACATCTAGTATTTCTGGTGTTCAAAGTTTAACAGTGGTTGGTCAAAATGCTAATTGCCCTGGCTCTAGCTTTTATGTTCAAAATATTAATTTTAATTCTTTACCAAATGTTAGTTTAACTGTAACGAATGCAACAATGTGTACAAAAGCCACAAACGGCTCAACCGTTGCATTAATTGGCAATCCTCCTGGTGGTGTTTTTTCTGGTAATGTTACTTCGTTAGGAGTTTTTAACCCCTTAACAGTTGGGATTTTTACTGCAAATTATTCTTATACCAATTCCATAACAGGATGTTCAAAATTAGCAACTCAGCAGTTAGTGGTAACTAATTGTACTAATTTAAATAATCAAATACTTAATTCTAATTTGTTGATATATCCTATTCCTAGTATAGATGGAATGGTTTATCTTGAGAATTTAGATGGTAGAAATACCTTAGAAGTTTTTTCATTAATAGGCGATTTAGTTTATAAACAAATAACCAATTCACAAACAGAAACGCTTAATTTATTAAATTATCCTTCTGGATATTATTTTGTAAAAATAACAGATTCAAATGGAAAATCTAAAGCTATTAAAATCATTAAATAAAATTTAATAGTTAAAATCACTTAAATAAATCTCTCTTAAATTAATTTAAGAGAGATTTTTATTTTATAAAATTGTATTTTTGCACATTGAAAACAAAATTTATATTATTTTTTTTATTTAGTATAATTATCTTTAATTCTTGTGATAATTATAATCGTTTACTTAAAAGTACCGATTATGAATTAAAGTATTCAAAAGCAAAGGAATATTATGGTAATAAAAATTACATTAAGGCTTCTCAGTTATACGAAGAATTGATACCCGTTTTTAAAGGCACAGATAAATCAGAAGATGTTTATTATTATTATACTAAGAGCGAGTTTAATGTTGGTGATTACATCTTGAGTCAATATCATTTTAAAAATTACACAAGGCTTTTTCCTGAAGGAAAATATGTTGAGGAATGTTATTTTTTGAATGCTTACTGTTATTTTTTGAATTCACCTAACTACAAATTAGATCAAACCTATACTAAAAACGCCATAAAAGAATTTCAATCCTTTATTGATTTTTATCCCGAAAGTATTCGAATTGATACTTGTAATGCTTTAATGGATAAATTAAGGGGTAAATTAGAACGAAAAGATTTTGAAATAATTAAACAATATTATAAGTTAAGTGATTGGAAAGCTTCGATTGTAGGAATTAAAAATTACATCAAAGAGTACCCTGCTTCAATTTATAGCGAAGAGTTATGTTTTTTACTCATCGATTCTTATTATTTATTAGCAATTAACAGTATTTATGCAAAAAAGAGCGAACGTTTAGACGAGTCTATCGAAAATTACATAAAATTTTTAGATTTATACCCCAAAAGTTCTTATCTTAGCCGCGCAGAAAACATTTATAATAATTGTAAACGTTTAAAACAAAATTTGAATTAATATGGATTTTAAGAAAACAAATGCTGAACCAAGCATCGTAACAAGAGATATTAGAAGATTTGATGGCCCAACGGGAAATCTTTATGAAGCCGTTTCTATTATGAGTAAACGCGCAAATCAAATTAGTTCTGAATTAAAAGAAGAGTTATCAGGGAAATTACAAGAGTTTAGCACCCATACAGATAATTTAGAGGAAGTTTTCGAAAATAGAGAACAAATAGAAGTGTCTAAACATTATGAAAAATTGCCTAAACCAACACTTATTTCTATACAGGAGTTTTTAGATGATAAAGTTTATTATCGTAACCCTGGTAAAGAAGTAAAATAAATATAAAAAAATTCTATAAAAGGCAGTAAGCACCAGCTCTACTGCCTTTTTGTTTTTAAGGACTAATGCTTAAACAAAAAAAAATACTTTTAGGAATAACTGGTGGAATTGCAGCATATAAATGCGCACACCTTGTTAGGCTTCTTATTAAAGAAGGCGCAGAGGTAAAAGTTATTTTAACAAAAGCAGCCGCAGAATTTATTACAGCTCAAACTTTATCTGTGTTGAGTAAAAATGAAGTATTAATTGATTTTTTTGATGCCGATTTTAACTGGAATAATCATGTGCATTTAGCAGAATGGGCAGATGTTTTTTTAATTGCACCTTTAACTGCAAATACTCTTGCAAAAATGGCAAATGGCCAATGCGATAATCTTTTATTAGCTACTTATTTTTCTTCTAAGACAAATACTATCGTTGCGCCAGCAATGGATTTAGATATGTATAAACATGATACTGTCAAATCTAATTTGGATAAATTAAAGTTGTATGGAAATTTAATTATTCCTGCTGAAACTGGTGATTTAGCCAGTGGTTTAATTGGAGAAGGAAGAATGGCAGAGCCAGAAACAATTATTTCATTTGTAGAAACATATTTTTTAAAATCATTGCCTTTATTCGGTAAAAAAGTATTGGTAAACGCCGGACCAACATATGAAGCGATAGACCCAGTAAGATTTATAGGAAATAGAAGTAGTGGTAAAATGGGTGTGGCTATTGCTGAACAATTAGCTGCATATGGAGCACTGGTTACATTGGTTTTAGGTCCAAGTAACTTAATTATAAAAAACAAGTTGATACATGTTATTTCTGTTGAATCGAGCGACGAAATGTACAAGGCAATGATTTCAAATTTTAAAAATAAGTATTTGGTAATTTGTTCTGCAGCCGTTGCAGATTACAAACCAGTATTGGTACATAAACAAAAAATAAAAAAGAAAGAAAACCATTTTAAATTAGAATTAACTAAAACAAAAGATATATTAACGGAACTTGGAAATTTAAAAACAAAACAATGTTTGGTTGGTTTCGCTCTTGAATCTGAAAATTTAGTTAAACATGCAACACAAAAATTGATTGAAAAAAAACTTGATGTTATAATTGCCAACTCTGCAGTAGAGGAGGGGGGGGCTTTTGGATTAGATACTAATAAAATTATTATTATAAATAAACACAATAAGATTACTAAATTTGAGTTAAAGACAAAGAAAGAGGTTGCCCTTGATGTTGTGAATTATTTGATTGATTTTTTAAAATAACGTGTATAGAAAAATTATTTATAGTTTATTTTTTTCAATTATTTTAATTAATTCCCATGCCCAAGAATTAAATTGTCAGGTTATTATAAATACTTCTCAAATTCAGGGTTCTGCCAATAAACAAATATTTGATCAACTACAAAAATCTATTTTTGATTTTGTTAATAATAGAAAATGGTCAAACGATATTTTCGGCTCTCAAGAAAAAATTAATTGTACGTTTCAAATTATTATTAATAAATCATTAGGTTCTGATGAATATTCTGCCTCTATTCAAGTAGAAAGTGCTCGACCCATATATAAAAGTGCTTATTCTTCAACTATTTTTAATTTTCAGGACGATGATTTTCAGTTTAAATTTCAACAGTTTTCTCAATTAGAGTTTAATGAAAATACTTTTCAGAATAATTTAACTTCTGTTTTGGCTTATTATGCTTATGTTGTATTGGCAAACGATTATGATTCATTCTCGCCTCTTGGTGGCACTCAATATTGGCAAAAGGCTCAACAAATTGTAAATAATGCCCAATCAGCCAACGAAAGTGGTTGGGTAAGTTCTCAAAGTCAGCGTAATCGTTATTGGTTAGTTGAAAATACTTTACAACCAGTTTTTAAAGGTTTAAGAGATTGTATGTATGAATATAATAAAAATGGCCTCGACATTATGTTTGAAAAAACCGATGAAGGAAGGGCCGCAATTTTAAAATCACTCGATTTATTAATGCCAGTATATAAAAGTAGACCTGCTTCATTTAACATGCAACTTTTTTTTAATGCCAAGGCTGATGAATTAGTAAATATTTTTAAAGGTGCAAGCCCTGAAGAAAAAAATAAAATTATGGAGCTTTTATCTACTCTCGACCCCTCCAGAACCAATAAGTACAGCAAAATTCAAGGCACTTAGTTTTTAAAATATTTTTATTTTTAGGTTATTTATACGTTTATTTCCTTATTAATTTG
>Ga0209297_1001953_pt1 | contig 11687 bp, 15 predicted proteins | sample S_130805_MF_Meta_FD_187322 | JGI IMG/M metagenome (GOLD analysis project Ga0209297, IMG submission 187322) | Freshwater microbial communities from Lake Simoncouche, Canada to study carbon cycling - S_130805_MF_MetaG (SPAdes) (version 2) | ecosystem: Environmental > Aquatic > Freshwater > Lake ... | reverse complement strand
TTTTGGGATAAAGAGCATTTCGCAAATTGCTTACTTGCAAATAAGGCTTGTGTTAACTATATGGAAGAAATGCTATTGTTTAGCAAAAACCACCAAAAACACGATTTTGAAGGTGTGCATCCATTAAGACCATATTTTAAAATAGTTATGGATTTTGTAGGGCTGAACATTAAGCAAATAAATACAAAATTAGGACACAGGAAAGCCGAGCATAGTTTTTACATTGATAGCACACAATTTTCACTTTGCACCGAAAAAACATACTTAGAATTGATTGATGTGTTTGAAATTGATAAAATAAAAGGGTTTAAGCCATTTGCAGAATTAAAGCTAATAGATACAGAATATAGAACAGAATTATTAAAGCAAATGAATGAACAATGCCCAAGCACACTTAACTTATGGGAAGGTTATAAATACAAAAGCAATATACTGAAATACAAAAAGGATTACAACGGTTATCACCCAACGCAAAAGCCTGTTTTATTGTTGGAAGATTTAATAAAAACATTCAGTAACGAAAACGATTTGGTAGTTGATTTGACTATGGGAAGCGGAAGTACTGGCGTAGCTTGTAGGAATACAAAAAGAGATTTTATAGGAATTGAAATGAATGAGCAATATTTTGAAATAGCACAAAACAGAATAAATGGAACGGATTTTAAACCTAACAACTTTGAAAAAGTTGAAGAGCGTGGGCTTTTTTTATTTTAATTTTTGAACCGAAATGTTAATACGAAGCACGAATGTAGCAATGGAGCATAACTACTAGATTGGCGCAACTAAACGACCCACAAACAAATGAAAAAGACTATGATTCATAAAGTTAGGTTAACTGAAACACAATATAATAGTTTAAAGATATTAAAATCGTATAATGTTAATGTAAGTCAATTTATTAGGTCAGCAATAAAGGAAAAACTAGCAAAAGATTGGAAACAAATTAAGGAGAAAAAAGAAAGGGTAAAATGTCCTTTTTAAGAATCCCCCTTATCAGTTGGGTTCTTAAATTTATCCGCAACATTAATAGCAAATAGACCGCCAATCAGCCCAGAGAAAATACTCAATATTCCTATCAGCATTGACCAATCATTATGGTTATAAGCCCAAGCACACCACGTTAATGTAGGTGTACAAAGACAAACTATTGTAATCAAAAAAGCCGTTAATTTCTTACCCGAATAACCAATAGGTAGGTTATTGAATGAGTTTAGGATATTAGTTAGGATGTCTTTCATTTTTCTGTCAAAATTTCGTTTGTGTAATGTGGAATAATACTATTTAATGTTTGTTCATACCGTGTTTGGTCTTTTTCTAAATTATTAAACCAAGCCCCAAATCTACCTACTAATTCAATATCCTTTGCCACTGTCATCATTGATGCTGCCAATGTAGGGAATGTAATGAACTTTCTTTCACCCCTTGATACTTGCAATTCAGACGTATTTTCAATCATCTTAAATACTCCATTAGGAGCGTATTTAGGATTATCATTCCAAAACTTGCTAAGTCTATTCCAACCATAAGGAAAAGAATTTACTGTTGCTTCCATACCTGCACCATATGTTTCTAAGAATAATGAACTTTTAAAATGCCTAGTTTCATTTCTAAATAATTGTTCTATGCCTTTGACAAAGTTTTCAGAATGATTACCTTCATTTAATAGGTATCTCAGGGAATCTTTTATTTCCGATGCTTCCATAATACTTAATTAATATCTGTTTATTAGTTTCGTTTAAAATTCTGTTTATCCGTTTCAACTCTTTATTTTGCATTTTTTCATCAAAGTATAAACTTTGATACCTACTTGATGCTATCCTGAAAAAATAAATAGTTTGTTGTGAATAATCTTGTTTAGCATAACGATAATACCCTAACTGGTACGCACTTCCGCATATTAAACTTAACAGTAAAGACACAACTATTAAAGTCAATCCTATTGAGCCTATTTTCATACATCATTTAGCCCTTAACTCTTGTAAAAGTTCCTTAAACTCATCATTTTTCATTGAATCAATAGTTATGTACCTATTCATTCGGTTAATAAAGGCATCTTGTTTATTTGCCACTTTATAAAGCTGTTCATTTACTTTAGCCTCAAACTCTTTACAAGCAGGAGGTTTAGCGCTCGATAGAACAAAAATTAAGAAAGTTACTACAACTCCTGCAAACGAAGTAACACCCGTTGCAATAAAAGTCTTTTGAATCCATGTTAGGTGTGATGTTGCCATTATAATAGTTCGTTTATTCTTTCGTTAATTTGACTGTCTGTATATTGTCCTATCGCTTCATAGGTTGGTGTTGTTGTGCTATCCCATAGGATTAAATTTTTACCATGACCACCTACTAAAATGATTGCACTAGCACTCACTCCATCATCTGTTAAATGGTCTAATTGTACTATGTTCGTTGTTTCCGAAACTTCCTCACGAACCTCGATAACTATTTTCCTTGATGAACTTAATGTTATTGTTTTCATATTATATTACTGGTATTGCTCTAATGCTTCCAAATACCGAAAGTGTAGATACGGTGAATGTCGCTTGTGCTACTAAATAAAATGTTGTTGACACCGATAACATTACTCTATATTGAGGAATACTCATTACATAAGTTGTTCCTGTTCCGAACACTATACCTGCGTTAGTGCTTGGTAATTTACACCTGACTTCTCCATTCGCATTAGGTACTGCTGTTGCATCAGTAGTAGGTAAGGTAGCACTTGTAATACTTATTCCTCCAACACCTTGATTAGTTATATTAGTTAGTGTACCTACACCAAAACCTATCATTGCGCTAATATCCCAAGTTCCTGCTGCTAATGTTAGTGCCGTTGCTGTTACATTAGCTACTACATTTGTTGTTAATCCTGTTGCTGCGCTAAGTAATCGTGATTGTGATGATTCCGCACTAGCACTAGCTTTATTCCCTAGTTGAGTTTGTATAGCACTTGTTACCCCTTTAACATAACTTAACTCCGTTAATGAAGGGTAAGTTGCGGTTGTTAAACTCCCGATAGTATTAGTACCACTCCAGTAAGTTATTTCATTCGTTGTCCCTGCACCTACACTTGTAAGGTATGTATTTGTATCAAGTGAGAATGTACCACTTGCGGACATCTTTACAAATGGAGTGCCACTAACCCATGTAGGGTAATTTAAAGCACCCCACGTTCCTACACTTGGAATACTAGGGAACGTAGCTAAACTTCCATCACCTCTTAAATATTGTGCCGTTGTGCCTGTTGGATTAGGGAAATAAGTTGTATTATCTACCTTTCTCCAAACCGTCCCATCAAATATAGCCCAATCTCCAATATTCCAATCTGTAATACTATTTAAGTTTGTAGTTCCTGCAACCGATACAATGTAATAATATCCTTTAGTTCCGATACCTGAAACTAAAGCGGGAGTATTTGTTGTAGCGTTCCATACAGATTGGAATATAGAACCTCCTATCATTGCATTCCAAGCTAATATCTGTACATCCGTTACATATCTATAACTTGCGCTATCCGCTATGTCGCTTGTGGTAGCGTCTGCACCTGACGTTACAAGCCCTTTACTATCGTACGTTATCTTTGTCTTAGTAGCTCCACTTATACTTGCATTTACTGCAACCGCTCCAACTTGACTTGCTGTTACACTATGCGGATTACTTGTATTTGATAAGTGATTTAATAAGTTTGTTCCATTCGTACTTATCCAACTAACAGCACCGTCATACGCATTCTTTAAAGCTGTTGTAAATATTTCTGTTATGCTTGCCAGTTTATTTTTTTCAGTAGTTGTATAGTCCTCTGTGCTTAATCCCTTGCCTGTAACCTTATCAACTTTATTACCTAAAGAAGCGTTTATATTTATTATTGTTTGGCAATCGGCTAATGTTTCGCAACTAAGACCGCCCCCACTAACTATAACCCAATCACCTTTTTCATTTAAAAACTTTGTTGCGCTTCCATTTTCCGAAATTCCTAAACAATCATCTACTTTATTACAGAATAATATAGGTACTGGTGTTTCTTCAGCAATTAAGTCAATCATTTGACTATTAGGAATAGAACACCTATCAGAAGGTGCAGCTACTTTCAGTTTGATATTGAACCAATGACCATACAATTCACAATCGAAACTATCTTCAAAGTCTGAAAGTGTCGAAGAGCCATCAAATGTCCAATTATAAGCTGGTGATTTAAGTATAGCTATGACATCTAAAGCAATCAACATAGTATCGCTCAATACCTCTGTTTTATTAGATAGGTCTTTTTGAACTAAGTCACCAATATAAATTTTAAGGTTATAACTGATATACGCCCTCTCAACATTAGTTGGCTCTAGCACAACTATCATTGCAGGGCAATTGACTACACCACTTGAAGCGAAATCCCACTCTTCACCAAAAAAGAAATGATTAATTTGCGGATGATTAACCGCAATACTATTAAGACTTTTTACTACTTGATTTAGTGTTAAGCTCATTATCTTTTTCTTTTTTTACAAAATACTCCTTAATCTTTTTTATATATTTCTCTGAAATATATCCTTTCGGTTTAGCCATTATTTTCGTTTATTTTTTTAGGTGAAACAGGTAGATTATAGTTTGATTTCATGTCGTCCAAATTCCATCCAGTAGTGTAATTATTATAATTAGGCTGTATTGTATCTAATGTTACGCCAGCATTTGTAAATAATGGATATAATATTACATTTGCTAGTAAATATTTAGTCGCCAATTGTGAAAAAAATTCAGCTTTATCTTTAAATGAATCTTTTAATCTAACAATATCAACAGTATCTACTGGACTTGAATCATCACTTTTTTTAGTGACAACCGCTTTATTCGTTATCTTATATTGAAATATATCTAAACCTTCGTAAAGTACCCAATATTTCAAAGCGTCTTGTAAATATTCATTTAATAAAGTTTGATTTAATACCGATACACTTCCATTAACTATTTGTGTTGAAATCTCATTATATAAAGCTGTTCCAGTAATTGGGCGAATATGCATTTTCTGTGCATCGGAAATTGAAGTAGTAATATACTTATCATCTACATTTCCATCTATTGGTGTATTTTCTTTTATAAATTGCTCCGAGATAAATAGTGCTTGTGCCATTTTATTATTTTAATTTAACAATGTTTTGAACCCACTCATGCCTACATTGCGGAGTTGGTGCATTAGTATTTGGATTTGTATACCACCCTCCTTTAAATTCCCAAACATCTAAATCCATCCCATTACTTAGGTTATCAATTTCAGACCTAGTATATAGTTTATTTAACTCCAGCAATGCACTACAGAACTTTCTGCTTTCACCAATTAATTTAGGTGCATTTTTTCGTGTTTCATAACTATACAATACTTCTATATTTGCGGTTTTAGCTCCCTCTTCTAATATAATAGAAGAACCTAATTCTGTAGGTATATAACCTAAATCAGTAGTATCTATATACCCACCGCTTTCTAATACTGAAAGTATAGTATTAATTTCCTTTTGTGATGCATTTAATACCTTTGCTATTTCTTTCGAAGGTATCTTTTCATCTTTAGAAATTAAATCAATTACAGACCTTTCTAATGAACTTAATTCATTAGAAAAATATTCGTTTTCACTACGCTTTATTTTATAATGATTCGCATGTTCAATAGACTTAGATTTTAAAATAGTAAACAATTCTTTACCTCTGCCTATATTAGAAAATCCTTCTAAAATTGTTTTTTGTTTTGCAAATTGTTCGCTTAATTTTGTATCAGTTGTAGTTGTAGTTGTAGTTGTAACCATTGCTCCACTTAAACCAACTAATGAACGTATTTCAATAGCTGTCATTGATTCTAATACCTTATTCGCAACCAATGGGCTTAATGAATTGATACTATCTATAACGTGCTTAGATGCGTCAGATGTATTTTCTTTTTTAGGCAACGGAATCCCTAATTTCTCTTTAACATAATCAACTGGCATCGCTTGTGCGATTAATGAATCGGGAATACCTACACCAATTGCCTCTGTTTGTTTTAAATATATTTTACCACCGATATTTTTTAGTTTAAGGAATTTATTGAATATTTTTACAAGTATAGATTGCCTTTTAGAAATATAAGTATTTTGGAATATCTCATACGCTTCTGCTATTTCAGCGCGTCCACCTAATTGCCCCTCTGTTTTTACTCCGAATAACATAGGACTAGACACCTTGTGTCCTGTGAATATCTCTTGTCTAACATCTTTTTTTAGCTCAACATATCGCCTATCTAAATCATTTCCGCTTAATGACGTTATATCACTCCCCCTTTCTTTTCCATCGGCAAAATTCAATATTAAACTACCTGCTTTATCTGTTCCTGTGAACTTTCTTTTTATTTGTTTTTCTATTTCTTCTTTAGCTGTTTTATCAGGAACACCATTATAAAAATTTAAAATAGTACCTGCACTAAAACCCGTTTTTATTTCAGAAAGATTATAATTCGAACATTCTAAATCGGTTTCAATAGCTTGAGTGCTTCCAATGTATTCAGGCATTGAATAAACATTCGGACTTTTACCTTTTTTAGGAGCAGTTAATCTATAAACATAAATATAACTCCCCTTTTTTTCTGAATTTTCAAAATCAAATGCCTTGTACTCTTTTAATCCTGTCTTTTCAAAACTTTGTGTTCTATCGCTCCAATCCTTAGAATAATAATAAATGCTTTCACCCTCATTTGTTCTTATCTTATTAACTGGAATGTGATATAGGCTATAATCAGTTCCTGATTTATTAAATATAATCTCAATCGCAATTGAATTAAAAATCTCGAAATCTAAAATTAATGGTTCACTTAATTCATTTAATGATTCGTAAGGATTTATTTTATGTATAAATTCATTTGTTTTAGCTTCATTAATTATATTTGTAGAATCTTTTACAGCAGTCCATCCGCCTCCTATTATATAATTTACCTTTCCAGTTATAATAGCATTATGTATTGATGAGCGCATGTAAAGGTCGATAAGGTAATCAGGGTATTCGTTTTCAACTCCCCAATAAATCCAATCCTTACCTCTAACTTGTTTAAATTCTGGAATTTTCTGATTGTCGAAAGAAATAAACGATAAATTACTTGATGTCATTGGTATATTATTCTTAGCCATATGTTACATATTGTTTAGGATTATTATCATATTTAGACTTTAAAATAGTACTTCCATTAACCTTCAACTTACCACACTCTAATAAAGCACCTGTTAAGTTTACGTCTAAATTAGTTGTACTTGTCTGTTCAAAAATTCTATACGAATAAAACATAGATTCGCTTAACGTAATTATACCGCTAGATAAGTAATTTTGTCCGCTAGTTTCTACAATTACAAATTCATTATATCTATATGTGTATTGTGAAATATCTTTCGCTATAAATGTTATTCTGCGCCTTGTAATATCATTAACAAATTCAAATAAAAATGTAGGATTTGAAAGTGTTACTTTTTCTTGCAAAGTCACGAAAATATTATTTATCTCACCCTTATTTATTAAAATCATTTTTAACTTTTAACAAAAAAACCTGCGCTATTTACGCAGGTTTTTTCTAACAATTAATAATTAAACTAAACCTATGACCCTATCTGCAATGCACTTACTATTACCGAACTTACTGTACTTGGTGGGTTAGGTTCTTTTGATGTAAATGTTAATGTAAATCCATTCATGTCACCCATTGATTTTCCTGTTGTACCATCCGCTCCCGTTAAATCAGCTCCATTCGCTTGCCCCATCCATGAATATATACCATTTGAATCTTTAACAATAATATGTAGTCTATTTTGTGCTAGCGTCCTGATATTATTTCTAAGTGATGCACTCATTTTCTTTAACGTAAAAGATAATGTTTGCTCATTAAATACTGTTCCATTTTCTACTGAAATATTTTCCTTAGAAGTATAAGTTGCATTTTCTTTTTCTAATTGATAAGTAAAAAACCTTTTACCACTTGAACAAGATGCAGCGGTAATCACTCCACTTGATGCGGTAATATTAGATTGTGTTACGTTTCCAAATTCGGTAAGATATACTTCTAATACACCACCAACTGAATCTCTGCAATCAATTTCTCTACCTTGTACGATATTACAACTCATTTATTTTTATTTTAAAAAGGTTAAATAAAGGGTGATTATTAGTCACCCATTTTACTAAGAATTTTTATAGGTAACTACTTCGCTACCGTATGCTATTTGACACCCCGATTTCCATTTGATTGAACCCTTTACATTCTGGTCATCGGGAGAGTACCAAAATTTAGCTTCTTCATATTCGTTAGCAAGGTCAGTACCATACGCTAGGTTGCCAGTCCAAGTACATACAATTCTATCTTTAGCTGTTGACGGTGTTCCTGTTACATTATCTAACCCATGTACAGCTTTAACCATTAAACCTGTTCCTGGCATTGAATACTCACCTAATTTATAAGCATCCCCTGTTTCGTAATGAAATTTATTAGAGTTCTTCTCAGCAATCATCAATGACCTGAAAGTATCCCAACCACAGAATGCGATTGTATTTTTTGCAGGGTTATTAAGAATACCTGAAGGTATCTTTGTGTAAATATCATCAAATATACTAATTACATTTGTAGTAGTTATAGCAGCTGTTGCAGTTGCGTAAACAGGACTTGCCGCATCAATTAGTTTTACCCATCCATCAAATTGTTTTAATGTAGTATTTGCAGTCAAAGTAGTATCACCCTGCCATACAGCTTGTTCAATTTGGGATGCAATATTTTGAGTAATTGAATCAACTAATAGCTGTTCAAATGGCATTGCGTCATAGTTGCTACCTGCAACCAATTTTGTTGACAAGAATTTAGCTTCTAAATCTTCTGGACAAAATGTATCATTCCATTTTAATTTAGTAACTGTTAATGTTTTTTCCGTGAATGTAGAAGAACCCGATGCATTAAATGCACATGTGCCACCAGCTTGGAATGGTGAACTGTTTGCAAATAACATTAATCGCTCTGCATTCTTAATGCCTGCCATGATATTAATACCTGCTGTTTTTAATGTTTCAGCCCCTGTTATAGAAGCTACTAAGATGTTGTCGGCATTGTCCCTAACGTAGGTGGTTAAGCCTGATACTGTGAATCCACTCATTTTTATTTGTGTTTTAAGTTAATGTTTTTATTTATTTTTCTGTTGAAATTTTATCTAAATCTTCTCTAAATGCTTTTTTATGTAGATGCAAATCAAATGCTACTTTTTCTTTTGACTTTTCTGCTGGTGAACCACTAGGCAATTCTGCAATCTTTTCAATTAATTCAATAGCTTTTTTAAATTTAAAATCTAAACTTTCGCATTTTAATTTTAATTCTGAAATTTCTTTTTCTGAATTTGTTTTTTGAGTTACAAAACCTTCTGTTACTTCTTTATTTTTAGATTCAATAGATTCATTTATTTTATTAATGACAAAATCTTCACGAACAAAATGTGATTCTTTTATAACAGATTCAATAATCGATTTCGCCTGTGCCTCTGTCATAGATTGACCAACTGTTGGTTCAACTGGTTCAACTGGTTCAACTGGTTCTATCGGTTCTGGTGCTTCAACATAAGCGGTTACTATACCTCCAGACGTTGTAAACTTATCTCCATTCTCTGTCGTGAAATCACCATCAGGGATAGCGATTGCTCCAGTATCGGTAACTACTAAAATAGGTAATCCAATTGAGATTCCCTCTGCGTCATAACGAATGATTGTAGTGCCATCAGCTAGTTTAGCATCCATAAATTTTTCTTTTGACAAAAACGCCTCTTTTAAATTTTTCAAAGCGTCTAATATTTTTACTTTATCCATGATTATTTATTTAACTTAATATAGCGTATAGGCAAATATTTATAATTTAAAGTTGTGAAATTTCATCTATAATATCAACTATCTCTTGCTCTATTGATTTATTTTGTATTTCCATATCAAATAATCCCTCAACTGAAAACCCCTTAAACTCGCCTGTTTTAATAAAGTTTTGCCACACATCTTCATTATCTATCTTGTAACTTCCAAACCAGCTCCCCTCTGTTATTCCATCGAATCCATCAGGCACTTTTATTCCACGTTCTGAGTCTATTATAAAACTTTCAAACATATACACCCCATCAATTTGCATATTAGGATTATGCATTTTATTTACGTTCGAAGTGTTACCGTATTTAAAAAACTTTTGAACTATCTTCTCAATAGTAGGCTTATCGAATGTTACATAAAACTCGCCTATTGATTCGTTGTAACGATATATAGGTAAATCAGCAACCATTAAAGCACCTGTTATAATTCTACGCTCCTCACTTTGGACTTTAAAATTAAAGAAATTAAATTTTTGTCCAATAATACCTAAGTGACTTATAACATCGCTATTATTATCGTAGTGTTTATTTATACCTAACTCTTTAATCTTTGTTATTTTATTACCATTGCTACCTGTTGCATATACCATGTTTTCTGGTATTCCCAATTCTTTAGCAGTTGATAACATTGAATCTTTAGAATCTCTTGCAGAAATTATGTAAACAGTAGCACCATATTCAATAGCTTTTTTTGCAAATAACTTACCTCTTTCGGTTGATAGTGTTTCATCGTAATCAAACGAAATCTTTTCACCTTCAAAACTTTCCGAATTAAAAGCCATCCAATTTCTGTTAATAGCAGGTGAATCAACGAGTGCAACAAATGAAACTCCACTTTCATCAGAATCGTTTATTGTCATTTTATATATTGGTAGTTTCTTTTCCATTTTGATTTAATATAGCAAAATTTTATTTTATTTTATTTTGGCATTACTTTCAATAGACGATACTCTATTCTGTGTTGATGTCATATCTGTTTCAACTACAATAGCACGAATAGTAGGTGTACTTGTTATTGTATTAGTATTATTTACAGTACCATCGGGGTTGAGCTGTGTGCTACTTGAGCTTGGTGTATTTATATTTGGTGGAGTTGGTGCAGATGGCATCGAACCACCTATATCGGCAACTCCGCCACCACTACTTGAACCGCCATCAAACTTTGTAGATGCTATTTTAGCGATATTTGCAGCAGAAGCAATACCAGCAATAACCGCAAATATTGCGCCTGTTGCAGGCCCGACATAAGGATAAGCTAATCCTGACTGATAAGCGTTCATTACTGACTGGATACCTGTTATTGTTGCCTGCGCAATCTGTAGCCCCTTATTAATATTAAATTGTTTTTTCGCTTGTTCTAAATCCTCTGCACTTCCCTTTTTTAAATTTGACCTTCTAACTAAAAAATAAATATCTGATAAATTCGATAAAGCTGTTGTTAAATTAGATGCTAAATTTAATTTATCGTTATGGTCTTTTAATTCAGCATCTTTTGCTAACTTAGCATACTTTGCCCTTATTAACTCTTTAGCTGCACCAGTAGCATTGCTACTTTCTATTTCTTGGTCTTGTTTAACTTTTAATAAATCTAATGTGCTTTGTAAATCACCTTGATTATTAAATGAATCTAATTCGGCTTGTGCTAATCTTGCAGAATCTTTAGCTTGTTGTAAAGCTGTTTCAGCATCTAATTCATCTTGACGTGACTTGCTTCTGTCTGCAATCTTTTTATCTTCCGTTGCTTTCCATTTAGTATAATCGTCATCCAAAACATTTTTAGAGTGAGCCAATCCATCTTCTGCAATC
>Ga0209297_1001949_pt1 | contig 11705 bp, 8 predicted proteins | sample S_130805_MF_Meta_FD_187322 | JGI IMG/M metagenome (GOLD analysis project Ga0209297, IMG submission 187322) | Freshwater microbial communities from Lake Simoncouche, Canada to study carbon cycling - S_130805_MF_MetaG (SPAdes) (version 2) | ecosystem: Environmental > Aquatic > Freshwater > Lake ... | reverse complement strand
TCCCGGTGCCCAATCAGGATGGCAGCATTCGGCAGTACATCACGATACAAACTGACATTTCCCAGTTGCGCCGGACGGAGATGGCCCTGGCGCAAGCCAGTCAACGCGAACTGGAGATTGGCACGCGAATCCAGCAGTCGCTGCTGGCCGCGAGTCCGCTGCAATCCTTGAATGATGTGTGGCTGAGCAGTTTCAACCAAGCTTCCAAGGGCATTGACGGTGATTTTGTCGAGGTCATGCGGGTCGGTGAGCATTGCGTGGATATCATCGCTGGCGACGTTATGGGCAAAGGAGTGCCTGCAGCCCTGATGGGTGCAGCAACCAAATTGCAGTTCAGCCGGTCACTGGCAGAACTGCTGTCGGCGCAGAAGTCGGGCCAGGAAGCGCCACAACCGATCGCCATCGTGTCGCTGGTCCACCAGGCCATGACACCGCATCTGCAGGCTCTGGAGGCTTTTGTCACGCTTTGCTACATCCGGATTGATCGCTCGCGCAATGTGATCAGTTGGGTTGGCTGTGGTCACGAAGAGTCCCTCATGATTCACGCCGACGGCCGGACCATGCTGCTGCCCAACCAGCATCCACCATTGGGCGTTCTTGATCGTATCGAGTCTGTTCAGGACGAAGCACCACTGGCCGCCGGCGATGCGCTGTTCCTGTGTTCGGACGGCTTGGCCGATGCCATTTTGCCTACCGGGGAACGCATCGGGCGTGAATTGATAGAGGCCACCGTGTCTAAGCTGGTCCGGGAGCACGCCACGCCCGCAGCGGCGCTGCACTTGCTGCGTCGCGAACTGCTGTGTGGTGATGTCAGCGTCATTGATGATGTCTCGCTGGTGCTATTAATGCAACCACCCGAGAACAGCAGCAGGGTGCGCTGTGAGTTGAGCATTGACATGACATCCTTGCGGGCCTTCCGGGAGTTTGTCAAACTGCAGGCGCTGCAGGCTGGCATGTCGGAGGTAGAGGCAGGTATCTTTGAAGTTGCCAGCGTCGAGGTGTTCACCAACGTCATACGCCACGCCAAAGGCATGCTTGCAGGAGCTCCGATGGAACTGGTGGCCCTTCGCGCGCCGGGCGAATTTGCGCTCGAAGTGATTCATCTGGGTGAAGCGTTCACGCCACCGGAGGAACTTGCTGATACCAACTTTGATGCCTTTCCGGAAGGTGGCTTTGGCCTGATCATCATCCGTAACAGCTGCGATCGGGTTGAGTACCTGCACTACCAGGGTGTCAATACGGTGCGCATGACGCGCTACTTTGAGACCTTGGCGTGAACCTGCCGATTGAAACTTTGCGGGGGCTGGCCTGCCTGCTGTTGGTGTTTTACCACGTGATCGGTGCCGATGCCGGTTTCGGGCTCGGCGTACAGGATGGCGCGCTGCGCTGGCTCAATGATGGTCTGGTTTATCTGCGCATGCCACTCTTTACGTTTCTGTCGGGTCTTGTTTATGGCTTGAGACCGCTCGCCGGTGACAGCCGCGCCTTTCTGCTGGGCAAGGCGCGCAGATTGCTGATTCCAATGTTGGTGGTCGGCACCCTGTTTGCAATCTTGCAGACCGTGACGCGCGGCGCCAGTGCGTTGCTCGGGCCGTGGTATCTGATCCATCTGCTGCCGGTGGCACATTACTGGTTTGTCGAATCCCTGTTCTGGGTCTTTGTGTTGGTTTGGGCGATGGAACGTCTTGATTTCATTGCAGCGCCTGCCGGTTTCGGGTTGGTGCTGACGTTGACGTGTGCACTCTATCTGACAGTGCGGGGCCCACACTGGTTGGGTATCGAGGGCACGATCTATCTGCTGCCCTACTTTCTTGTTGGCCTCGCGGTTTCGCGGTTTTCCCTGCGAACCTTTCTGACCAGTTCCTCGGCCCGCATGGTTCTGGCGCTGCTGGCCGTTGGCGCAGTGCTTTTGATGGGTTTGCCGGTGCCGAATCCGGATCGACGCACTGTCTTGATGCTGGTGGCTGGAGTCTCCCTTTGTCTGATCCTTGTGAGCTGGGGATTTGCTTTTGCACCACTGGCGCGGGTCGGGCGTTACTCCTTTTCAATCTATCTTTTTCACGTCTTCTTCACGGCCTTCGCCAGGCTCGCCCTGACTCAACTCAAAGTTGACGAATTGCTGATCCACATACTGTTGGGTCTGGTTCTGGGCGTGGTCGGCCCGATAGCACTGGAGTGGCTTGTCTCGCGCTATCGCTGGCCTGCCTTGTTGCTGCTTGGAAGATCTGCTGGGCGTTCGGTCGGGGCTGGCGTCAGGTCGGATACTGCCGCAACGGCTTACTGATTCGGACCGATGCGATGGACGCAGCGATGGAAGTGATTTATGGAGCGTCCGCGGTTTGGGAGCATGCACTGTTGGGGCTGGCCTGGTACCACGGCGTTATCGCTGCAGCCTATCTTGGCGTCGCGTGGCTCTGCCTTCTCAACGGGTACATTGGCAAGACGGAACAGGAACCCCACTTGGTCTGGTACCTGGCGGCCTCACTGTTGTGTCTGATAGCAATCAACACACTGTTGCATGCGGATGTCTTTGTCACGCAGTTGCTGCGCGGGCTGGCCAAGATCGAGGGTTGGTACGGCGCACGCCGGCCGCTTCAATACCTCGCGGAATTGCTTGTCGCCGTCTTCTTGTTTTTGCTTGCCGGCCGGCTGCGCCGTGAATTTGCGGTGGGAACTGTTCAGTCCGAATCAGCTGCCATTGGTTTGGTCGTGCTGCTGCTGTTGTTGGCGCTACGGACAGTGTCGGCGCATGGCACTGACGCGATCCTCAATCTTTACCTTGCCGGTGTTTCGGTCGGGCGCTGGATCGAGTTGGGTGGTCTTGCGTTGATTTTGCACGGCGCCCTGCATTGCCTGCGACTGCGTTGAGTCCGGTTCCAGGCTTACCGGTCAACCTGTTTCTCCAGCGCCGTCTTGAACACGCCGGTAAGTGTCAAGGCACCCGGCACACTGAGGTGAGCGCCGTCGCGGAAGATCCAGACCCCATCCTTGAGCACACGGCAGGTGGCATCGGGACAAAGAATGTCAGCCAGTTCCAGCGTCGCCACGCGGGGGTTGAGCGCAGCGGCCGACAACTCACTCTGGACGGCGCGCTGGCGCCAGCTGTCAACTTCATTGCGGGTCGTCGTACCAGCGCAGGATAGCGGATCAAACCAGACTTTGTAGGCGGCACAGCTGTCTAGCGTCCAGGTTCGAAAGCGCGGTATCGGATGGACCAGCAGTACCGGGGCAGAAGCCGTCAGGCTTGCCAGAACCGAGGACAGTCCGGCGCTCCAGACCCTGGCCTTGTCGACTGGACCGTGTACCGGTACCGAGTCCGGCGTGCTGCCGAGCGTGGTGGAGGGCTCTTCGATGTACCCGTCGCTTGCTGTGGCCAGAATGATCAGATTGGGGTGGCGTTTTTCAATCTCGGCCAGCGCGCTGGCGACGAAGGCCTGGCAGGCTTGATTGGCCGCACCGTTGCTGTAAATTCGCAAGTCGACGAAGGGGCAGGCCGCAAGCGTGGCAACAGTCACATCGTAGCCGGCTGCATTGGCGGCCTGGATCACCGGCTCGCTGAAGTGACCGGCATTGGAGTCGCCCAGCAGCAGTACGCTGCCGCGCGCCTGCGCAACAGGCCAGTGGCAGTCGGGTCGCAGACCAGGATCCAGAGCCTTGCTGCCTTCGCAGCGACGGACTTCGTCGATATGCAGTTGCAGTGCCGTGCCGATCTGTACCGCGCCGCTGGAGCCAACAATGGCCCGGTTGGCCAGCCACAAGCCGCCAAAGGCAAGGATCGGTCCGATGATGCAGATCGCAGCAAGCGTCAGTGTCGATCGTGTGGAAGGTCGCCTGGCGGCGCGGATCGGTGTTTCGATGAAGCGGTAGGACGCCCAGGCGGGAACGATCGACAGCGCTGATGCCATCACGATGGCAAGCGCCGAATGGGGGAACAGCGCCCGCGCAAACACCACAAACGGCCAATGCCAGAGGTACCAGCCGTAGGAACGGTCGCCGATCCATATCGCCGCTCGACTTGCCAGCAACTGGCTGATCCAGTTGGGCTTCGCGCCGCCACCGACGATCAGCAGCAGGGTTGCGGCGACCGGAATCCAGGCCACCCAGCCGGGGAAGCGCATATGGCCGTCGATGGCCAGGGCAGACCAGGCCATCATGGCCAGCCCGACCGTACCGGAGGTCAGTGCTGCAGGAGCGGGCAATCGTTGGAGCCACGCACCAGTGAGCGCCAACAAGGCGCCGGCTGCAAATTCCCAGGCCCGTGTCGGTGATGCGTAGAACGCGAACTGCGCCGGCGCGCTGATGCCTGGAAGCAAGGCGCGCTGGTAAGACATCTCGCAGGAAATCCAGAACGACAGGCCCAGCATCGCAACAATCAAAATTGCTGCAGTCCGGCGTCGGGTGTTTGACGGCGCGCCGGATCCGGCCAGGCGCCAACCAAGCAGCAGCACCAGAGGAAAAACAAAATAGAACTGCTCCTCCACCGAGAGCGACCAGGTGTGCAGCATCGGGTTGAATTCGGCGCCAGGAGCGAAATAACCGGGCGCTGAGCGGTACAGATAGCCATTCGCAACAAACAGCGAGGTGGCGATGCCGGTCAAGGCTGCTGTGATCTGGGTGCCGATCGGGTTGGCCAAGACGGCAATGGCGGCGGTGCTGATCGAGGTGGTCGCGAGTGCTGGCAGCAAGCGGCGAATGCGGCGTAGATAGAACTTCTTCAGGTTCAGGCCTTGCCCTCTCTCCAGTTCAACAAGCAGCATGCTGGTGATGACGAAACCGGAGATGACAAAAAAAACATCAACACCCGCGAATCCGCCCGGCAAGGGCAGGCCGGCGTGAAAAATGATGACCAGCACGACCGCGATGGCGCGCAGGCCCTGAATGTCGGCGCGTCGACCGGAGGGTGTGACTTGAGTTGGGGAGAGGACTTGCATCGTGGGCATTCAGCACAAGCTCAGGTTGGAAAGAGTGAAGCCCGAACTTTCGGTTTTGGTCGTCAGACGCAGCGTGTCGAAGCCCTGCCTGAGCTTGACGGTGATGGGTGTGTCAGTCAGTGCCAGGTCAGTGGTCAATTCCCGGCTGCCGTAGGGGGTGTGCCAGTCGTTGGCGCCTGCCATGAACCCTATCATCATGCCGCCGCCCTGCCGGTACCAGTGCACGAGGGCAGCAGTGGGGCAATGAGTAAGAGCAGGTGGGGTGTCTGGAGTGGCATGGCATTGTCAGTTGGATGGCGGCGATTCTACGGAGCAATTCGCGTTCTGTGCCACGAAAAAGGCGTGCTCGCAAAGTTCACACTTCTGCGATGTTTTGTCACCATCAATCACCTACGATCCCGAGCGTTAATCTGGCGTCAAACACAAACGGTATGACCATCGTCGTACCAGCGTGTGCTCCAGCATCGCAGGAAAATAGTCAGTGATAGTCATCAGTTCTACCTTTGTTGCCGAGCCTTTGGAAGGGCCGCTCGCTTATTTGCTGGCCGAAGCGGGTCTGGATGCGAACCTTCAGTTCGCGCCTTACCATCAAGTGTTTCAGCAGTTGCTAACACCGGGCAGTGAGTTCGAGCGCAACCGCAGCGGCGTCAACGTCGCCCTGATTCGTCTGGAGGACTTCGTGCGCGATCAGGCCGGGCCCGACGCCGCGTGCCAGGTTGTCTCAAGGATTGCAGACGAACTCGCCGCTGCGCTGGAGCGCTTTGTCGCGGCTGGCAATGGCAGCGTGCTGCTGAGCCTGTTTTCGCCCTCGGAGCGCGTGCCTGCGCTCGTTGCTGCGGCCATCGAAACCGCTTCGGCCACGCTGCTGGCGCGCGTTGCCAAACAAGGGCGCATCCGCATACTGAGCGCCGCGGAGATTGATCGCGTTGCCAGTGCTGACCGTTTTGATGCGAAGCGCGATGAACTCGCACACATTCCATTTGCGGATGCCCACTTTGCCGCCGTTGCGCTGGCACTGGTGCGGCGCATTCATGCCTTGCAGATAACGGCGGCCAAAGTGTTAGTTCTTGATTGCGATAACACCATGTGGCGTGGCGTGGTCGGTGAAGACGGAGTGGACGGTATTGTGCTGAGCGAGCCCTTCCTCGCGCTGCAGCAGTTCGCCTTGGAACAACAACGCAAAGGCGTTCTGATCTGCCTGGCCAGCAAGAATTCCGAGGCTGACGTGCTTGACGTGATGCAACAGCGCAAAGATATGCGTCTGCACTTGAGCGATGTGGTCGCTCATCGCATCAACTGGCTGCCCAAAGCGGCGAATCTGCGCTCGCTGGCCGAAGAACTCAACCTGGGGCTCGATGCCTTCGTGTTTCTCGATGACAACCCGATGGAGTGCGCCCGGATGCGCGCCGAGTTGCCGCAGGTTGTGACCTTGCAGGTACCTGCCGAAGAAGCGATGGTGGACTGGCTGTCTCGCATCTGGAATTTTGACAAGTCAACCATCACTGCTGAAGACGCGCAACGAACCCGGATGTACCGTGAAAACGCGGCCAGGCGCTCGCTCGAGTCGAGCGTTGGCGACATAGGAGAATTCCTGGCCGCGTTGAATTTGCAGGTCGAAATCCAGAAGCCGGCGGAAGATGAATGGCCGCGCATCTCGCAATTGACACAGCGCACCAATCAGTTCAATTTCACGACGCGTCGGCGCTCCGAACAGGAACTCAAGAACCTGGTGACTGAAGGTGCCGAGGTACTTCGTGTGCGGGTTACTGATCGCTTTGGCGACTACGGCCTGGTCGGCGTGCTGGTTGCACAGGCGCGAGATCAGGCATGGGAAGTCGATACCTTCCTGCTGAGCTGCCGCGTCCTCGGGCGCGGAGTGGAACATGCCATGCTGCGCGGTCTGGGCGAAGCTGCGCGTGAGCGGGGACTGGCGACAGTGGAGTTGCGACTGATCAGCAGCGCACGCAACGAACCGGCAAAAGCTTTCGCCGACAGCGTGGCCCGCGCGAATTGCGAGGCTGGCAGCGATGGCTACGTGTACCGTCTCCCGGTCGCACAAGCGCTAGAAATTTGCCATCGCCCGGGTCATGATCCGGCTGCCGTATTGGAGGCACATCAAGCCGATGAACGCAAGGGGGCTGACAAGTCGGCTCCTGAGGCGGCACCGGTGGCGCGTTGGCAGCGCTATGAACGGCTTGCCAGTGTGCTGGTGTCGGGTGAATCTGTGGTGCAGCAACTTGGTCAACAGGGACGCCGGGCGCGTTCGATGGACACGGTGGCAGTGGTCGCCACTTCACCCATCGAGGCCGGTTTGAAAGCCTTGTGGGAAGATGTTCTTTCCATCGACGGAATCGGAGTCGAGGATGATTACTTTGCGCTTGGTGGAACTTCGCTGCAGTCGGTCAAGCTGTTCAGCGAGGTCGAGCGCCGCTTTGGTGTACAGCTGCGTCTGACTACCATCCTTGCTGCGCCGACCGTGCGATCCCTGGCGCGACTGCTTGAGCCGACTGCCGTCGCTGCTCGCGATGGCCTGGTGCTGCTGCGGCTGGGGGGCGACAAGAATTTGTTCCTGGTGCACGACGGTCTGGGCGAAACGCTGCTCTATCTCAACCTGGCGCAACGCTTGCCGGGCGCATTCTCGATCTATGGCATCGAGCCGAGGCGCCTGCCCGGCATCGCGCTCGCGCATGCCAGTCTGGAAGACATGGCAGCCTGCTATGTCGAGCAGATTCGCAAAGTTCAAGCGCATGGCCCTTACCGCCTGGGTGGCATGTGTGCCGGCGGCGTGATCGCCTACGCTATGGCGGCGCAATTGCGCGGTCTTGGCGAAGATGTCGAAGTCGTCCTGATCCTCGATGGTGCGACACCGCAGGCACCACAGCGCGCTGGACGGATCGCCAGCGTTCGCATGTCCCGCATGCGAGCCCTGATGCAGCGCGATGGGGGACGCGGCGTCACGCTCGACGATTCGCTGGCGTTGATTGGTGCAGTGGCGAGAAAGGTCTGCAATACCGTCGCCTATGAGTCATCAGATTTCATCACACGCATTTCTGCTCGATTGCGTTTTGCCTTGCTACAGCGACTGGTTCGTCGGGATCAGTCCTGGCCTCTGTGGGTGCCAAGCCTGACCGTGGCACAAATCTATACCGCGCTGGAACTGCGTTATGAACCGCCAGCGCTTTCCGATGTGCCCGTGCTGCTGGTGCGTGCTTCGCGAGGGGAGGACGCTGATACACCCTGCAGGGATATCTACAGCGGCGACGATTTCGGGTGGCGTAACGTTGCGGGTCAACTTGCGCTGGCAGATGTGGCGGGCGGTCACGCCAGCATGTTGCAGCAGGCCCACGTCGACTCCCTGGCCGCGGCCTTGTTGGCACAGTTGCCAGCATGGTCCGAGACTTCGGTTGGAGTCAGGCCATGAACGCCACCAAGGGCAAGATGCTGCGCGTAGCGGTTGTGATCGTGACTTATCGCTCGGCGGCATTGACGATGGACTGCCTGCGGTCGCTGCATTCAGAGCGTCTTCATCCGGCGTACCAGCTCAGCGCGGTGGTGGTGGACAATGCGTCGGGCGACTATCCGGCGATCGCAGAGTTTATTGCGCGCGAGGGGTGGGGCGATTGGGTGGCACTGGTTGAGGCGCCACGCAATGGCGGTTTCGCCTATGGCAACAACTTCGGATTCGCCCACGCCATGCGGATCTGGAGGCCTGATTACCTGCACATGCTCAATCCCGACACCCGGGTCAAGCCTGGCGCCGTCGGCGCGTTGCTTGCTTTTCTGGAGCACAACCCGGCTGTCGGAATTGCCGGCAGCAGTTTTGAGAATGGGGACGGAAGTGACTGGCCAATCGCTTTTCGCTTTCCGACAGCGCTGAGCGAAATGGAGTGCGGCCTGCGTTTGGGACTCATGACGCGTTTGCTGCGTCGTTGGGTCGTTGCGCGGAACATGGAGTCACGGTCACAGCCAATTGACTGGTGCGCCGGTGCATCGATGATGCTGCGGCGGTCCATGCTGGAAAAAATTGGCGGACTGGACGAACGGTTTTTTCTCTATTACGAGGAGACCGAATTCTGTTGGCGCGCTCGCGAAGCGGGCTATCAGACGTGGTACGTACCGTCCAGTCGGGTCATTCACATTGCCGGCCAGAGCACCGGTGTGACCGAGCGCGGTGCCGCTCCCAAACGCCTACCTGACTATCTGTTCGAATCCAGAAGACGCTACTTCCTGTTGACGCTGGGCCTGCGCCAGGCCTGTGTCACCGACTTGCTTGCGCTGACCGCAGGGGCTTTAGGTACCTTCAAGCTGGTGTTGCAGGGCAGGCGGCAGGAAATGGTTCCTGGCTACCTGTCGGACCTTTGGCGCCATAGCGTGCTACACCGTCGCAATCGCGTGCTCGCACCAGCTTTGACCCCTCATCCTGGTGGTGCCTAGGTCGTGACCGAGGGAACTGGATCATTGCTACTGCAACTGGGGCTGCCTGTTTTTATGGCCAGCAGCGGCGGTGCCTTGACGGACTTCGTTCCCATCCTCGCTCGTGCGGAACTGGTCTCCACCGCTGTGATGGATCAGAAGCGCCTGCTTGAATTCGCCCACGGGCGCATGCATGCGCGGATCGCTCTGGCGCGACTCGGCTCGCGGGGCGCTGTTGTGTCGATGGCGCCTGACCGCTCACCAATCTGGCCACCTGGCTTCACGGGAAGCATCAGCCATGTGCGCGCTGATCGTGCAAACGGCTGCGATGGGCAGGTGATGGCCGTGGTGGCTCGCTTGTCCGATTGCGCGGGTGTCGGGCTCGATCTGGAGCGCACCGGCATGCTCGCGCCCGAGCACTGGAATTTGTTCCTGACAGCCACCGAGATGGCGGCGATGGCCTTGCGACCAGTGGCGCAGCGCAGCACGCTGGTGCATGGTTTATGGAGTGCCAAGGAGGCTGTCATGAAAGCCCTGCGTCAGGCGCTGGACCCACAGGAGTTGGAGATCAGTCTGGGTGATGACGCACGTACTTTCTCCGCCAAGTGTCACCTGGCTGACGCCGACTCGCGCACGGGCAGGGCCCTCGTGCAGGGACGGCTTGCCGCTGCGCCGGGCTGGGTTGCGGCAATCGCCATGCGGTGATGGACACTGCAGCTGAGGTTCAGCGCCGCATCCGGTTGCGCCCGCGTCGCAGCAGGGAAGCCAGCCAGGCTGAGCCGACGCCGCGGTCGTACCAGCGCAATGGGTGCACATCGGTTCTCGATGAACGCTGAAATCCCAGCGACGGAGTGGCGAGCCAGGTTGACACCTCGGGATGGGATTGTCGGAACCAGCCGTAGGCCCCGTCAATGTGCATGGGTCCGCCTTGAGCGTCGCCCGGTGCGCGTTCGAGCATGGCCGCCAGGTAGTCGACCAGCGTGGCAATATGTTGTCCGTTCACTGCCACAAAGGCGGTGGTCATGATCGGCCGCTGCGGCTCGACGCGGGTCAACGCAGCGCCGGACTGGGTAAGCGGATCCTCCAATACGTAGACGCCGTAAAACATGCCCCAGTCGTGGGATTCCAGCGTCATCGCCGCGGCATTGAATTTCGATCGAAAGTCTTCGCAGAAATTCAGATCATCTTCCAGAATAAGGACCGAACTCGCGCCAGCGTGCAGGGCATGGCGCAACACCGCCAGATGGCTCATGAAGCAACCGCAAGCCCCGACGCTGGGGAAACCCGCGCTCGTCAACGGCTTGCTGGCTTCAAGAAGCCGTACCTGCTGCGAATCAAAGTGCAGGCCAATACGCCGGAGTTGCGCGCCCATTTCGGCACGACGATCAGGTCTGGAGCGCAGGTTGATGACATGCACCTGACCAAAGAAAGTGTTGATTTCGTGTGTCATTGGCTGCATGCCGGCAAGGGAAGACGGTCCTATTCCGAGTCTCGCTTGGTACGCACCCAGCCCGAGCGCTTCTTCAAGAAATAGGCAAGGTAGACCGGTATCTTCCACAGCGCGTACAGCGGAGTGCCAATGAGTTCGCGCGCGCTAAGCAAATGGCGGCCAAATCCAAACCACGCCAGACCAATGGCCAGTCCAAAACACAAGGCAGCCAAGCTGGCAAGAAGCGCCGCCCCATGCCACACCGGCAAGAGAAGGGCGGCCGATACCGTGGTAAGTACCGTCACTGCCAGCACCAGGAAGTACAGGGCCACCGGTGGAATCAGCAAGTCCATGGTCATGACAATCAGGGCCGGGTCGCCGGAGCGCAGGGCGGCGTGGGCCAAACCGGGCAACTCTTCGGTCAGGGTCGCCAGGTGACCGTGCTCCCACCGTGACTTTTGTACCTTGGCCACACCCGTGTCGAGCGGGAAGGCGCTGCTGACCCGTACCTCTGGCAAAAACTGTGGTGCATAACCGGCTGTCGCCAGATCAACACCCAGTTTCATGTCCTCCGTGATGTGGCCGCTTGCCAGTTTGGCGGTGGACATGAGTGCCCAGGGCAAGGCCATACCGGTACCCATGAGGTGGCATGCGCGGCCCAGCCGGAACGACCCCAGCGGTCGCACCAGATTTTTCATCAACATGGCAAATTCAAGCACTCTCAGTCTGAGACCCGCATCAGCGCCGGCGCTCATCAGATTGAGCATCTGCACCGGCTTGCCGCTGGCATGGCAGCGTTGTGCAAGACGGGTAACAGCGCCTTCTGAAACGGTGCAGTCGGCGTCGACAACCAGCACCACGTCGGGTGGGTTGGTGCGCAGATGCTCGACCCCGAAAGCGAGCGCATACCCTTTTCCGCGAAGGTCTGGATG
>Ga0209297_1001947_pt1 | contig 11714 bp, 9 predicted proteins | sample S_130805_MF_Meta_FD_187322 | JGI IMG/M metagenome (GOLD analysis project Ga0209297, IMG submission 187322) | Freshwater microbial communities from Lake Simoncouche, Canada to study carbon cycling - S_130805_MF_MetaG (SPAdes) (version 2) | ecosystem: Environmental > Aquatic > Freshwater > Lake ... | reverse complement strand
CGCGCTCTACGACCTGCCGCTCAACACGCTGATCTTTAAGGCTCAGCAAGTCCACCAAGCCAACCAAGATCCGGCCGGCGTGCAGCTCTGCACGCTCAAGTCGATCAAGACGGGCGCTTGTCCTGAGGACTGCGCTTATTGCCCGCAGTCGGTGCACAATAATACCGGACTCGAGAGCGAAGCCCTCATGGAGACGCAGGCGATCCTCGTCGACGCCCGTAAAGCTAAGGCTGGCGGCGCAACGCGCTTCTGCATGGGTGCTGCCTGGCGCCGCGTGAATGACGGCAAGCAGTTTGATAGCGTCCTTAACACGGTGTCGGGCGTGAAGGAGCTCGGCCTCGAAGTCTGTTGTACCCTCGGGATGGTCAGCGAGGCGCAGGCTGGGCGTCTCAAGCAGGCCGGTTGCGACGTGTACAATCACAACCTCGACACCTCGCGCGAACACTACTCAAAAATCATCACCACGCGCACGTATGATGACCGTCTGCAGACCCTCTCAAACGTCCGTAAGGCTGGCCTTGAAGTTTGCTCCGGCGGCATCATCGGCATGGGTGAGACCGAAGACGACCGCCTGAAGATGCTCGTCGAGCTCGCGCAGCTCGACCCTCAACCCGACTCCGTACCGATCAACGCCCTCGTTGCCGTTGAAGGCACGCCGCTCGCCGGCCGCAAGTTCGTGGATACCATCGAATTCGTCCGCACCATCGCCGTAGCCCGCATCCTGATGCCGAAGGCGATGGTCCGCCTCTCCGCCGGCCGCGCCAATATGAACGACGAGACGCAGGCCCTCTGCTACCTCGCTGGCGCTAACTCGATCTTCCTCGGCGAAAAGCTCCTGACCACGGGTAACCCAGACATCGAAGAGGACATGAACCTCATGAAGCGTCTGGGCCTGCACCCGATGCACCCAGATGAAGCCCGCCGCATCCACCGCGGTGAGATTACCCCGGCCGCCGCCCAGCCAGCCGCTTGGCCCAACGTTGCGGAATTCGCCGCCGCCAACGCCACCGAAGAATCTTGCGACCAAGGCGGCTGCGGCTGCAAATAGGTCATGCCAGTCTTCTTCGTTACGGGTAGCGACACTGGCGTGGGTAAGACCCACGTCGCCGGCCTGCTCGCGCGTCGCATGGCGCGCGACGGCTTCACCCAGGTGATTAAGCCGGTGGAATCCGGTGCAGCCGCGGGCCGTCCGGCGGACGCTCTCAAGGCCGCGGGCAAGTGGGCCGAAGCACACACCTTGCTGACTCTGCCTGCGCCGATCGCGCCGCTCGCTGCCGCCAAGAAGGCGCGCAAGCAGCTCGACCTCGCCACGCTACTCAAACTTTACCGCGCCGTTCCCTTGGCACCTTGCCGCGTCGTCGAAAGTGCCGGTGGCGTCGCCGTACCGATTGACCCGAAGGGCAAGGATTGGTCTGACTTCGCCGCGGCCATTAAGCCCATGGCAGTCATCATCGTCGTGGAAGACCGCTTGGGCGCCATCAACCAGGCCCGCCTCGCCATCGCCTACCTGCGTCGCCGTTATGACGGTCCGATGGGCGTGTGGCTAAACGCCATTAAGAAACCGACGCCCGCAGTGGCGGCGGCTAATCGTGCTGGCCTCGCCGACGCGTGGATTCCGCTCTATGGTGAGTCTGGTCCCGGTAAGAAGCCCCCGCGTTTCCATTTCCTGCCGCGATGAACGCGGCTTTGCTCCAGCGTTTGCGTAAGTCTTTAGGCGAACGCCAGGGGTCCTCGCTCCGTCGGAAACTCGTCGCGCGTGCGGCGGACGATCCGCGCATCAACCTCGCCGATAACGATTACCTCGGCCTCGCCCGCGACCCGGTTGTGGTTGAAGCCGGTATTGCAGCGCTCCGTACTTGGGGCGCGTCGTCCTCGGCGTCGCCGCTCGTCACGGGCTACACGCAGTTGCACCAGCAACTCGAGCAGACTTTAGCTGCGTGGCAGGGCTATGCGCATGGCTTGGTCTTGAACACGGGCTTTGCGGCGAATGCGGCCGTCCTCGGTGGGCTGCCCAAGGCGGGTGACGTCGTCCTCGCGGACCGCTTGGTGCATGCGAGCATGCTCGAAGGTATTATGGCCTCGGGCGCGCGTCTCCGTCGCTTCCCGCATAATGACCTCGATGCGCTCGAGCTCATGCTTCACGAGGAGCCTGCCCTCGAGGGCGTCATCTTCGTCGTCACTGAGAGCGTCTACTCCATGGATGGCGACGGCCCGGATCTCCGTCGCTTGTCATCTTTGCGTCAGCGCTTCGGGTTTTGTTGGGTGCTCGACGAAGCCCATGCCACCGGCTGGTATGGCGAGACGGGTTCCGGCATGCAGGAACATCAAGGCGTCCTCGCGGCGGCGGACATTGTCGTTGGTACCCTGGGTAAGGGACTTGGCTCGCAGGGTGCCTATGTGCTCTCGCATGCGTCAGAAGTCCGTGATGCTTTGGTTAATTTCGCCGGGGAATTCGTCTATTCTACTTACCTCGCACCGGTGAATGCCGCGACCGCATTGGCGGCTATCGGACGCGTCCGTGAACTGGTCGAGGAGCGGCCTCGCTTGCAGGCGATGTCCGTCGAATGGCGCGATGCGTTGTGTGCTGCTGATTTCGCCGTCCCCGCGGGCGATTCACCGATTATCCCGCTCATCTTGGGTGATTCGGACGTCACGCTACGTTACGCCGAAACGCTCCGCTCCGCTGGCTTCATGGTCTCGGCGATTCGTCCGCCCACCGTTCCGGTCCGCACGGGGCGTATTCGGATCTCACTCCGCCGTGGCCTCGATGCCTCCGCGCTCCCGTCCTTCCTCTCCGTCCTGAAAGGAATCTCCCGATGAAGATCGGCTGGATTGGCGGTTGGGGCATCTCGTTAGCGGAGATGGGCCCGCTGGCGGTTGCGCATGCGCCTGACGCCGAGCACGTGATCTTTCCGCCTGTGGTTGGGGCCGCGGAGAACCTGGCGGGTTGTGACGCCATCATCGGCTGGTCGCTCGGTGCGCACCTCTTACTCGAAGCCGCCGCGCGTGGTGTGCAGTTGCCGACGAAGGCCCTGCTCATCGCCCCGTTTACCTCGTTCTGTTCTGAACACGGCAAGTGTGGTCGCGTCAGCGAGACACAGGTCCGTTGGCTCAAGCGCTGGTTGGAAAAAGAACCCTTGGCGGCGTTGGCGGATTTCCGGACCCGCGCGGGCTTGGCCCCGATTAGCAGCACGGAGCTCCCTATGAACTCGAGCACCTCTCGGCGGGCTTGGATATCTTGGCCGAACCGGCGGGTATCTCGCTTGTGACCTTTGGGCGCCAAGGCTTACCCAACGGCTGGGAGGCGTATGTCGGTGCGGAGGATAAACTCTTGAACCCTGAAGGCGTGACGCAGGCCATCGTCGGTGCGCAGATTGTCGATGAAGCTGGCCATGCCCTGACCGATTTCCTCGGCAGCCCCACCGCCTAATGCGTTTCGACGAACGAGCTGGCAGTTACGAGGAGCACGCCGCTCCGCAGCGCCGCTTTGCGGAAGCCCTCGCCGCTTTCGCCCCGTTCCATCGCGGAGCGCAAGTGACCGAGCTTGGCGCCGGTACCGGATTTCTCACCAACGCATTGCTCGCTCAGGGCGTTTCCGTCGAAGCCACGGATGCCTCGCCCGCGATGATCGCGGTCGGCCAAGCCGCCGCGCCCACCGCGGTCTGGAAACAGCGGGAAGCCTTTGGTTCTCAACCCAAGGCCAAGGCCATCGCCTCGTCGGGTTTGCTCCATTGGGCGGCGGATCCCGTGCTCGTGCTTAAGCAGTGGCGCGACGCCTTGCCGAAGTCAGGCCGACTCCTCTTAGGCGTCCCCTGCGACCCATGCCTGAACGAATTCCGTGACCTCACCGGGGAAGGCCCGATCCGTTGGCGCGATGAAGCCCAGTGGTTGCAGATTTTGGACCACGCCGGCTTCGACGTCCGGGCGCACGGCGTCCTCGAGTCCACGGAAACCTATCCCTCGGCGATTGACCTCATGCGCGCCTTGCACGGCAGTGGCGTCACAGGTTCCCCACGGCTGCATCCTGGCGAACTCCGTAACCTCATCCGTGATTACGACCGCCTCCATCGTAAGGGTGATAGCGTCGTCGCCACTTGGGCTTGGCTGTTGGTGGATGCGGTGGTGAGGTAGGGACAGCGCCACGTGCTGTCCTTCTTAGGTAGAGGCGTGGCTTCGCCGCGCCCTCGGTGTTAGCTGTTGTGGTTAACGGTTGGTGGTTGGCAACACATTGAGATAAGAGGGCACGATGATCGTGTCCCTATCTCAAGGCGGACGGACGTGAACAGACGATACAGAAAGGACAGCACGTGGTGCCAACCCTACCTCGATACAGGGAAGACAAAGGGGAACCGGGGGCCGGGAAGTTAGCACCAGGTATAGACGCTAACCATTGGCACGTTCAACTTACCGCTTCGCCCCTCGACAGCCTTCGGGTCGTAGGTACAAATATAGCAGTGATGAAGCCCATTCGACGGATGTTCTGGAATACCCATCTGCTGGCTTTGCTTGCGTCTATATTTCTCGGGGGCTTCGCCTCTGAACTAAAGGCAGAGACCGTCTGGTTGGATGACTTGGATTTACACCCCATCGTCCAAGGGTGGGGTAAGCCCCAGAAGAACCGGGCCGCGGCGAGGAATCCGGAAGACGCCCGCCCCCTGCAGGTGAAAGGCCAAGGCTTTACGCGCGGCATCGGTACCGTCGCAGAAAGCGCGTTTGTCGTCGTTCTGGACGGCAAGGCAAAGACTTTCGAGACCCAAGTCGGCTTGGATGACGCCAAGCGTGGTTCCACGCGGGCGAGCGCCGAATTCTTCGTCATCGGGGATGGCCGCATGCTTTGGCGGAGCGGCGTGATGCGTACCAATGAGTCGGCGAAAACCTGTCGGGTTAGCGTGGCGGGCGTCACGCGTCTCCTGCTCAAGGTCGGCGACGCGGACGACGGCGAGAACGATGATTACGCCGACTGGGCGGACGCTAAGTTCACCACGGACAGCGCTAAGACCTTCAAGACCGAACGCGAAGCCGTGCCGGCTCCGGTGGCCCCGTACATTTTGACCCCGCCCGCTCCGGCTACCCCGCGAATCAATGGTCCCGCGGTCTTTGGTGTGCGGCCGGGCTCGCCCTTCCTGTATTCAATTTCAGCCACCGGGGTGCGCCCGATGGAGTTTTCGGCCCGCAACTTGCCAGAAGGCTTAAGCTTAGATGCGCGCACCGGACGAATCACCGGAAGCCTGAAAGCCAAGGGCGAGCACCTGGTCACCTTCGTCGCCCGGAATGCCCTGGGCTCGGCGGAGAAGAAGTTCCGCATCGCGTGCGGTGAAACGATCGCGCTCACGCCTCCGATGGGCTGGAATAGTTGGAACTGTTTCGCGCAGATGGTCTCGGCCGAAAAGGTGAAAGCGGCGGCCGACGCTATGGTTCACAGCGGCTTGGTTGAGCATGGCTGGACCTACATCAACATCGACGACTATTGGCAGAACCACTTGCCGACGGATGAGAAGGGCCTGAGCGACTTGGTTGGTCCGTTCCGTGACGCCCAAGGTAAGATTGTCCCCAATGCCCGTTTCCCAGACATGAAGGGCTTGGTGGATTACCTGCATGAGCGCGGGCTGAAGGCGGGCATCTATTCTTCGCCTGGCCCCACGACCTGCGGCAAGTGCGCGGGCAGCTGGCTGCATGAGGAGCAGGACGCCCGGACCTTCGCTGAATGGGGCTTTGATTTCCTGAAGTATGATTGGTGCAGTTATGCCTCCGTCGTCGATGGTAAGGTTGAGAGCCCGCGGAACGTCCCGGTCCGCAAGAATTCCCGCGACGACGCTTACGCGATTCATCCGTTCCGGGTCATGGGTGGCTTCTTGCGTGAGCAGAAGCGCGATATCGTCTTCAGCCTCTGCCAATACGGTAATAACGACGTCTGGAAGTGGGGCGCTGCTGTGAACGGTAGTAGCTGGCGGACCACGGGCGACGTCAACGACTCCTGGCGCAGCGTTAAGCAAATTGGATTCTATCAGGACAACGCTGCGCCTTACGCCAAGCCCGGCAGCTGGACCGACACGGATATGTTGATTGTCGGTTGGATCGGCTGGGGCCGTCCGCACCCGACGAGCCTGACCCCCGACGAGCAATACACGCACGTCAGTCTCTGGTCGATGTTATCGGCGCCGCTGCTGATTGGTTGCGACATGTCGAAGTTAGATGAGTTTACGCTCAGCCTTTTGACCAACGATGAAGTCATCGCGGTCAACCAAGACGAATTAGGCAAGCAGGCTACCTGTGTGCTCCGGGTTACCGAGTCGGATGGCAAGGTAGCCGATGTTCGTGTGTATGCGAAGGACCTTGCCGATGGTAGCCGGGCCGTGGGTTTCTTTAATTTGGGTGCGGAGTCGGTGCGGATCGACTTCAGGGATTTCAAGGTGCTCGGCCTTTCCGGCAAGCAGACCGCCCGCGATCTTTGGCGGCAGCGGGATATGGCCGTCGTCGAGACTGCGGCCGGCTCTCTACCGCTCGCGCTTCCCGGCCACGGCGTCCTCTTGTATAAGTTCAGTCCGGCGAAGTAAGGGGTGAGGGGCTGGTTGATTCGTTGGATGCCGGCCGCGGGTAGGGGCGTGGCTTTGCTGTGCCCTCCGTGTTTGGTGTTGTGGTAATCCTCCGTTGCTCTGCGAACGGACGCGACGCAGTCGCGCCCCTACCCGATGAACGCGAACGGGCGAGGCAACTAGGTTGGCACGCAGTGCCAACCCTACCCGATACAGAGGAACATAAAGGGGGACCGGGGAGCGGGAAGTTAGCACATGGCGCTACTCTTGCCTGCTTTGCACTTTTCCACCTTTGCACGTTCGCACCTTTGCACAGGGGCAATTGATGCCCCCTCTGTTACTCCTTCAGCTGCGCGATGAGCTTGAGGGTCTCGAGCGGGGTCTCGTGCGTGGAGGCGGCGCCGTGCAGTCCGGGCGGGAGTAAGGCAATGGCTTGCTGCTGGAAGTCGGCGACGAGCTCTTCGACTTCCTGGAGCGTGGGCGCGACCTGATCGGCGTCGACCCAGACGTCGTAGAGTTTGAGCGTGGTGCCAGGCTGTTCGCCGTCGACCTCGCCTTCCCCGATGGCGTAGCCGCAGTCTTCCAGTTCGTCCCAGAGCCCGGCGTCGGTCTCGAAGTCGTCCTCGAGGCTGTAGGTACGGATACCCGTCAGCCACATATCGAGCTCCTTAAAGAGTTTTTCGTGCGTGGCATGAATCTCGGAGAAGGTGAAATCCAAGCCGACAGCCACGAGCTGCTGGCCTTCGAGGATATCGCCCAACTGGGGGCCTTCAGGATTGGCGTCTGCGCTCATGTCGGGAAGCGTGCGAAGCTCCGCCCGAAAGGCGATACCGAAGAACCGCTTACTCCGCGGCCGCTTGACCAGCCAGCCAGCCCGTCGTCCAGGCGTTCTGGAAGTTGAAGCCGCCCGTCACCCCGTCGACATCGAGTACTTCGCCGGCGAAATAGAGTCCGGGGCAGAGGCGGCTTTCCATGGTCTTGAAATCCACCTCGGCCAGCTTCACGCCACCGCAGGTGACAAACTCTTCCTTGAAGAGGCTCTTGCCGTCGACGGTGAAGGTGGCCGCAGTTAACTGCGTGGCCAACGCCTGTAGCGCGGGATTACTGACGTGCGCCCACGGCGTGGTGGCGGCGATGCCTGCGGCCGCGACGAAGCGTTCCCAGAGGCGTTGTGGCATCGCAACGGGGCTGAAGGTAGTCAGCTGCTTGCGGGCGTTTTGATCCCGGACGCCGGCGAGTTCCTTGAGGAGCGTATCGCGGGTGTGCGGAGGGACCCAGTTGACTTGGATGGGGAACTGGTAGCCGGCTTCGGCGAAGCCACGCGCGCCCCAAGCCGAAAGCTTGAGGATCGCCGGGCCGCTGAGGCCCCAGTGGGTCACGAGAATCGGTCCGTCGGTCTTGAGCTTCGTGCCGGGAGCGGTCACCACGACGTGCTCCACCGAGACGCCGGAGAGGTCGGTGAGGCGTGGGTCCTTAATGTGAAAGGTGAAAAGCGAAGGGACGGGTGCGACGACGGAGTGCCCAAAGGCTTCCGCGATGGCCAAGCCGCCGGAGGCTTTATTGCCACCCGTCGCGACGATTAGTTTCTCAGCCAGGTGGGTGGTGCCGTCACCGAGGTGGAGCGTGAACCCGGCGTCGGTCCGTTCGACTTTCTTCACCGCCGTCTGGACGCGGATGCGCACGAAGGACCGGTTGGCAGCCGCCTGGAGGCAGTCGACGATGGTGCCTGAGTCGTCGGTGACCGGGAACATGCGGCCATCTTCTTCGGTCTTCGTACCGACGCCGCGTTCGGCGAACCATGCGATAGTATCGCGCGGTTGGAAGCGGTGGAAGGCCCCGAGGAGCTCACGGCCCCCGCGTGGGTATTTTTTCACTAGCTCCGCGGGCTCGAAGCAGCTGTGGGTCACGTTACAACGCCCGCCACCAGAGACCCTCACTTTGGCGAGCAGGTGCGGGGTGGCCTCAAAGAGCGTCACGACCCCGCCTCGGCCCAGCTTCTCCGCACAGGCGACCGCGGCGAAGAAGCCAGCGGCTCCACCGCCAACAACGGCGACTGGGCGCGGCGTGGACATGCCGCCAAGTTGGGGCGGCCCGTCTCGCTTGGCAAGGCAGGGAGGTAGGCTTTATTCCGCGCGGACCGCCGCGCAGACGAGCTCAAGGATGCGCGGGATACTATAGCCTTCGTAGGCACCGTTCTTGGGCGGGGCAACATACTCGCCACGCACGCCGTACTTGTCGGCGGGCTGAGGTAGGCGCGTTAGGTCCGGGTTCCACTGCCCGTCAGAGCCGCCGAGTTTATACACGACGAGGTCGAGCGAAGGCACAACGTAGAGGCAGAAGCCACCAGCCCCGGTCTTGAAGTAAGCATCGCGCGGTGCGCCGACAATCTGGCCGGCAGCGTTATGCTCGAACTGGAGGCTGAACGGGAAGTGCGGGTTATACGGCGAGGGTGTGCGGCAGAGGCGCAGGTATTCCGACGGCACGAGTTGGCGCGAGCCCCAGCGGCCATCGCGGGCCAAGCAGTAGCCAAAGCGGACGGCGTCGGTCGCACGCAGGGCGATAGAGCCTGCCCCGTTCGCGTGAGCCATCGTGACCTCGCCGCGGTAGAGGCAGTAGCCCCATGCACCCCAGCCCATCGGACGGGCGAATTTCTCGTCAATGTACGCGGGAAGTTCTTGGCCAGTCACGCGTCGCAGTACCATCGAGGCGATGTGCGGCGCGGGGGAGGAGTAGGAGTAGCCTTCGCCGGGGGCGGCCCACAGCGGTACGCGTAAGGACGAACCATCAACGTCACGGATGTCTTGGCCTTTGGAGGCCTTTAGTGAGCGCGTCTCGCCGCGCACGACCGCGGAAGGCGTCCCACCTTCGCCGTTGTGACCAGAGGTCATGCAGAGCAGATGACCGAGTCGGATGTCAGCCTCGCGCGGATCGCGTAAGGGGAACGCTTCGGGGAGCAGTTCCTTGGTGTACACGAGCGTGTCGAGCCCTTGCGGTAACTTGTCCTTGTGCTCGGCAAGCATGACGCCGCAGGCGATGCTCGTGAACGCCTTGCCCGTCGAAGCCATGTCCGGATTTCCTTCGCGGTGGGCTTTGCCGTAGTAGCCTTCGAAGACGAGGTAGCCTTTGCGGACGACTACCAGGCCACCGTTGGGCGAATTGGAGCGCAGGGTCGCCGCGAAGGCGCGTTCGAGCTTGGCTACATCGACGCCTGCGAGTGCCCGCGCTTCAGCAGCGTCCTTGGGGACGCGCCAGCCGCCTTGATTGTCGGGAGGGGGGAAGTAGCCATGTCCATCGTCCGCTGAAACGGACAAGGCGAGTGCAGCCAAGCAAAGGCCACCGAGGAAACGGCTGGGGGTCATACGATTAATAAGAGCAGGGCGGCGGGGGAATGTTCCGTTTCGGGTCGAGCCCCGTACATAAATAAGGGGAACTCGCCTTAGACCCCGGGGTCGGTGTAGAACCCCTACCGTCCCCCTCGGCCGCGCCATGAGTTCCTTTTTAAAGTCCCTGCTCTCTTGCCTCCTGTGGTCGGCGGTGTCGCACCCAGTGGTCCACGCCGCCGAGGAGCCGTTGTTCGCTCGGGATAATTTAGCCGCTTGGTGCATCGTTCCCTTCGACGCCAAGCAACGTGGTCCTGAGGCTCGGGCGGAGATGCTGGCTAAACTCGGCTTCAAGCAGTTCGTCTACGATTACCGGGCGGAGCATATCCCGCAGTGGGACGCCGAGCTCATCGCCTTAAAGAAACGTGGCATCGCGCTCACGGGTTGGTGGTTTCCGACGGTCTTGAACGACGAGGCCAAGCAGGCCTTGGCACTTTTTCGAAAGCATGACGTGCACCCCCAGCTGTGGGTGATGGGCAATGGCGGTTCTTTAGCGGTGAAAGACGCGGCAGATCAACAAGCCCGCCTCGCCGCAGAAGTGGCCCGGCTCAAGCCCATCTGCGACGCCGGTGCCGCTCAGGGCTGCCAAGTGGGTTTGTATAACCACGGGAATTGGTTCGGTGAACCCGAGAACCTCCTCGCAATCGTACATGCCCTGCAGGCCCAAGGCGTGAAAAACGTTGGCATCGTCTATAACCTACATCACGGCCACGGTAAGGTAGAGCAGTTCGATAAGTTTCTGCCCAAGCTCCTGCCGCATCTACTCTGCCTAAACCTGAATGGCATGGACGCTGATGGCGAAGCCAAGGGCCAGCAGATTAAGCCTCTGGGTTCCGGTCATCTGGACCTCGCCATCCTCCGACAGGTTCGCGCCAGCGGTTACCACGGACTAATCGGCATCCTGAACCATACGAGCGTCGACGCTGAAGGTCGCCTACAGGATAACCTCGATGGGCTGGCTTGGTTGGTCGTACAGCTCGATAGCCCGGTTGCGCCGGCCGCCCCTCAATATCGTACCTGGGCCGAGCCCGCGCCGAAGAAGAAGCTTCCCCCCGCTGAGCCGGTGCCCTCGTTCGCACCAGAGTTTGGATATGCGTTGTCCGGTGGCTATGTGACTAAGGGCAAGCCGACCTTTCATGAATGGCCTATCACCGTCGAAGTGCGCGCCCGCTTGGACGGCAAGGCCAACTACAACGTCATCATCGCCTGTAATAATAAACCCGACCTCGGTCATTGGGAGCTGAAGACCGATCGCGGGACGGGTGCCTTTGGTTTATACATCCCGGGACGGGGTGGTGAGTTCCCGACGGGCCGCGTCGTGACCGATGGGAAGTGGCACGACTATGTAGCTGCTATTGGTAAGGAGCGCGTCCGCGTGTGGATCGACGGCGAACTCGTCTTAGATAAACCCATCGCGGCGGAAAAAGTCCGACCCGCCGCCGTAGAAGAGAAGTTAGCCTTCGGTCGACTGGTGGATGGCTCTATCGGTTGCGATGGCCTCGTGGATGACGTGCGCCTGTCGCGGGGTGAGCTACCGCCCGAAAAGTCCGCTCAACCGATGCCGCGCCTGAAACGCGATCAAGACACCTTGGGTAATTGGAACTTCGATGACCAGTTGTCCGCCGCGGCCGCGGCCGCCGCGCCCACGCCCGCGGATTTCCGTTACACGTTGCCGCCGTTGCATCCCGACGAGACGCGTCTCTGGAAGGCCTACGTTAATCGCGACCGAATCTATGACTTCTATGCTAAGCAGGCGTTGGCCTTTGGTGGGAAGCCGCTGCCAGCGTTGTTGCCAGAATAT